>JACCEA010558671.1_pt1 | contig 11987 bp, 9 predicted proteins | sample 7449851 | NCBI WGS metagenome assembly JACCEA01 (sample SAMN15323453, study PRJNA562643) | freshwater metagenome | isolation source: river surface water | place: USA:Blue River Watershed | collected 2017-08-18 | reverse complement strand
CTTGTATAACGGAAAAACTCAAAAGACAGAATTTCAGCGCTTGAGTTTTGCGATTTAACCTAAGTGACGCGTATTAATTTTCTAGCTCACATAACGCCAAGTTCAGCCGCAGTTTGTAAGTTGGCTTTTTGTGGAATACTCTTGCGTAGCAAAACCACAAAAAGGCGACTTACAAACTGTCGAGCGCACGAAGTGCGCGGTGCTGCAACGATTTGTTATAGGTGGATTTCAAGCGACTGAAGTAATCCCAAAGCCAGAACAAGAAGCCCACCCGTTAATATTTCAAATGCTGATTTTTACAGCGATATAGCTTAGTGGCAACAGGAAAGAAGCTGAGAAATTCGAAATCCAATTTAACCCACCAAGCAAACCAATATTTCCGTAAAACCTACCGGCATTAGCCGGACTACTTTCTTACATGCACAAGGAACAGCGCCACCAATATTCGAATGAACCGCGAAGCTCAAAAGTAACTGCTTGAGATAAACCAACTAGTTCGCGTTCAAAAAATTCGAACAGCTATAACATTTGTATACCGCGCATGCGCGTTATCTCTCCTAACTCAGTCTCTTAGCACTTTTATATAACCCATTGAAAGCGATCAAATTTGGTGGCTACGTGGGAGATTTTATTGGGGGTAAAACACGCGTGCGCATTATTCTTCCAGAGCGTGCGCGTTTTCCGCCCGCCTTGGTACCTAAAGTGTTGAATATAGTGGCCTTTTGTTGGAATGGAAAGCGGATATTGCGCAACGTAAAGGGCAAAAACGCGCACGGGAGTTAGGGGGATTTGGATACACTGTATATCTAACCAAAAATGGGCGGCTTTAGAGCCTTAGATTACAGCTTAAAGATTGCCCGGTGAGCGAAGCATTGATAACGACGTAATCTGCACAGACATGCAGAAGCTCGTTCAAACCCTAGACCTCCGCTATCGCTTGATATCGGAAATCTGTGATTCGCACTTTGCCTTTGTTGGCACAATAGATCCCGACCTTTAAGCTGAGGAATCCACCAAATACATTGTGATTAATACCGGATACTTCCATTCGAGTAGGATGCAACTTCCAGCTCTGGCCATTATCAAAGGAATACTGATAAGTAATCACGTTGCGTTGATTAATTAAACGCACACGGACTTGTGATGAATTGGAGGGAACCCGTGCCCAGGGATGCTCTTCAGCATATTGGAAAGTTTTTACAAACTCTTGTGTAAATCCCAATCCGACAAATGCCTTGTGGTTGTAAAAAAGTAATAGCCCTGCTTCTGCACTCTGTATCAGATTCAGGGAAACTTCCACTTGATACGCCCTGTCCCCCACTCCACAGGTGATAGGAGAACTGTCTGCAGGCGATGATCCTGCTGCAGTCAGGTCCAGCATTTTTTTACCAAAATGGACACGCTGTGAATCTTCTTTGCCAGGATTGTAGAAGGCCCATTGGGTACCAAATTTATTGCGCGAAAAATCATCGGAAAGCGCAGCACCGAAAAAAAGCGCCGCATCGGTTTTTACGTTTTCTGAATCACCGGGCGCCGACTTAACCGGCTTTGGCAGAGGGATAGAAAGGTCACCACCCTTTGCACGGAACCATCCATCATCTGTCCACTCAATTGGCTCCAGGATTGTCTGCCTGCCAAGGGTTCTAAAATTATTTTCGTAAGCGTGATACACCATCCACCAATGACCTTCCTTGCCATTCTCGCTTGGCCCCTCGACCAGCGTTGCGTGACCGCGCGACCACCAGGGCTCAGCTTCCGATAAAGTACGCACTAACGGGTTGTGCGGGCAATGCTCCCAAGGGCCATGAACAGAACGCGAGCGAGCGGCAATAACCATGTGGCCAGTGACGGGGCCCGCAGTACCGCCCACTGCGGTTACTAAATAAAACCACTCACCACGCCGCATTAATTTCGGACCTTCCGGCGCAAAATTTTCGACGACCCAATCCTCCGGATAGCGCCAGGGGCTATAGGCATTTTCAAGCTGACCATCCGTAGCCAAACCGTCATCGGTTAAACGAATTTTGCGAATGCCATTAACGAATAAATAGCGCTTTCCATCTTCACCAACGGCGTGACCAGGGTCTATACAACCTTCAATGTTTAAATCGATGGGATCGCTCCAAGGTCCGCTAATATCATCCGCCCAGATCACAAAAATCGACCAGGGTTTGCCATCGGGCGCAGCGGGGATATAAATATAGTAACGATCACCGTATTTGCATAAATCCAGTGCCCACACAGTACCAATATTGTTGTGCAGAGCGGGGCCGATAGGCTTCCAATTCACCAGATCACGCGAATGCCAGATAATAATTCCCGGGTAAGAATTGAATGATGAAAACGTCATGTAGTAATCATCACCATCCTTGAGAATAGTCGGATCAGGATGGTCGCCAGCAATAATAGGATTTAGGTAAGTACCATCGCCAAGGTCCGCACGGCGCTGCCCTTCTATTCCACGCGCCCAGCGCGGAACTGCCGGGACTGTTGCAGCCTGTGTTGCCGCAGAAGTGACACAAGCTGAAGAAGACGCGGCGGCAAGCTTTGTTAAAGGCGCGATCAAAGTGCCTGCCATACAGGCTTTAAACAGTGTTCTACGGGAATTATCGACCATCATCAAATACCTGCGGCAAAAAACCTATTTTTTATACATTACAAAATAGAACCAACACACCGTGGGACAATGCGAGAAATGGGTTGGCTGATACAGTAATAGACGTGCTTGTGGGATGTGATTTTTGAATTTTATCCACAAGCACGATTGTAAAAATATTATCGCTTGGGTGATAGCTCCACCAGATAAACATCGTTTTCACGCAGAGGTAAATCCAATTGGTATTTACCATCGCGAGAAATACGAATGGTTTTTTCCGCAAAGGGTTTTCCGGTAGCGAGCGCTTTAAGCTCAGCGACTTGTGCGCGCGTCAATTGCGCAGGTGAGCCCATACGAATGTAGGCGGTGTAGGCATCATTTTTTTGGTAACCCACTTGCGAAAGTAACAGCGTGTAATTGCCTTTTTTCAAACCCTGCAACTGAATGCTTACCTTGCCTTTATTAGCGGGCGGCAAATCTTTAATGTAGTACTGTTGGTTATTAATACCCTCCGGTAAAGTGAAGGTAGAATCCCACAACAATACCTGCACACTGCCGTTACCATCAGTGGCGACAATGGATTGTGCATCGTTATTTTTTATTTCCGTTGCCGATAACTTATTTAAAAATTGATAAGCAAAGTACGCCGGCTTTTTTATACCTTGGGTATTCATCAAGCCGAAACCGCCGTGGAATGCTTCAAAGCGCGGACCCGGCTCTTCAAAAATATCGGTAAATACCCAATAAGACATAGATTGCGCTGCCCCACCCACTTGCTTGAGTTTTTGCAGAATGTAAGCGGGCTGATGGTATGAATCATGGGTCGGGTCTGCCGGCGTATACGACGAGCTCCATTCGGTGTAATGTAATTCCAGCTTGGGCATTGCCGATGCAGAAATTTCGGTGCGATTTTTTAACACATCGCGCGCAACCGCTAACTCATCTTTGGATAAAACAGTACCGGTATTGCCGTACTCATCCAGAAAACCCTGATTTACTCCGTACGAATGGGTACTCACAAAATCCAGCGGGATCTTGTGTTCCGCACAGTAAGCGATCATTTCCGGAATCCAGGCCGCACCTGCCGTCGCGGGGCCACCCACTTTATAATTTGGATTTACACTCTTGATTGCCCGCGCACTGTGAGCATAGAGTTTGAAATAATCTTGCTGACTACCTGCCCAAAAACCGTCGAGATTGGGTTCATTCCAAACCTCAAAATACCAACGCCCAACTTCTTCTGCGCCGTAACGCTGCGTCCAATGTTCTGTGAGTTTTTTAACAAGTGCTTCCCACTTTTCATAACTGTGTGGTGGGGTAACATTGCCGCGCCACCAGAAAATTGTTTTATCGCCACTCGCCAGAGCCGATGGCATAAAGCCCAATTCCACAAAAGGTTTCATGCCAATGCTGAGAATATAATCGTAGAGAGCATCTATATATTGAAAGTTGTAATGCTCACGCCCCTGGGCATCAATTTTATATACACCCATATCATCAGTGAGCAAGCCGTGCATGCGAATGTAACGAAAACCTGCATCGCGCTTTATTTCAGCCAACTGTTGTTGCCAATCAGCGCGCAGGCCCTCATTAGCACGCCCTGCCCCGATACTTAAATCAAAAAATCGGTTTAACTCACCCTTGGTTTGAGACACATCAACAGCGATCACGCGCCCCTGTGCGCATAACATTGCTGATGACATGAGCAAAAAAAATGCGCAGGCACTTTTAATGAAGTGGCTTTTTTTAGATCGAGCATTAGCAAATAGGTTTTGCATAATTATTTTCCCGCTCCTTGCAATAAGGCATCCAGCGTTTGCTGATCAAAAATAGTATTCTGTTTACGATCAAAAATGCCTGAACTGAAGTTATCCAGCCCGCCATTATCCCAATAGAAAGGCAACATGCCATTCACCAATGCCTGTTGCACCACATACTTGTGATAGTAAGCGCGCCCTGCCAAATGCAAGCTCAGCGCATCCCCCGTGAGATTGGTGCGCCGCATTGCGCCGAATTCACCTAATAATACCGGCACACCTTTATCAACAAACTGAGTTTTCATGGCTTTGAACCAGGTGTCTATGTAATCCTCTTCTCCCCAGGTGGGATTGTGTTCAACATCAGTCGGCGAATGAAAACCCTTACCCCAGTAGTAGGCTTGCTTGCCCCAGGACTCATCCTTACTCATCAGCACAAAATTGTACGGACTGTAAAAATGCACTTCACTCATCAGGCGATTAGTAGCTGTATCTACTGGCATTTGCGGCCATAACTTATTGGTTTTCTCAATATCAGTTGAAGGCCCCTGCACGACCAATACGCGGTACGCATTTTTTCCGCCGGTGGCGCGCACTGTATCGACAAAAGTTTGGTGATAGCTGAGCAGCACCTGCATCTGCTCCGCGCTTTCCACGTTGGGCTCGTTGGCGCTGGCGAACATCAGGTGTTCGTCAAAATCCCGCAGCTCAGTGGCGATCTGCTCCCAGAAGGCTTTTTGTTTCGCGTTGTTCTGTTCTTGTTTGGCTGAAACTACATTGTTCTCCAACCAACCCCCGTCCCAGTGGATATTAATAAGCACATACATGTCACTCTCAACCGCGTACTGCACAACTTGTTTAACACGCGCCAGCCAGACCGCGCTGATTTCTGCCGTTTGCTGGTTAGCGTATTGATCCCAGGCCAAAGGAATGCGCACCGCATCAAACCCTTTTGCCTTCAGCAATTGCATCAGCTCTTTAGATACCTGCGGATTGCCCCAGGCGGTCTCGCCACCAATGGCTTCCATGGTGTTGCCAATATTCCAACCCAGTTTGATTTTGCCTGCCAATTGAACGGCATTGCTTTGCATGCCTACTGCATCTGCAGGCAAGGGGTTTTTGTTGTAGTCAGGATAGAAAGCAGCCGTAGAGCTGGTCGATATAGTGCTGCTACTCGATTGGGTGGCGCTGGTGACAGTTAGTGCACTGGAAACTGAACTACTGCTTGAGGGAGGGACGGATGCGCTACCGGGGACGTTGGAACCACCACCACCACCGCCTCCACAACCAGAAGTTATCGCCAGTACGCCCGATAAGAAAAGCAGGTTTATTATTTTCATTGTGAGTCTCCAAACTAAAAACCCCGCTGCCAAAGAACAGCCTAAGCTCCGGCAGCGGGGCAGGGAAATAGAGCGCGAGTTTGCTAAAAATCAGCCGAGGGAAGTTAATATTTGCCCTAAAAATTGTTCCAATTTGCAAATAGTTGAAGTTTTTTTAATTTAATTTGAAGTTGTAACGTCGGGCACTTCCGAATCACCCGGACTAATCAGGCTTTTGTTGCTCGTTAACAGCAGTTTGGCTGGACAGGTTTTTGAAGGTTTTAGGCGTGCAGTTATACTCTTCTTTGAACAGCTTATTGAAGTAGGAAACATTTTTGTAACCTACCGAATAGGCAATCTCGGCAATATTGGCTTCCTCTGTTTCCGCCAACAGACGGGCTGCTTCTGTCAGACGCAACTTGTTCAGGTAACCGGTAAAAGTAAAGCCGAGTTCTGCCTTGAGGATGTCATTGATCTTGGTGCGGCTCACACCGATGGTTGCCGTCATAGCATCCAGGGTTAACTCCGAACTGGCGTACTGCGTTGCCATAAAGTGCAGAATTGCACTCTTGTCTTTATCGCGGTGGGGCTCCACGGATAATTGCTGGTAGGCCAGTAACGGCCGATCGCGTTGTAGCTTCTCTTTCAGGTCTTGCGTCAACGCACGGGTATGCTGGCGGAACAACCAGATCGCATAAGTACTCCAGATTAACAACAAACCAGCAGCCTGCAGATAGGTGTAGAACCAGTTGCGCCCACTGAGTTTGATTTCGCTTATCTGGATATTGGCGGCCAGATTAAATGGGCTTTGAACGCTGCTGCCAAAGCTCATCTTGAATACCTTGTTCAATTGATAATCCTTGCGTGACAATTCCACGTTATACATCTCATACCACCACTGCGGCGTTTCCAGATGAGTCAAATCCAGCACTACGGGTGCCCAGACTTCATTGCAGGAAAAAAATGTTGCCGGGCTGCGATAACTCAAATAATCCCCGGCATCAGAAACGTGTTCATCAAAGGTTACAACGGAAAAATTTAACACGTTGGCGGGGGCACATTTGACATCGAAGGTGATCTTGTCAAAGCGGGATAAATCCACAGACTCCAATACGCCCTGCGCTTTACCGAACGCCAGGCTCATTGCTGCGTAGGGGTAGCGTGCCTGGTGTGAGAGGTTCAAGGTAAAATTCAGGCTAAACCGGTCATCCGCCACAGTCACAGTAGATAAACCACCTTGAGGAGCGTCATCGTTTAGCTCACTGTGCCAAACCCAATCGCTTTTACTCGCCGGCAGTAGCACCGCGGTAACTTGGCTATGCTGGGTACAAAAATAGCTAAACAGCCCCGAGACAAAGAGCAAGCACAAAAAACTGATTAACACTTTCTTATAAAAGGATTGCATGCTTAACCTGAAGGGCTGGCGATAAATACTTATTCTTGTCGGTAACTCAATAATTGCAGTTAAATTTACACAATTTTAGCCTGATTCTGCTTCTCGCGATCAAGTCCTACCGGGTCCTGCGCCACAGATAAAAACCCAGCCACATAAAACCCGCCGAAAATAGTAGGCCTACATAGTGGGACTTTTTAACTCCGGTTACCAATACTGCGTCTGTGTAATCTTCCGGGTTTACATAAACCTTTACCGATTGATTAGAGAATCGAACCTCATCAGTTCGGCTTATACCATAACCGATTCGAGTACCTGTGTATTGTTTGTTATTGATGATATAGCTGTAGGTAATCCAACTACTCTGATACAAACCTTTACGCTTTGTTACTCCATCTCCCTTCAATTTTCCTGAATGAACCGACCAGTTTTCTGCCGCCGTTGTTTTAATAATATTTTTACCTGTAGTCAGCAAGAGTAACGCTGAGGCCAGTATGCATAAACCAAAAAAGAATGAGCGCAAGCGCTGGTAATTTTTCTCTATTTCCGGGTTCATTAACGCAAAACCTCACACCAAAACTTATTACCACAAAAATAAAAAGATGCAGGTGTTCATCGCAATATTAAACACCATGTGCGACAAAATACCGATATAGATACTGCCACTACTCGCCCTTAGCCAAGCGAACATCCAAGCCACCAGAAACATCAACACAAACCAAAGTGCGCCTGAGAGCGGTAAATAAGTTAACCCGCTTTCGGTTTTGATAATACCGTGATGCACCTGGTGAATAAGTGCGAACAGTGTGCATTCTATAACCGTACTGGTATTGATACTGAATGTTTGCTCCAGTGTTTTTTGCAGTTGGCCGCGATAAAAAATTTCCTCGCCTATGGGGCTGAACAACATCGCCGGAATAGTAAAAATCAAGCTAAGCATCCAGAAGGACATGGCAGATGTATCCATCATTGCCTTATAACTATTGCCGATATTTACAAACCAGTTATCTACCGCCTTGCCAAACAACAAATAACCGAGCGCAAAGCATAGAAGCGCAGCACCAGCTCCCGTTACTATTGCCAATATGTAACGCGATGCCATGTCGGGCCGCTGCAATCCAATTTGGCGACGACCATTTGCAGTCAATAGCACCCAGGGCAATATCGCCATAACACAAAAACTGAGCGGCAACACCCAGCGCAATGAAGACGGCCCCAACACACCTAACGCACGTACAGCACTGAAGCCAATCACTAACGCTCCCATAATAATGAGCGAGACACTGGGCGAAATAAACTTTTTATACAACATAAAATCCCTTATCAATGAATAAATTGCCAGTAAATCCGGCGTGACGATGGTTGGAAAATTCTGGATTCAACCAATAAGCGGAGGGCCGGTTAAGGCTATTTATATTCAAAGCCAGAGACAATAGCTAAAGGATATTTTTTACGCAGGAAACAGGAAAGTTGGAGCGGGACTTTTTGGAGAGAGAGGGAGAAGCGCGCTATGTAAACCACACACTGCGCGCTTGAACATCACCTGGAAAAAGGTTAACCAATAAACAAGGTACCAAGGTAAAACAAACCACCAGACAAACAAATAGTTGCTGGCAAGGTAAATACCCAAGCGAGCAATATGGTTTTCACAGTACTGAACTGCAAACCGGATTTGTTGGCCACCATGGTGCCGGCTACAGCCGAGGACAGAACGTGCGTGGTAGACACTGGCATACCGGTCACACTCGCCACACCGATCGCGGTTGCCGCGGTAATTTGTGCGGCCATGCCTTGCGAATAGGTCATACTGCTTTTGCCGATTTTCTCACCAACGGTAAATACAATCCGCTTCCAACCCATCATAGTGCCCAGACCAAGCGCCAAAGCAACCGCAATGATTACCCAGAAAGGCGCATATTCAGTAGTCGCCGTCAGGTCTTTGCGCAGGCTATCCAAATCGGATTTCTCTTTGCTGTTAAAACCGTCGAGTTTAGATACTTTTTTCGCCGCATCATCAATACACAACAACAACCGGCGAATGTTACGGCGTTCGCTCAATTCCAGATCGCGGTATTGAGTCATACCCTGCATTTCAGTGATCAGCGCATTAATCACCAACATGCTTTCTTTGGCATTACATTTAAAGGTTTCCGGCAAAACAGCATTAGCAGATGCATTGACATCAACCACTGAACTTACCTTGGCTTCGTGCTCTTTATAGAAAGTTTGCAAATGCACTGCCGCATCGCGGGTGCGTTCAACTTGATATTTGCTGCTATCAAGATTCAACACAAATTGCGCGGGCGCCAAACCAATCAGCACCAACATAATCAAGCCAATACCTTTTTGACCATCGTTGGAGCCGTGCACAAAACTAACGCCCATAGCAGACGCCACCAGAGTCACACGCGTCCAGAATGGCGGGTGTTTTTTGCCATCGATTTGCTCGCGCTCTTGTGGGGTTTTATGAATTTTTGGACCAGTGAATACTTTCTTCAACAGCAGTAATACCAGCGCCGCCACACTAAAACCCACCAGCGGGGAGATCAGCAAGGACAGCATAATATCGATGGCTTTTTTAACATTCACACCTTCGCTGATTGGAATCTCGGAAATCAGCGCATTCGCCAAACATACCCCCAGCAGGGAGCCAATCAGGGTATGCGAACTGGACGCGGGAATACCGAAATACCAGGTACCCAGATTCCACACAATGGCAGCAGCCAGCAGGGAAAATACCAACACCATGCCGCGTACCGAGGTGATATTTAGCAGCATATCCACCGGCAGCAGGTGCACTATCGCGTAGGCTACCCCCAGCCCGCCCAACATCACGCCCAGAAAGTTGAAAATACCCGAGGCAATTACTGCGAGGTGAGGATTCATTGCTTTGGTATAGATGACAGTCGCTACCGCGTTGGCAGTATCGTGAAAGCCATTAATAAATTCATAGGCAAGAACGAAGACGAGTGCCAAAAAGAGGCTGGCGCCCATGAAAAAACCGAGCCCGGTGAACATTTCTAACATAGGTTATCCGCTTGACTGAGAAGATCGATTTTAATACCACCCTCTCCTTGTGGTTTTACCACCCCATTGCGTCGGCGTTTACCGCCGCAAGGCGCGCGCATTATGAAGTTTTTGTGACAGTAAATCGACCTTTTAGCGATCATTTGAGGCAAAAAACACAGCATCTACCTCCAGCCGTAAGGCAATAAAAAAGCCGCCTCGATCGCTCGGGCGGCTTTTTTGTAATCGCATCCGAAACGGATGGCTAGCAATTACAGACCAACAACGTTCTCGGCTTGCGGGCCTTTTTGGCCTGGCTTAACGTCAAACTCTACTTTTTGGCCTTCAGCCAGGGTTTTGAAACCTGAGCCAGTGATAGCGCTGTAGTGAACGAATACGTCTTGACCTGCTTCGCTCGCGATGAAACCGAAACCTTTAGACTCATTGAACCACTTAACGGTGCCAGTACTTCTAGCCATGATAAAAACCTCGATGCTCTATACAAAATAATAAAATGAATACCCCAAGAGGAGCTTAGGCTGGCGAATTCAGATGTTACTTATGAAGAACAATACGAGGTACTAATAGATCTACTGCTAGAACAACGGATAGGACTTACCATAAATAATGCTGCAGAAGGGCCAGCTAAACCGCACTATATTCCGCCCCATTCATGATGTAAAGATTTAATTTGGGCCCTAAAAATCCACTTTTGGCTATAAGGCGCTAACCGCTGCGGCAATTTGTCACTCCCATTATTGCCGGGGAAAACGCTAGTATTCAGGACATCGCCAACCGCGATTAAATGCAGTCGGCGAGCGTCACTTTCACTTAACCGGAACCCCCGGTTAATCTCCCTGGGGCTGGATTCCAGCCCATTTTTCAAAGGACTAAGAGCGCAACTCCAATGCCGCCAATTTGACCCATTTTCCGTGGAGTTCGTTGTAATGACTTCCAGACGCTTTTGCCTTTGCCAAAATTGCCTCGAATACCTGCAGCGCTCTTTCCATTTGGCCGAGCTTCTTTAACAACCTGGCGAAATGATAACTCGCCTCAGCGCCGGGATAGTATGAATCCAGAACCTCGTATTCATGCAGAGCGGCATAATCATCCCCCAATGCCTCCAAGGCTCGAGCATAGAGCAAATGCGCATCCGGGTTTTTATAGTCCGGATTTCTAGCGATTAATTCATCCAATAAATCTTTCACTTTTGCGTATTCAGCCAAACCAAACTCAGCCTGAGCTAGCCCATACATAAACAACGGATCAAATTCATGAATTCCTTTTCGGCAATCCCGATACAGAATAGCGGCTTCCGAATATTGTTGTTTGATCAACAACTCTTGAGCGAGGCGCGAAGCATTTTCTGTTGTTTTTGCGGCCTGGTAGTTTTGCGCAGCACTATTTAAATCCCGATCTGGATTTACCAACTCTTGAACCTTTCTCATGGTCTTTCGTCCAGATCTGGTTCCGGCAAAATCTGGCAGCAACTCCAGCACCAAATAGGCTATAGAACCCGCAACAGGCAATATCATTACCAGCCAAATCCAAGTGCGAGGACGCCCCGTCTTCAGAATATGAATCACCAGCGCAACCTGGATTAATAAGGATAAAACCACTATAGGCATATTATTGCTCCCTTTTTTGCTGTTTATTTTCCACGCAATCAGGCTAAAACTGCGCTTCACACTGCCGCCTAAATGCCAGCGGCAAACTATAGTGCTTTCACCTATTCAGAGAAAGAGTAACTAATAACTATTTATACGTCAGGATAAGGGCAAACTTCGGCTTTACCCTACCCGGCAAAGCTGCAACAATCTCATCCGACACAACATTTATCCCTGCCCGCGAATTCGCGTGAGGTTGTCACTTTATGACAGTTAACCAGTCAATCGTAAAATCCCAGGACTCCAGCT
>JACCEA011613302.1_pt1 | contig 11993 bp, 8 predicted proteins | sample 7449851 | NCBI WGS metagenome assembly JACCEA01 (sample SAMN15323453, study PRJNA562643) | freshwater metagenome | isolation source: river surface water | place: USA:Blue River Watershed | collected 2017-08-18 | reverse complement strand
CTATTGTAAACCAATCATTCTCTGTGCTGCGAGTGTAGAAGGTCAATGTTTCAAATATCCCTTGAACAAAGAGTGAAGATGGAATGGAATTCATAATTTCTTCATTTTCAGTTTCTAATATACACACCATTGCTGTCAAACCATAACTAGTCAAACGAGCATAACGGTGACACACTCGAATAATTTGCATACAACGTTGAAGGAAATTTAATCTTCCAACCAGATAATTCAATTGCTTTAAATCTTTGTTCCAATCAAAACAATATATAATTGTAAAAACTCCCTCTAGTAATGCAATTCCCAGTTCTTTTGACCGAATTGTTGAGCTAATTTCATTTCCTTCATCTGCATGACATGTATGAATATTACACCGATAGAAATAGCCCAATAACTCCACGATTATCTGCCAATATCTGATGGTATCAGTTAAATGCTTCTTCAATTGGGATGAATCACGAAGAAGACCACCAGCTACTGAATAGCATAATAATTCCAAACATTCTCGAGTAATTTCCTGTTCTTGATCGAGACCATAACATTTTGGAAAGTATTTTTCAATTATATCAAAGATATGATCGATCAAGAGACAATATTCACGAAGTTCATCTACCGTAAGATTGATCTCAGCCTTGCCAGTGATTGAACGGAGATTGACCATCTCACCTTCACCAATCCACTCCGCAATCGCCTTCAATGTAACAATATCATCCATGGAACTTTGAAGCAAAGCTGTCAACAAACTAACAGAATATTTCTCAAGTTTGAGAATCGTTTCTCTAACCTTAGTTTCCATACGACAAAAGCTGGTCAACGCTTTGCAGACGTGTACAATTGTTGCAGAACAAACTTCTTTCTTGCAATAGCAATCCAATAATCGAATTAACAGAGAAACTACTTTCTCACATACAAATGCATTATCCAAAAAGCATCGACCAGCGCACTGAAGAATGAGCGGTCCCGACAAAGAAGGAATCACTGCTTTCATCAAAGTAGCCGCTACAGATCCAGAAACAGGCACAGATGAAGAAGATAGACTCAGAACAGCATCAGCAATGTCCGACGAACTGATTTTTGTTGAATCTCCCGGCACAAACATGGCGGTCATGGAATCGAGAATATCACACACCGACATGACAATCGCTGGTTGGCTCAACAGGTAGCGATCCAACACATCAATTATAACTGATGGAAAAGAAAAGGAACTCGAAAACTTCATTTGATTCATTACATCTCTTTTGCACAGCAAAGCAATGGACTTACAGAGAATCTCAGTTATCTCATAGTTGATATCATGAAGACTCACAAGAGAAGATAATAATGCCTCACAGCTGCCAGAAACCTTATCTTCGATTAATAACAATATCAATCGAAGCAATTGTAATCGCATCAAAACTAGTTTCTGTCGATGTGTTTCTTGATTTTGCTGCTGCGGTAATGCCTGAAATTGGAATGCCATTGATAATATGTTGCTTTCAATATCTTGATGGAAGCGTATCAACACATCGAAGCATCCAGGAGTACCACCCATGAGTTTCTTTGCGTGGACTGCTGATGGGTATGACGCCATAGAAACGAGCAATGAGAGAATCGCGTGCGCGCACGGAAGCCCACAGTCGGCTTGTAAGAACTGCAATAGCTGTTCACTTGCATCTGGATTTTCTTTCTCATCAAGAAAGCCTTGTAAACAAAAGCAGTCGGTAGAATTAATTCTAATAGAAAATTCAATGCAATCAACCATAATTGAACACAATCGTTGAACACATAGGATTCTTATTTGAGTCGGAGCATTTGACTTCAAAATTATTAGTAAGGATTGCATCAATAGACGACAGTTGCTAAAAGTATTTAATGCAGAGATTGTCTCCACTTGTGCAATTTCCAACAAGTCAGCAATCTTATGAACAATCACGACATCCTTCACATTTCTGCATATGGACTGCAACAAGAAAGCCACCAATTGTGATAAGACTTCTGTTTGCTCACCAGAAAGATGTTTGAATGCTAAATGAATCAGAGATGAAATACGATTCAGGACAACAGTTTGTTCAGTTGTTCTTGCTACTTCCAATGAGGCGACTAGAATCTCAGCACTGTTATGCAATGGAAACAGAATGTTACCCAATTGCATGTGATACGCGCTCGATGCGTTGTCGTCTACTTCGAATGAGTCAAGAAATGCTGTTAGTACTACCAAACGTGCAATTTGAGAGACGGTGTAAACTGGACCATCGTTATTTTTCCCTATAAAGTATACTATTTTTTCAAATACAAGCGGTGATCTCTGACTTGGGTAAGAAGAGGTAACATTGATGGGTAATATCATCAATTCTTGAAAGACTCTAGCTTCAGTTTGCGGATCCGTGGCCCAAACAGGGAGGTCCTTCTCCCGGGTTGTCGAGGAACTCTTGTTTCCCATGGTGCTTTGATCAGCAGGAATTCAAAAATGTCATGCATTCATTCTCTTTCATGATGTTCAAATCCACTTCCGCTCCAATTCCACTATTTATTTCCATTTCAGCCTGTTCTGTGTCGAAAGTAATAGTGAAACCACACATCCAACATTCTTGTCTACATTAGAAAAAATGATTTGGGAATAATAAAATGTGTGTAGATGGGATCTAGGGATATGATGATGAGAGCCCGATATGCGGCCACAAGATTAAGACATAAATTAGAGTGTAAAATATTCTTATTTGATCCTTCCACTGTATTAAGTAACTCTTTACACGCGATGCATGATTCCCAATTTCGAATTCGAAACGCTATTCGAACACATCTACAAGGCGAGTTCTTTTCTCTACAATTTTCTTTAATGCTTCGGTGAATCTCGACAGCAAGCTCCATTACCTAATTGGGATCCCCAATATGAAGGGAGGGTTTTGCAAGATCTTTTATCTCGCCCCCTCGACTTAACCGCTGCATAACCACCTCACTAGACCCCTTCGATGGCGATGAAGACTCCTTCATATATTACAAGCAAGTCATAAATATTTTCTTCTAGTATTCTCGAATTGCAGATGTTCTCGCTGCTGCTTTGGATATGACTGATACATCACCTGCCAAGCAAACAACAGAAGAACATGTTCCTTAATCATATGTGGTCTTCAAGGAATGATGTTTGGTGCTGAGAGTGTCATCGAGAAAGGCTTATGTAAAGTATTTGGAAAGTTCTTTTGCGCAGAAACGTTTGTTGATAGCCCATACTGCTTATCACTAGTTTACTTACCAGTCGTGGCTCTACCATTGACGTAAAAATCATTCGTGATCATGTCATCTTGTGTGAGGTACTAATGTTTCGACTTCATCAACTTTTGAAGATGATACTATATGGCTAAAGTCATCCAAAGTCGATAATGTCTTTGATTGCAGAATTAGCAGGAGTTCTTTTTGTCCTCGTTGAGTCCACTTCTAAAATGGTAATGCGGATCCTTTAATTTTCTAATACGTTCAAAATATTATTGAAAGTAGTGGATATTGATCTTTCTTGTACCGCCATTCCTATTACGAGCTATCTTGCAACTGGAACAGGCACTGATAATGTCCCCCAACAGCAGCTGCGAAGGGTTATTTTCATGGCAGTGGTCATTATTCACATTCAAAATCGCATGCTATGAAAAACTAATCTTTTAATAGTCACGTTTGTTCTGATTAGTGTTGTTATAGTGTTTTCAAAATCTTTTGAATTTTCTTGTTATTGTTCAAGAATTGATAGTAAATGCTTTCAAATGATGAGTGGCTCATGGATAGTAGCATGAAAACATCCGCTTTTCAATTGTTAAGTTAATGAGTTTGTTTGTTTTCTTTATAAATTTAAATGTTGTAAGGTCTAACAACAGCTGTATATCAGTGATATCTACTTTCTAATTTTTACATCTCTGTATTTATATTCAATATGGTTACCCTTTCACCTTCAAACTCATTTACCACAGCGAACTTCACCTCATACCGATAATAGATACATGCATCTTAATATACACAAAACCAAAGCGCTCTTGATTCCAAGAAAAGACAAACACGATTATCTGAGGAAGGAAAAACGCTTGCATATTCTGAATGACTATTGAAGCATTCATTTGTCCGGTCGAAACGGCACAAAACTTATTCTTAACAAAGCAATTTTACGACCACTATCAACTATACATCACCAAACCTTCAATCAAAGCAGCGATTTGGAACTGGAAAGAATGCTTAATATACATATCACCCTCGGAGAGTAAAACTATCAATCACTTGTATGGACAACGTGATTGATCACAGTCCTAAAGAACAATTCAATTCCTTACCACATGGACTGGAGGTACTTCATTTTTCAAAGCAAATATCTACTAATATTAAATACTCTTACTCCCGGATAGACTAAACTCAGATAGCGCTACTCAAAGAAAAACAAATATAAACACACAAATAACCACAGTTAATTTTTTGCATATAAAAGATACTAAAATATGACTATGGAGAAAGAAAAATATTATTCAAAAGAAATGAATGCGGTTATGAATATATTAATATGACCAACAGCGGATAACACAATGATGTAATAAATAAATGATAATTTGGAAAACTTTAATCGAAGAACAAAGAGAGAGAGAGAGAGATAATGAGAGATAACGATAATAATGGTTTCTCAGACAGATCATCAGGCAATTATACTATTTGTCAGTTATACCTCATTGATAAAAGTAATAGTGCCATCTATAGAATCAGCATCTGATTTTTTTTAGATCCTGTAGAGGTGCTATCAATGTGATTACATTTGTCTGTACATGGATGATTGCTATCATCAAACATGGGGGAAGTAGTTGTTTGATGCACACTGTCGACTGGGAGCATTTCAAATCCACGTTCAGTAGAAGAATGAACACTTTGAAGCATTGGGAAACAAGAAATAAAGGCATCAATGAGTGGTTCGCGGTAGATGAATAATACTGCTAACATGACCAATATTGCACCAGTTGTTTCAACTCCTGTCAAGGTTTCATCTAGAAATAAATATCCAAATATTGCAGTAAACACAGTAATGGAAGTCAACAAGAGTGATGCCCTGGAACACTCCACATACATATATGCCAAGCCACTGAGCACAAAGCCCAGACACTCAAATACTCCCACAGCCAATATCATCACCCAATTATCAACGAATTGATCGAATGGGTACTTAAAGGAAGATGGATCTGCAGCAACTGCAACAACCAGGCACAACACAGTCACCGCTATAAAATGCACGTATGTAATAGTCATTGAATCAATATAGCGACATCCAAATACCGAGAACACAGTACATAAAGCCCAGCATAACATAGATGCAACCACCCAGATCTCGCCAGGTTCCAAATGACCTTCAAAGCATGCCGATTCCGTACATCCAGATAACAAGTACAAACCAACTGTTGATATACAGATCGCTGAAAACAACCATCGATCCATGTGACCACCCAACCCAGGGATTACCCATTCTATTAGTGGTACCACAATCACTTGAAGTCTCGTGATGAACCCTGTCTTGCTCGCAGACAGATTTTCCATGCCGATCTGCTGCAATGTCGCTCCTCCGAAGCACACCAAAGATATCAGCCCTCCCCATACTACCACATCTCTGCGGTAGGCCCACCTCACAGCATTCTCATCTCCATTATGCTCTTGTAGACGTTTCTCTTCTAATTCTCGGGCAACATCAGACTTGCTTTCAAAGAGCATGTAAAAGAGCGGTTGAAATATGATGAGAGCAAAGATAGACACGAAATAGCGAGCAAAGTTAAATGTGTATGCATTCATGCCATCAATCATGGCTTTTCGTTCCCCAACAAAGGTGAGACCAAAGAAAACGCCACAGGCGAGGATTTGTAATTCACCTATGGTTCCTTTGGATAGACCCCATCGGTTGGTAGGATGTGGATTTGTAGGCTCGGCACTAGACATTGCTTCAGAGTCCATGGCTTCTTTGAAGCGACGACCAATATTATGAAATTTTGAATGCCTCAGTTGGCAAAGTTCCTAACTGCCGGTAGTGATTAATTAATAGAAGTAATATAAATGCGATTCCATCCAGTTGTGCTTTTGTACAACGCATTGCCTCAATAACAAATCAACCCTATATTTCTATTTTTGAGATTAGTTGACAGAGGCGTTTTTGTAGTGTACAATAAATACTTGGGACTTCTATTTTATAAATCAATATTTCTCCTAAGCCAACGATAACCCTGTGCTAACCGTAGAACCTAGCATAAAATGTTAGGTGAGATAGACCCTCCCATACAAACTTCAAATGGGTTGGTACTTTTCAAAGAAATGACCGGAGAAATTCAAGTTCTGGTCAGTGGCGTTTTCTTTGGTGTTGATCACGAGACTTCAAGTGATTGTCGTGCCACTAATAGAATGGGTAATCCCTGGGTTGGGTGGTCACATGGATCGATGGTTGTTTTCAGTGATTTGTGTATCAACAGTTGTTTGTACTTGTTATCTGGATGTACGGAATCGGCAGACTTTAGGTCATTGGGAACCTGGCGAGATCTGGGTCGTTGCATCTATGTTATGCTAGGCCTTTTGTTCAGTATTTTCTGTGTTGGGTTGCCGCTACATCGACGCATTGACAATAACATATGCACACTTTATAGTAGTAACAGTGTTGTGTCTGTTGGTGGCTATTGCTGCAGATCCATCTGCTTTTATTCATCCCTACGACGAGTTTACTGACATTTGGGTGATGATATTGGCGGTGGGAGTGTTTGAGTGCCTGGGCTTTGTGCTCAGTGGATTGTGTTTTATGTATGTTGATTGCTCTAAAGCATCCCTCCTCATGACTTCAATTACCGTCTTCACTGCAATATTTGGATATATTTTTCTTGGTGAGACTTTGACTGAGATTGAGACTTTGGATGGTATTTTGGTTATGATTGCTCTTTTATTTATCTATCATGAACCGTTACTTCCTCTGTTTGCGGCATTTATACGAAGTGAGAAACGATCGTATGTATCATTTGATCATTCAGGCTTTGAGATGCTTCCGATGGATATAGATGACAAGATTGTGACTTCGCTCAATGGAGTGAACAAAAACCAAATTTATCAAGCTACCTATTTGTTTGAGGATCATGGAGAAAAATTGGAATTTTAAATATCTCACGTTATAGAAAACGATATATTGCCTCTCTAATGAGTCCCTTCTTCATGTTCATTTCTTTTCTTATTACTTACTCTCCATCCGGATACTTAGTAATTCCTTTTCCGGACTGATTATTGTTTATAAAATATTTTTGTTATCGATTCTGTCTCATAGTAGTAGTATGGTGTAAATCTTCGAAAGATCATATAGAATTTCGTTTCGACTGTTAGGATTAGAAAATAGAAATTCCTATTATTGTATAAGTATGTATCTGTAGATAGTTAGATGAAAAGCACAATATAGCAATTCGCTTCATGATTGTAGCTGTATGTCTGCGCGCAGTAGTAGAATATATAAAGTTCTAGTGAGTCTCTTGATCCATGAAAGTCTCTTCATAAATATTTTACTAGATAGGGAAAAGCATGATGATAATAGTGTATGTAGGATTTCAATAGCTGCTGATTACCATTCGAAGTATGTAGGATTTCTTTGGTGGTTGCAATGACAGTGATAATGATAATAAGCTCTCTACCTTCGATCTTAGTTCATAAAGCTAAATTAAACTATCAATCAAATCAATAGCAAAACCCCTATTTGGTTAAAATTCTTGGCTGGGCTGTCGCGCTTTTTTGGCCGCATTGCCATTGGGCATTCTGGTTTCTGCATTCATTCCTTCATTTGTCATCCTTTGGGCTTCTGGTTTGTGGCATCCTTCAACAATGTCGCTCACGAAAACCTTCGCACTTTCTTCTTTGCACCCAGAGGAATGGAGTAAACGCGATTGGCAGCTCCTTCTTCTGTATGTTTGCATTTTCATTGTATTTGCTCCAATTGTCAAAACTGCAGCAATCAGCATAATTGAGACCATCTCTTTATCTATTGAAAAGTATCGGATTCGAAGATCTCTTTCCAATAAGACTTCATTAGACCAACAAGAAGAGAGAAACTTTGAAACCGAACGTGAGGCTCTGCGAGCGATGCAACAGAAACGACAACAAGCAGCTGTAAGTGACAAGAAGACTGGAAAAGCCGATCTCCCGATGCCAAACTTTGAGTTGCGAGTACCTGCACCAAGACAGCTATCCACGGAAACAAAAGATAAAACGAAAGATCCGAAAGACATTGGTCCTACTGCTGCTCCAAGTTCCACACTGAGAAAGAGAACTGGCGGTTCTTCCTCATCCAATAGATCTATTTATGCACCGCCTCCCGTCATTCCGCAGCCGTTGGTGAATGTTGAAACTAGAGGAGTGAATGGAAGGCTTGAAGAGGAACGCTTGCTAAAAGCTCAGCAAGACTTTGAATACCAGCAAAGTATTTTGAAAGAATTAGAAATTCAAAAGGTCAGCAAAGTTTTGTCATTCCTGTCATATTTAACAGCGATTTTAAATACTGTTGCACAGAGCACAGAGAAACTCGAAGAGAAGAAGAAAGCGATCTTTGAAAAGGTCCCATTGGAACCAGAGGTATGTAATATTCGTTGTTGGTCCATTATTGCATTGATGTATATTGATTCCTAGTTGGCGTGTTCTTCATCTATCACATTATGTTTTCGTATGAAATCAACTCCATCATCGACAACAATGACAACATCAGATAAAATGAGAATTATTAAACGGCGATTTGATAAGGAAAGACACACACTTGGTAACATTATTGACTTTTTGGATTCTTTGGAATTGCGACCGGTGAAGGTGGATGTTGATATCAACATTGAGTGTACTATGAATTATCCCAAACTAAAGTTCACTCGAAAAGCCGTAGATATATCCCCGTCTGCAACAAGGAATGAAATCAAGCCAGCGCTTTCCTTGGACTCTTCACTAAGTGATGTTGGCATTTTAGGTGATTCTGTAGTGTGGGTAGATGTTTTAGATGATTAAATCAATTTATTTGAAAGTTTTGTTTTAACCTTTTAATGTCAAAGCAGTGATACATTACATACGAAAAAAATTATTATACTAGAAGAAAAAAAGAATCATTTACATCACTAATTTGAATTTTAGATGTTATCGATTGGTTGATAATCAGATTTACCATTAAGAGTGCGTTGAAACATTCCTTTCATCATTTCCATACCTCTTTCGGATGAATCGGCCAAAGAAGTATGTCTAACAAAATTTGGCTTCTCTGATGAGTGGGAGTATTGCTTCTTATTGCATACAAACACAACAGACAATGTCAATAAACAAGTCAAAATAGAAAAAAATACCGCAGTACCAACGACTCTAGAGTTACTCTCTGACAATGTGATCATATCAGCAGTGTTCGATGCAAAGGTTATGATATCTGGTCCAGTAAATGGCTTATTCGTCCAATAACCAGTGGCATCCAACCAATACTTTGGATAGAACAACTTGCGCATGTGAATATCTGGAAGACCAATATTCTCAGCGATATAGCCATCATGGAACTTGGTAAACAATTCACCAAGAAGTAATTGCCAACGAGTTACGATGATAGTAGCTTGATCATTGACAACCTTGTTACAAATACTATTGACCTCACTTGGAGAGGACGCAGCAAGAACAAGCTTATCTGTCATGGCTACAGCGGCAATAGCTTTGTCCATCAATGTTTGTTGAACAGCACGAACATCAACCATCGCATAACGATAGAATCTGGCGGCATAATTGGCAACTGACATGAAGTTCCAGAAGGCAATAGCAGGATCATAGTGATGCAAACTACCACGCATATAAGCAAATGGAATCTCTGTTGCTCCCAAAAAGAATGGTAGATAAGAAGATCCCGATGGAGCATGAGGGGCATACCACAATATACCAAGAGCATCAGGTAAGTTATTTCTTGCTTGAGTCACAAAAGAATAGGAAGTACGGAACAATGAGATGGAACGTTCATATGAACCACCAAGTATTTCCAATAAAGTCATGTTATCAACTGGTGCTAAATCAAAGCGATTTGGATCGCCATAAGGACCAGATTGAACACCTTTGGTCATATCAAATTGGGTACCTTCATAATGATCGCGATTGATCTGCATGACATCTTGTGCTGATAATTGTTTATCAGCTTTAATTGAAAATGGATAATCGGAACCAAATGGATCAGTATCTGGTGGAAGAGAGATAGAAGGTGCAACAATATTGAATACTCTCCAAACACGACGAGTGGAATAAGGACTATGTCCGCGCTTTCTAGAATAGATCGCAGTGAAGTCCAATAATCCATCACTCTCGGTCCATAAACCTTGACGCTTAGCAACTTCATACATGTTTGGTGAAAACATAAAATCAGAAGAATGTGGATTGACTTCGCGAATAACGAAAGCATTGGCAACAGCAGAAACCTAAGAATGAATGAATGAACGAAGATAAGCATGCGGGACAGTACGTCGAGTCGAGAACTTACATGGTCATCAGGGACGCGCTGGGCTACCCAAATGGCCGAAGCACCAGTGTCATCACACAATACATGAAACACCCATGCTTCTGTCTTATCAATAACAGTCAAAGCTTCACCTGCCTGTGCGAGAGACATATCTCCACCTGACCAATCACTACCATAGAATCCGTACTTCACGGCCATGTCACCCATAACTTGAATAGTCTCACGAGCGGTTTTACCCCTCTCCAAACCAAGTCTTGTCATTTCGTTAATTTCAATGTGTGCTTTGCCACCATAGGTGACTGGAACACCAAAGAAACGAGCAGCGCAAGTACTTTCACCGATAGCGACTTGATGTTCATTCATGATCGCATATCCTGCTTCATACAACCCATAGGTATGGGGTACCTGAGGAACATATCCAGTCACAGACGACTCCTTTCCCCAAGCAGCTAATTGCTCAGGGGTACCTTCCAAATTATCAGGATGCCATGTCTTTCCACGATTTGGCGAGACAGTGTTGGGGTATGGACCACGGATCGCATACAAGGGGCGCATCGATCCTTCTGGCCAATCTTGGGGAGGAATATAATTAAGACGGAAATCACAATCAGAACAATCAGCAGTATGGGTATTCATTGGACCAGAGAGAGAAGCCTTTGCACCAACAACAATGGTAGTACAGCGATCAATATCCGAACTGTAATACTTCAACTCTTCATTATCGCTGATGACTGAAACAGCAATTGTAGAACCAATTACAACCAATAATGCAACAAGAACGATGACTATCATCATCTCAAAATTTTCCACAGTGATCACGCGAACCAAACACCAGATGATTCGATGAAATTTAAGAAAATGATGTGGGATGAATGAATCTCTCACCACCGCCAACAGAATCATGAATCGCTAATTAGGAAGACTTATGATCATCACAAACGCGTTTTTAAGAAAACGAGCCGTTGGTTGATGCATGCTCCACACGTTTTCAGCGATATCTGCTTTTTCTCTTCGATCTTCTCTCTCTTCAGCTCATGTTCCTTGAATGATTAAGAGTATCTTTTGCATTTAAGCACAAAATAAACATCCGAATCAAAGAATTTTGACTCAAGTCCCATCAATGATGTACATGTATGACTCTGAGGTGAGCGATGATGCAATTCATTAACATATTTTCTTACTGATCTTTACATTCATGCACAGAACGTAAACCCTCAACTTTGCAATCCACTTGCATCGTTGCGCTCTCCTATGAAGAGATTAATATCTGATTCCTCGAAGAACAAGGACATGGAAAAGTACATGCATGACGCTGAGGTACGATAATTGACCATATTAACTTGCGACTCACTGATGCCAACAAATCTACCGCTTATCACTTCTAGAATGTCAATCCCCAGTTTAGCAACCCATTAGCCTCACTAAGATCCCCTATGAAGAGAGTTAATTCTGATTCTTCTAAGAACAAGGAGCAAGAGCGTATTGGTTTGATCCAGTTGTATTATTACAATAACTATGGTGGATCTTACCGACACGTGCCATT
>JACCEA010778755.1_pt1 | contig 11993 bp, 9 predicted proteins | sample 7449851 | NCBI WGS metagenome assembly JACCEA01 (sample SAMN15323453, study PRJNA562643) | freshwater metagenome | isolation source: river surface water | place: USA:Blue River Watershed | collected 2017-08-18 | reverse complement strand
TATAGCTACCATCTGCAGCATATTGGTGCTGTGGATTTTGTTCAGACGATGTTTGACCATCACCAAAATCCCAAGCATAACTCAACGCACTGCTATCAGCATCTGACGAAGTATTTGTAAACGACACTAAACGGTCGTCTGCAACATAGGTAAAATCAGCAACAGGTGCAATTGGATCTGGTTGTGCATCTGTTAAAGCGCGGATGTTTAAATTCCAGCTATTCAGTGTGCCGGTATCAATACTTGCGGTATCTGATACCAATAATTTCCAGTCGCCATTGATTACTTCGCCGTTGAAATTATCCAAGGTCCAGCTCTTCACTAGATTGTCAGCGCTTCCGCCTTCTTTGTTATGCAGTACGAATTCACTACCAGCTGGTGATACCAACTTGACCGTCAGGTCGCCAATCCAAGTGTGGCTAATGTTTACCCCAACTGTGACCCCAAAAACAGTTCCAGAATCTGGCACATTAATTACACTAGAGATCCCGCCAACATTGTTGTCAGGAATAGCTACCGGAGATGTATTCTCAAATGGCAGATCTTGTAATCCAGCAGGCAATACTTTGAGCGTCGCAGCAACTGACTTTGTTAATTCCCCAGTTTCGTCTGAGCCATTAACGGAAATCTGATAAGCTCCCCATGCTGTTTGTGACGATGTTGGTGCCGTCAGAACAATTGTTTGGCCCGGAACTGCTTGCACTGCAGACAAGGTTAATCCAGGAATTGCTGGCGTCGCATTCGCCGTCAAATTAACTACGCCCTGCCAATCAGCGATGTCGTTTACGCTTAATGTGTATGTCACTACGTCACCAGCTGTCACAGTTTGCAAAGCTGGCGTTAAACCAAGGCTAAATCCTGGTTCTGGATCGGCAGCATCTAATGCATTTTTCACATTCAGGCGCTTACCGCTAACCGTTTTACCTGTAAGTGCAGCTAAACTATCGCCGCTATCCATTAGCAGAGTCTTCATTTCCGCAATAGTAAGTTCTGGATTCAACGACCAAACCAAGGCTGCAGCACCAGCGACATGTGGCGTTGCCATAGAAGTTCCTGAGTAACTAGCGTAGGTGTTATTTGGAGTCGTTGACAAAATCGCCGAACCTGGAGCACCCAAATCAACGCTCACAGCACCGTAAGTTGAAAAACTCGAAAGGTTATCAGACCGGTCAGTTGAGGCCACCGAGATAATGCCAGGTAAGTTGTAAGAACTTGGGTAGTGTGGCGTTTGATCAGAATTGTCTGCATCATTTCCTGCCGCTGCTATAAATAAAATGCCCGCATCGTTACCAGCCTGAATAGCATCTGACAAAGCCTGAGAAAATCCGCCGCCACCCCATGAATTTGAAGTGAGCCGAACATTCACGCCATGGTTTTGCTTAAGATTAGTAAAATAGTTAATACAAGCTATTGCACCTGCGGTAGTACCCGAACCATCAGCTCCTAAGAATTGACATGGGATCATCGTCACGTTCCAGTTGACCCCCACTACCCCAGTCGTATTATCGCCAGACGCACCTATTGAACCCGCAACGTGTGTACCATGGCCCTGCCCGTCCATTGGATTGCCGTTGTTATTTACCGCAGAAAAACCATGAACATCGTCAATAACGCCGTTATTATCGTCATCAATGCCATTTGACGCGATTTCGTTTGGGTTAGTCCAAATGTTGGCGGCTAAGTCTGGGTGATTATAGTCAGTGCCTGTATCAATAACACCTACGACAACATCATGACTACCTTTAGTTAGCTCCCAAGCCTCTGGTGCATCAATGTCTGCATCGTTCACTCCACCACCTGTGCCAGTGTTATGCATACCCCAGAGCTCACTAAAACGTGGGTCATTTGGTATGCCAACTTCAGAGTTTTCAATTGCGTGGAGCAAATAGTTTGGCTCTGCAACTTCAATTGCCTGATGACGGCTCAGTTGTTTAATCAAACCATCACGGCTAACACCTTTGGGGATTGATAGCTCAGCAATTCGGCCGTCCAGTAATTGAGGGACCGACGGGATTCTGAATTTATTTCACAAAAAATGATTTATACTTCTGATACATAAGGATTTTTATTTAGTGAGTCACTCAGTTAGAAACAGATTGAGTGCGTATGGACTCTGGCAATAAGAAGTCATCCTCCCGCCTGAAAAACGTATATATTTTACTTAGTGATGAATCGATGGATGGCCATGAAATTACCAAAGTAAATGGTCCCAATATGTCTGATTTATTGGGACCATTGGTTTTAAAAGTGTGCAACCATGCCGACAAAAGCCCCTGAAAATTCAAGGTCAGTATACAACCTGTTTAAATTTTCGAATTCAATTTTCACGACGCGGTAGCCTAAGTTCACATTTAGATCCACCATTTTGAAGCGTGTTAGATCGTAACTTAAGCCAACTTGATAATCAGAAAGTGTATGGTCATTTACTAATGAAAAATCAGCTTGGGCAAATACACTTAATTGAGTTAACGGCAAGCCAATGTTTGTGGAGACGTACAGCATTGGGTTGATTTCATCAGTTTTTATTTTTCCACTAGAAGTTGCTGTATTTCCAGTGTCTGTACAAGGACTGCCAGGCGATGGATTAGGATCATTACAAGTATCGTCGGAATTTTTTGTCGGCCCAGTCACAGTGACATTACCATTCAAATCTCTAGCGGTTAATCCCAACTCAAATGAATAAGTATCGCTATCAAACAATTCGTAATAAAAAGTGTAATCGACATAACTAACGTTAAAACTGGCATCAACTTGACCGCCAATAGGAAAGCTCTTATCGTTAAAGCCAAATTTTTGAGTTAACGTAGTTTTACCTGAGGTGTCAAGTGTGGTATGTGAGATGCGCGCATTGGGGAGGAAAGAAAAAGGATGTTTAACGTCAATAAAATAGTTAATTTGCTGTTCTTTTTTTAAATTAAAATCAATAAGTGCATTTTCTTCTCCCAAAATACCGCCTGGTTCACTTTGCCAGATTTGAGTGCCCAGATATAAACCAATATCATCACTTGATTTTGGCGTATAAGTGAATTGCGCCGTAGCTGGGGCGGTAAAAGTAAGAAGTGCTGTAAGAGCTACTGCAAAATGTGTTTTTATCATCTGTTACAATCCTTATTTACAAATTCGACGGAACCGTAAGCTGTTTTTTTAAATCTATATTACAGAATAATAAATTTGCTTATGTAAAAGGTGAAGCTAATTGCTCCCCATGTTTACATATATGCAACATCCATCTGAATTCTTTTAAAAAATGTTCGTATTCTTACCATGATTCACTAATAGCCATGCTAAATGTTTAATTTATTATCGTTATATGTATAACCACAAGAGATCAAAAACGAGTCATTAATACATCGTAACTCATACTCCCATTCAAGTTAAGATAAACGAAGCAATTAAGCCTAAACCCTACACAGCGATTGAGCAATATAGAAATATAATTGAATTAAACCAATTATTTAAATATTTATCGCACATTCCGCAGCACCCCACTCTGGTCGCTCCATGAAACTCAATCTCCTCAAAGGGAACCACCCTAAACGCTACGCCACTTTCAAAATTGGAGCTGCTTTAAGCGATGAGTGTGCTTCAGAGAGAACATGTGGCTTGGATGACAAACTGGTATTCACGTAATTGCCTAGATTTTGTACTTAAAACGGAGACGTACAGATACAATCGCCTGCTTCTGTTGACACCAAGATTAACGCATGCTTACATTTCTTTTGCAGGGAGCGTTTCACATTACATTTTGGTAACCCGGTGTTGTGATCGAATAATCATAGATAAACCCATTTATGATTTTAGCCCCCTGTAAACCCAACTTTTTATTAACAATGGATTATTAATAATGAAGAAAATATCAACACTCCTCCCGTTTGTCTTTATGGCATTAGTTTCTACGTCTGCTTTAGCCGGTACCTGCACGATAAATATTGTAAGAGAGGATGGGAATTTTTTACCAATTGATTACGGTCCTGGTGGCAGAGTTTCATACAATGTCAGTATTCCATATACTGATGCATATTATCCGAATCAATGGACCAGTAGCCAACCCAAACCCAGAGTTTCATTTAAAAATTGTATTACTTATGGAGGCGCCCCAGCTAACGCGACAATAAAGTCAGTTAGTTACAGTTATATATTCCATCAAGCGGTACTCGTTGCTGATTATCAAATAATGATGGGTTTTTTGGATACAGTGCCATCACAAAACAAATTTGAATACCCATTTAAACGGGGTGGTGGTATTCGCAATGGATCTGGTGTCCCACTGACTGGAAGCGGTGTTTCGACTATCGTGGCAGGGAAGCTCTTAAGTTCTGTTGATCTGGAACTTGCGGCACGAGTGACTAATCCCGCAGTTAATGCTGATTGCAACGAGTTTATTTCAAGAGATAAGTGCTTTACTAAAAATACTCGGTTATCAAATTTTAAGGTCGATATTACATATTAGATAGAACTGACTTTATAATTAACAAAGATAATTACCTTTAATCCAAAAACCTCTCAGTTAATGTTAAATTTGCAATATAGTTGAGAGGTTTTTTGTTGTAGTTTGACTATAAAACACAACAAAACTAAATTACCCAATTGAATCAATATTTTTTGATTTCCTATACCGAGAGCATGTCGCAGTGTCTGCGCTTGTGAAAAGCTCGTTTCGGGGGGGGAGTTTGGCATTTTGGAGTAGCATGCAAGTGATTAGTTGTTAAGCTTTGGTAATTGGTCAGTTCAGACGAATGACTCATTTCTAAATAGACCAATAGTTGTGATCACGAAGCCGGTGCTGCGAAATTGCTAGAAATTTGGTGCCAAAGTTGCTGCTGAGTGGCCAAGGTCGCAGTTAATGCGGCCTTTTCCTGCAACCAGGTCGTTTCTTGTGTTTTCACGCTCGAAACATGTGCCTGTAATTGCTGTACATCGTGGCATTTCGCATCAAATGATTTTTGTAGCTCCGCGTATAGTGTATCCCGATGCTCTAGTTGACGCTCCAACTGACGGCGCTCGGTCTCAAGACTACCCATCTGCTCCTTCAACTGCGCGGATGTAGTCTGTGCATGCTGCAGCGTGGATGTTAATTGCTGTACCTGCGCCAGCAGAGTGCTCGCTTCCTGCTGTTTTACCATCACAGTTTGCTGTGCTACGCGAAGGTCTGCCTGTACCTGCTGAATCTGGTGTTCATGGCGCTGTACATCCTGCTCACGCAGCGTTTGGACAGAAGCGCGATAATGCTCCAAAGCTTGCCGTGAATGCTGGTGTTTTTCTTCCAGAGAGCTGATGTGCTGCTCTTTAGTGGCGAGCAGGCTTTTCAGATGGGCATTTTCACCGGAGAGTTCCGCCATGGTAAGTGCATCTTGCTGCCTGGCTTCCTGTAGCTTTTTATTGCTGTCCTTAGATGATAAGAGCTTGCGTTGCAAGTCGTCGGTTTGCGCCGTCAAATCCTGGATCTGTGTGCGCAGGTTGTCAGCCAATTGCTGCCAATTCGCTTGTGCAGCCTTATACATGGCTTCTGCTTGTGTCACTTGAGCCAAAGCTTCTTCCTGCAGTCGCCTGGCCAATTGCAGCACCGTCGCCTTGATCGTCTCCGTCAGAAGCTGCCCATCATGCAACAACGTCGAATCGTCATTCTCTAGCTCTCTGAGCCAGCGCTGTATGGTTGACCGGGAACCGGTATTGCCCAGCTCAATGCGCAACGAATCCAGCGTAACCGCCTGACCTTCGTCTATAAGCCGTTGTCTGGCGTCTTTTACATCGTCTTTAGTGATCCCGGTTCTGGCCATGTTTCACTCCATTTCGTACTTATACGTAATATGTATATACATACTAAATCAAAAATAGAAATAGTCAAAATTTCATCATTTATAACAAGTAATAATTATGGATTATTACTTGTTAGGCTGTAAGCCACGCCAATTGTAGGCCTACGCCATACGTATTTTTCAGACTCCGTACAGAACCCCTTGCGGAGCATCGGAGCGAGTCCGTATAGTGAGCGTACAAAAAACAACCAGAGGCACCGTGTGGGGGGACAACTTACGCAGTGAACACCATTGATCAGTATCTGCAGGCCGCGACAAGGGACAACACCCGGCGAAGTTATCAAGCGGCGGTTGAACATTTTGAAACCCAGTTTGGGGGGCTACTTCCCACGACCAGCGCGGAGATCTGCCGCTACCTGGCCCACTACGCAACGTCGTTGACCTTCAACACACTCAAGCAGCGGTTATCTGGACTATCGGCCTGGCACCGTGAGCAAGGCTTTGTCGATCCTACCAAAGCGCCGATGGTGAAAAAGGTGCTCAAAGGGATCCGTGAATTGCATCCCGTACGTGAAAAACAAGCCAAACCCCTACAGCTGGAGACGCTGGCTCACATCGTCCGGAGCCTGGATCAGCGCGAAGCCATGGCGATTGACCGTGATGACCAACCGGAGTTGCTACGCTGCTGCCGGGATCGGGCCTTTGTTCTGGTCGGATTCTGGCGTGGTTTTCGAGGCGATGAGCTGTGCCGGATGGAAGTGGAGCATCTTGTTCTGGCCAAAGGAGAAGGACTGCAGATTTATTTGCGTCGAAGCAAAACGGATCGCGCCAACCGAGGGGAAGTTTATCGACTACCGGCCTTAGCGCAGCTGTGTCCTGTGCAGGCTCTGGAGCGGTATCTGGATGTGGCCGGACTGACGGGGGGGCCAGTGTTTCGCAGCATCAACCGCTGGGGCCATTTAGGCAAAAGAGCATTGACGGCTAAAAATATTGTGCCACTGCTACGCAAAAACTTCATCGCGGCTGGGGTTGCAGATGCAGGACACTACAGCGCCCACTCCTTACGCCGCGGCTTTGCCACATGGGCCGGTCAAAGCGGCTGGTCGCTCAAGGCATTGATGGAATACGTGGGCTGGAAAGATCTGAATTCTGCCATGCGTTACATGGATAGCCCCGTGCCATTTTTGCCTGCTGTCCCCACAGAGGTGGAGCCAGCACCTGTGCAGACGTTGAGTACACACGAGCTCGAGCTTCACTATAGCCTGCAGCGCTACCACAAAAATAGCCGTGATCCGGTGAAACTCCGCCAAAAAATAGATCGCTTTTGCCTTAAACCACTTCAAGCCGAATGCATCGATGAAGTGGATCATCGTTACCGCCTGACATTGCGGGTCGCTGACGACGTGGAACTGGATGAACGTGTTGATGGCCTCTTGGCCAGCCTCTATCACATGGCTCAGGATCACCAGTGCATGATTGAGATCACCCTGACGGAGCCAGTGTCAGGGCGTTATTGGGATTAGTGAAGGAGTTTGCATCGGATGCAGGGTGGTTATCAGGATACGGCGTATCCCGTCTTAGATACACAGTACAGCGCTCGTTTACTGGAAAAACATTATCGACCGACCGATCTGGAGCTTAGCTGGGCAAGCAGCTATCGCAAGCCTTTGCACCGGCTCGGCTTTCTTATTCACCTGAAGCTTTTCCAGCGGATGGGTTACTTTGTGGTGCCCAAAGAGTTCCCACTGCCACTGATCCGCTTTTTGATGAAATTTGCCGGGGTCCATAGTCTGCCCACTGAGGCCGAGTGGTCCACGTACAGCACTGCCGCCAGTCGTTATAAGCAACTGGATGATATTCGGGCCACTCGGGGTGTGCGGCGGTACACCGATGAAGATGAACCATGGTTGATGGACGTCGCACGAAAAGCAGCGCAAACCAAAGACAATGTGTCTGACATCATCAACGTGATGCTGGAAGAACTGGTTCGCTTTTGTTATGAACTGCCAGGTTTTTCTGAGTTACAACGCATCGCCAGGCTCATCCGCAATCAGGTCAATACGGCCTACTTTAAAACCATTACCGAAGGTCTTAGCACCGAGGCCAAGCAACACATTGATACGCTCCTGCAAAAAGACACCGAGCAAAGTTACAGTGCCTGGCAGCAACTCAAACGGGAGCCAAAGAAACCGGGCGCCAAGGAAATTAACTTTTATCTGCAGCATGTCGCTTGGCTGTTGGATTTGTCCGAAAAAATGCCGGACGTGCAGATCCCTGCGGTCAAGCTGAAGCAATTTCTGACGGAAGCGCAGGCATTGGATGTACGTGAGATGCGGGAACTCAAACCCATCAAGCGCTATGCGCTGGCTGTGCTGTTGATCCGGGGGCAAAAAGGAAAAGCATTAGACGACGTCACCAATATGCTCATCCGGATGTTGCGGCAAATGGAGAGTCTGGCCCAGAAAAATCTGGATGAGTACATCCTAAAGCAACAGAAAAAGGTCACAGATCTGATCCAGACTCTTCGGGCCGTGACAGTGGCGTACGAAATGGATAGCTCTGAATCAGAGCGTTTGGATGCGGTCGGTGAAGCACTGAAGCCCGGCAGTACGCTAGTGATGTCACGATGTGATGAATACCTGGCGTACTCAGGCAACAATTTTTATCCCTTTATGCTGACCTCGTACCGATTAAAACGCGGATTGATGTACCGCTGTCTGGATGTGCTGCAACTGCAAAGTACCACCAGCGATGACAGTACGCTGCAGCTGCTGCGATTGCTTTTGGCCATACGAAATAGTCACAAAGAATTTATTTCGGAGGACCAGGTGCTGGGGTACTGTGATTCTGATCCCACACCACTGTTTCCCGTCCAATGGGCGAAGCTTCTCAAAGTCACGCCAACGAACGGCAGCGACGATGTGAAATACCACAGAAAGTACCTGGAGCTGGGGATATGGACCCTGATCAAGCAGGAACTCGAGTCCGGGGATCTGCATGTGCTTCATGGCCAAGAATACTATGACCACCGTGAAGAGTTTGTCAGCGTCGAAGAGTACCTGCAGGAAATTGACCGCTACGCCCAGGAAATAGAGCTGCCGGTGAACAATCCGGATGAGTTTATTGAGCAGTTGAAAAGCCTGTTGACCGAAACAGCACAACGGGTGGATGCCCGGTTTCCGGCCAACGACAGTGCCACACTCAAATCCGGACGATTGAGTCTGAAAAAAGGCAAAAAAGATCGGCCGGACAATGAAGTGGAAGCGCTGAAGGAGCTCATCAGCGGAAAATTAGAAACCACCAGTATCGTCGATATCCTGACAGACACCGAGCACTGGCTGGATCTGCATAAGATTATCTACCCACACTCAGGAAACAAAAGCCGTTTGGATAATCCGCAGTACCGCTTTATTACGACCTTGTTCTGCTATGGCTGTAACTTGGGACCGACTCAAACCGCCCGTTCCATCAAAGGACTAAGCCCGCGTCAGGTAGCCTGGCTAAATATCAAACAGGTGAGCGAGGTGAAACTCGAAAAAGCCATCACCAAAGTGATCAATGCGTACAATCAATTTGATCTACCCAAATTCTGGGGTGACGGTAGTCATGCGTCCGCCGACGGCACTAAATGGGATCTGTACGAGCAAAACATGATGTCTCAGTATCACATTCGCTACGGCGGGTATGGCGGGATCGGCTATTACCATGTCTCGGATACGTACATCGCCTTGTTCAGCCACTTTATTCCATGTGGCACCTATGAAGGGGTCTATATCCTTGATGTTCTGCAAAAAAATGAGTCAGAAATTCAGCCTGATACACTGCATGGTGATACTCATGCGCAAAGCTACACCGTCTTTGGATTGTCACATCTCCTTGGGATCAAGTTGATGCCCCGCATTCGCAATATTCACGACTTGCGGTTCTTCAGACCGGACAAGAACGCCAAGTACCAGCACATTGACTCGCTGTTTAGCGGCAGCATCGATTTTGAGCTTATTCGGAAATACCTGCCAGATATGCTCCGGGTGATGGTCTCCATCAAGCTGGGACGGATCACCCCCTCGACACTACTCAAACGATTAGGCACGTACAGCCGCAAAAACAAACTGTATTTTGCCTTCAAAGAGTTGGGGAAGGTGATCAGGACCATCTTCTTGCTGAACTACATTGATGACCCCATCATGCGCCAGACGATCCATGCGGAAACCAACAAAACGGAAGAGTTTCACCAGTACAAGAAGTGGCTGTTTTTTGGTGGTGAGCGGATCATCGCTGAGAATATTCGCTATGAGCAGCAAAAAATTGTGAAGTACAATCAACTGGTGGCCAATATGGTGATTTTGTACACTACTGCAAAAATGACTCAGATTTTAAAGCAGCTCACTGGTGAGGGATATGAGATCACACAGGAGTTGCTTGGGTGTCTAGCGCCGTACTGGACGTCGTACATCAACCGGTTTGGCGACTACAACATTGATGTCAACCGGCCGATAGAACCAATGGATTTGCATTTGGATATTTCCAGAAAAGTTGGCAACGAATAATTTTTTTGAACCATAACCAGGACATGGAAGCACTTTACTTGCGAGTTCGACAATTAATCATTCAAGAAATATCACTACTTGAGTGACACTTTTTGTTATACTAGAATAGGATTTATGATTAGTTTAGGAGGTTTGTATGCTTCAAACTTTGCGCAAAGCTGGTGGTTCGCTGGTCATGACAGTACCCAAAGTATTTATCGAGCAGAACGGACTCGGTGAAGGTTCTCAGGTTGAACTCCATCTTATGGGGAAGAAGATGACTGTTGAGGCCCCAACACGCCCACGCTACAAGCTGGCTGATCTGATGGCAGAAATGCCAGAAGGATTGCCGCGAATTGAAGGCTGGGACGACATGAAACCAGTCGGACTGGAGAAATTCTAATGTCGTATGTACCCAGCCGCGGTGACATCGTGCATCTGGAATTTGATCCGTCCTCCGGTAAGGAGATGAAAGGCCCGCACTTCGGCCTTGTACTCAGCGGAAAAGTATTTAATCAACAAGGGTTGGCAATGATTTGCCCGATTTCGCAGGGCGCAGCCATGGGTGCCAGAACTTACGGAACGGTAGTTACGTTGATGGGAGCTGGCACTGAGACCCAAGGTGCTGTGCATTGCCATCAATTGAAATCTATGGACTGGCGAGCGAGAAATGTAAGGCTGAAGGAGAGTGTGCCTCAGTTCATCGTCGATGAAGCTTTGGCCAGGATAGAAGCTATCTTGTTTGAATGAGAGAGCTGCTAATAATCGATGGGGTATCGGCCATCATGTAACCCCATTGTTCAGCACATATTTTCCTATCCCGCAAACCAAAATAACTCTTTAAGTCACCACCAAACAGTACGTCAACCAATTGCAGTTGAAATACGCCAATATGCTATTAATAACAATTGGTTAAGTTACTTTTTGTGGAAAAAATTCAGAATCCCGTTGGTCCCTCATTTAGAAATATCAGGCCTTTGAAATGTTGCCAGCATAATTTACAAATATCATCCTTTAGAACTAGTCCATTACGCTTATTAATTTACCAGAAAACAAATTATCTAATTGTTTTTAATGGCTTTTATAGATAATCCAGAAATAAACCTTTAACAGCAAATAGACCATTTGACCTATTGTATGCATTTTCAGCAACTGTAGATTAACACTTGGAGATCGAATTTCATGGAGTTATAAATGCGTTTAGTTACCGGATTAATCTCGGCCTTGATGTTAGTTAATACTGACACTCGAGCGGAAAATCTTGCAATGCAAGCGATGCTAGAGCGGAAAGATATGACAAGCATACTGGTAATTAATCAGCACGGCGTAGCCAATAACGGCACAGTTTCCCAAGCGGGTTACGCCAATACACTGTCGTTATTGCAAATAGGGATCGCAAATGATGCCGAAATTGAGCAAAACGGCACCGGAAATATGATCTCTGTCCAACAGCTCGGTGATGAAAATCGTCTGCAGCTTCTGCAAAACGGCACCGATAATCAAATCGACATTACTCAACATGGCAATACTAGCTTTTCGATAGAACAAATCGGTCAAGGCGAAATATTGTCAGTAACCCAATATTAATTAGATATGGAGTATCGTTTATGAAAATTACCCCTAAAAAAAGTGCCATTGCATTAGCGCTGACACTGGCATTCACTAGCGCCTATTCTTTTGCGAGTAACGAAACTTTAGTTATTCAAAGTTC
>JACCEA011955234.1_pt1 | contig 11994 bp, 8 predicted proteins | sample 7449851 | NCBI WGS metagenome assembly JACCEA01 (sample SAMN15323453, study PRJNA562643) | freshwater metagenome | isolation source: river surface water | place: USA:Blue River Watershed | collected 2017-08-18 | reverse complement strand
CTTGTTGCTGAAGATAATGATAGCGCTGACTTGCTACTCTACTGCTGCGAGGTGGTGGTGCAGTCCAATCAGGAACGGGGGGAGGTTCACGTGTAGTTGAAAGAGCTTGTGATCGCATCAACTCACCAAACACTGCATCCCACAGCATGTAAACATTTTGCTTTTTTGCTGTTAATTTTAAATCCTGAATTAGTTCAGGATGCAAAATATGAAAATCATGATTCAGCGATGACCCAGATTCTGTTGTCATTTTGACGGTAGACGATTGAATCGATTCCCACGGCCATAGATCATGAGAAGTATTTACTTGACCTACCGATTTCTGGTAATTAAAAGAGAGAATATATGACATTGGACTTTTCGATCCTTTACTGGTGCTTGCCACAGGAGTTGCATCATGATACCGTTCAAGATTGATCCAATCTGACTGATATTTACTTTGATACCAAATCAAAACTTTTGCAACTTCGACTGGAGACAAAATTCCTCTAAAAGTAGCTGTATTATAAGATGCTAGCAGTCTGAGACCATCGAGATCATCGTCAACTGCCTCAAATCTTCGTTCCGGCTCAAGCTGACCACTGACTTGTCGCTGTTGCATCAATGAATAATTAATACGCAAACAAAGTAAATGCATTCTGATTCGTAGTGCATCTACTACTTCATTTTGAAGTGAACTTTCGACCAGTGTTCCTGCCAATAATTTATTGACCGAAAAATCTTCATCAAAATAAGACGCCACTACCTCGGGACTGATAAAAAAAAGATTGGACAATGTATTCAAAATCTCTGCTTCAATAAGCAATATTAACACCTCTTGTTTATTTTTCAAATATTTTAATCTTGCAAAACAATCTTCATCATCATCAAGTGCAATTGTTAAATCTGGGGTAGAACTTCTCACATCAGGCAGCACATTCCACAAACTCATCAATGCTTCCAAGCAACCAGATGATTTCCAATCAAGCACATTGTCTTTCCTAAGTTGGTTCACATCACATTTTCTTTCCACACGAGGTTTAACGGGGCTTTGGTTTCCATCTGCATCCACTTCAGGAGCATTACTCGCTGCACTACTGTTAATTGTTGTTGAATAAACCGCCGGGGAAACTTTACTATTAGATGTGGATGCTATATTGCATGGGAATCTGGAAATTTTCTCGCTACGAAGTGCTCCACATTTGATCGGACTATGCAGCTGAGATGTGGTTGATGAAGAAGCCCGAGCTATACATTCTTCATCGACCAACAAGGATTCCGTTTCATCGATTGACCATGGCTGGGTAGGCAAATAATCATAAAATTCATACGAATCCCATAACAAACTATGTGAAAAGATACGAGTCAGAGTGAGAAGAATACGCAATGTAAAATGTACGTCTTGCAGATATTGTTGATTATATTCTGGTGTCTGTTGTGCTCCTGATGACAAAGCCTGGTGACGTCGAACCGATAATTCAACTAATTTCGAAGCAAACAGCCCATAACAAATTACAAAATAGTCATAAAATGCTTTCCCATGACTGATACGAATATTTGCCATGTTCTTTGGCCACTGCAGTAGAATAGGTAAAACTTCCATACATTCAACAACATGAGCGCGCTGAGAGGAGCCGTAACGTTCCACGAAAGTAGCGTCGATGGGTGGAGGATTAGAGTAAGTCCACGTCACATTCCCACTAGAACCATAAAGATGCTCAATGCGAATAAGATCTTTGCGAAACAACCCAGCATCGTGTACACTATCTGAATTGTTGCCACTAAGCATTGTACATATCCTCATGCAGAGAATGTCCATAAGGACAAGAGGATGACCAGCGACATTTTGAGTACCAATCCCAACCCCAATATCTGTTGTGTCAAGAGTAACATCGTCACCATCATCTTTCCCTGATGGAAACTCACTGATATTATTAGAATCTTCCTTGCCATTTAGATACCTTGAAGAATAGAAAACTCTTAAGATACGTATCATGGTCGAGAGATGACCTTCACGAATCTAAAAATAAGAAAACAAATAAGCCACCAGGCGTTTCAAAAGTGGGATGCTAAAATAATTTCCTTACTTCTTCGTTTTGCTGTGATTCTAATGATAAATACTGCCTCCACACTTCACCGAGCATCAATCCGTCGACTTCTTCACTGTGACACGAGAGAAATTTGGATAAGATTTATAATATCTATGATGACATGCACTACTTACGTGAGATGACCCATGTCAATTGCAAAAAAATCAGGTTGTGAGTCCCCGAGAAAGGATGGATCACGTGCGTCCATTACATTAGTAGCTCGGCCGTCCATCGACTTATCACGGAAGAGAGCTTTGAAAAACCGCGCCATTCCACCAACTATTCACACTAATCGATTTTTGAATTATCTTGTTGATAGCTAGATAGCTAACAGAGTTGTGTGTTTAGAAGAGACTGCGTTTGGCGCAAAGAAAAGAATTTTGAAATTATGACAAATGCAAAGAGCGAAAATCTTTTGCTTGCTGACCGGAATCACTAACGCACACCGTTTTCCTAGATTTAGATCTTTAGGTCATCGAATCTTCTGGTGGCTGGGAGGCTTTTGCTAAAGTCCCTAGATTTCTAAATCAAAGCAATGGTCCAGAAGATTAAATGTGAGAGAGAACGTCAGTTTTTATTTCCAATCAAGAAAGGTTAATATTGCTCGCCCAAGCAAATAATCAGTCCAAGCTCGTAGGAAAGAGGAAAGAGGTATTTGATTGCCGTTTTCTTGTGCGAAACTTGGTTAGTTGTGCTTTTGTGCCACTGCATATTCAAATTCCATCCAGCCACTTGTCATTCCCAGAGCACCGTTCTGCAGGAAAAGATAAATTTTGATCACTTGAAGCTGCCTTCACCATCTAGTATGTTGTAGAGTGAACATGTCAGATTCCCTTGATTCATCGTCCCTTGTTGGGTCCATCCCACAACAGCCCGCTGTTGTTGTCCCCATAGTCTCTGTCCCAAAGGCAAAACGAGCTTCTAGTATTGACCTTACGTTAGATATGGCTATGGATGGAGCTGATCATCAATTTCACAACGATGGTATGGGCTGGTCTAATTCTCACGGTGACTTTGATGACGAATTGACAAGTAGTGGACACGGTGAATTCCTAAGACTTCTGGGCGGCAATAATGTTGCAGGTTCTGCCACTCTGAATCACCAGCAACCGTTGTTGAACAATCACAATCCTTTCCACAACCGTTCACCAATTAATAATCAATCCAATGCTGTCGATGACTTGTTGAAGAATTTGACTCCTCCTCTACCGCCATCGACTGCTTCCCATGGGTTGTTGGGAAATCGGGCTGGCAGCAGTAGTGGATTATTTGGACCATCGGAGGATGACTTCCTTGTTGGTAATACTTCAGTTTTTAGTAATAATATCTTATCGCAGCATGCTTCTCCTTTCGCATCAGGTAGTGCTAGTTTGAGCGCCAATGGTATCTCATCTTTCCATGACACACCACTGTTGGGAGGAAGTTCCAGTGCTGGACTTTTCGAAGATCGTCCCCTATCAGGTCTCGGTAGCAACAATTCACTCAATAATAACAATAACAACAACTGGCCGTTCATGACGGATAGAAGTAGTCTCTCACAGCCTAGAGCCACTTCTTCTTTAGGATTTTCTATGAGTTCCTCCAATCAGAACAATCTAATTGCTAGTTCCATCACTCGTCCAGTTTCAACTCCAATTTATTCCAGTAATTTAAATGGGCTGAATGGTGGCGGATTGGGTACAGGAGGGCTTCGTGGTCAGATGGACGATATGTTTGCAGGTTTAAGTGGTGGTTTCTCTCAGGGGCAACAACATAGACAAATGAGTCAAGGTCTTCCTGCGATGGACTCGTTGTTGCAGGGTTTCAATATTCGTAGTAATAATTCAAGCCGTGGTCTCCCAGCTCTAAACCAAGACTCCCTTGGTAGCCATCATCAGCATTTGCTAGGTATGAATAACAACAATGGTGTCGGTTCGGGGGCGGCTTGGCCGAAGCCGATGCGTGGAAATGCAGGCCTCGGTGGAGGTCGAGGAGTCTTCGATCTAAATCTGGGAGTGCTCGATCAACATCACGAAGGTAGTCAACCGAATTCAGCGCGTATCGCTTCTCCTTCTCCAATGCTCAATGGCGCAAACCCTGCTGGAAATATGCACACTCCAAGTAAGTCATTTACTCTAATTGTTCAATTGGTGGTCAATTAAAATATTCTTTTGTAGATCATCTTTTACATCGACGATCCAACAACAACACACCATCGAATAATAACAAGACTTCCCATCATCTCCAGGGTCATCATAACACAACTCATCATAATCCGCACAGTATTACTTCGATGTCCCCAAAGATTTCCATCCAAAATATGGATGATCGTGCCATTGAAAGTATGGTCGCAACAAGCTGTGGTCATATTCTCACTGATGCTGCAGATCATTCTTTAAAAGCAGTTGAGCTTGCGAACACATTACGCGCTCGTGTTGGTACTGAGATAATGGCACTGGTGAGAGAGCGTTGGGGCGGGTTGCTGACATTGTTGGAGCGACATCCTGATCGATTTCTGGTGGAACGCATCCCTAAGAATGATCGTGTCTCTTTGTTAATTGGAAACGACGGGGTACCACTTCAGCTTACGGGTGCGAATTCGAGTTCTGTCACTGATGTTCACTCCTCCAATAATGGAGAAGATGTGAATGATGCAGCTGGGGATGATTCCACTGCTGCCATTGGACAAAGAATATCTCGTCCTGGTACAGCTGATATTCCCGAGAATGATTCATCGGTCTTTCACCACGATAGTTTCAGTCATTTGCGTCAAAATATGTCTTCCTCGCCTAGTTTAGCCAATGCCAATGGTGATGATCAACAAGCCACTCGGTGTCTGCACGTCGGTAATGTTCCAAGTAGTTATACAGAGTTACAATTAGCGAGAGAATTCGAACGATTTGGTCAAATTGAAGGATTGAAATTGATTAGTCACAAGAATGGAAATCGTCGCTTTGCATTCATAACGTTCAAGACTATTTCACAAGCTGTGACCGCACGTCATTGTCTTTCTAAGCAACATCCATGGAAGAGTGCAATCTCCTATGCTCATCGTGAACCAGGGAATGGCAATGGATACACAAACTATAATAACCATGCGCACAATAATCATGGGAACAGTCTTAGAGGCAGTAATCCTCATCACAGCAATAGTAATAACAATATGATGCTGGCTGGATTGATGGGGAGGACTCCTTCCCCTCAGCATGCGTTAGGTATGTTGCCTCCATTTCAATTATTTCCAGAGGATTCAGTTGATGGTACTGCTGCGGCCCCACCAACAGTTCCCTCAGTGCCTACATATTCGTCCATAGTTGCTGGAAATAGTAATGCGAATGGATCAACTTCAGTGGATGTCAGTTTGACTACTTCGGATGTTCTCTCAGCATCTACTACTACAGATGTTGCTGCCACATTGTCATTGGAAAGCTTATCAATAGGTAACCATAGTAATCATCACTCCAATAGTCACCACGCAATGGTAACTCCCTCTTCTTCTCGGGAGGTCGCCGTTTTGCAGCGTCTTTGTGATGATACATATGTTCCTACTCAACCATGGCCAATTGATCAAGAAGCTGATCAACCATTCTGTCGTGCTGTAATTGATCAAATCAGTTCATTTGGTGGCAATACAACTATTTCTAAACTACGTGGGTTTTTGAAGCATCGTGTTGGTACTGTTGATAATATTAAGAGTGTTCCATTGAAAGCTATGCTTATGGCATATGCTCATCTTTTCAAAGTTGATGGAAATTTTGTCTCTCTGGTATCAACTCAAGCGTAATCATCTCGAAGCCACATATAAGGTACAGTATTATGGCCATTAATTTCGATAGATTCTGGCGTCATGAAGGAAATCTTGTCATTGAAATAAATCTATTTTCACCACATTCATGGTGATCATAGGATGACGCTTGTTCGGTGTTTGGCTATTCCAATGCTGTGAATCATGTTGTGTTGAAATGTTGTATGTCCCTGCACAGCTTCATATTCTATGCGTCGTAGTGTACTTCATTTGGGAGTTTGTTTTTTGTGTTGTGTTGTGTGATCATCGTGTTGTTCTTCATGTTAATTGCTCACTACTTTACAGTGGGCTTATAATTTGCTTGCAGTTTGGTCTTGCCGACTCAATTATTAGCAATTGTTCTTATCTTGTTTTGAATGGATTGTCAAAATCAGAAAGGTTGATGCGTGGGCATTGTGTGTGTACTCCTTAATTTGTATTTAAAAATCTATACATAGCTGATAGTTCAGAATAATGGAATAAAATGAAACAAACAATCGAATAAAGTTTCACATAATTTGTTAGGCCTTAGTATTTTCGTGGTGAATGAAAGAAACCATTATCTGACTGATTATGCTTTCCAGTGCACAAAAGTTGCGTAATGCTGGTTGTGTTTGAGTAGTTTCGAATATGCTGAATGAACTTTTGTAATTGCATTAAGAAATCTAGAATAAACTATTCCATGGATTGATAGTAAAATCAGAGAATAACTCTCTCTACAAGCATCTTTTATTATCTTAAAAAAATTCACAACAAATAGGCACAAGCACAAGACAACATAATAAATACTAAAAGTCAACTGCCATTTTATTAAATTATGTTCACTATTCCTCAATTTAAGGACTTCGCTAAGCGAATAGAGGAGTTGGAGGCTCACTATAGTCATTTACTGTATTACATTTTTTATAAATGCACTACAAGGTCAATAACATTTAAACAGTTGCCCATCATAAGAAAACAAACAACAATCAACTTTTTTATTATCCTTTTATAATCTTATTTTTCTTATTTTATAATTTACAATACAAATGCTTTTGGTAATCAGTGTTTAAATAGTTTCTTTTATCTTCTTGTTTTCTTCAAAACAAAGGAATTCTCCATTGATTAGAATGATGCATTGGCAACAATCACAAATCAACAAAGAAATGGCAAGGGATAAATGGGTTAGGATGAGGCGGTTGTGAGCAGAACGGGATCAAACAGAGTAAACGAGGAGAATATGTATGAACTGTGTCCAGTTCTCTTCTTCTGATCCATCCTTTTAGAGGACGCTGGAATCGCAAACCAAGCGTGTTGGATAAGTGAAAAACTCGGATTCACACAAGCTGCTGAATTCTTCAGTGCGAAGTTCAGTGGAGCATGTAGAATCGGAATAGACAGTAGCCATAATAACACTTTCAGAACAACTCAACATGAAGTATTCACCATCATAAATGTACTCCATGCATCCAACATCTGCAGCAGTGAAAGAACCGTAACCAGCAAGTTGACCGTTGTTCCAGTTGTTGCAAGCTCCTTCAGTCTTATATTCGTAGAAGCCGAAATTGGTGGAAGAAGTGAGGTTGGTCGAAGGATACTGAACATGATCATACTTGTAAGAGTATAAAAATCCATAGTTCCCATTATCATCATAACCATAGTTGGTATAACAGGAGCCACGGTAGTTACCAGTATAGTCAGTGGTAGTATTGGCAGCATTAACCGAGGTGCAGTACATATCATCGAAAACGAAGTTGTTCACACCGAAGTAAGTACTACCATAAGAATATTTTTTGAAGACTGCAACATCAGCCTCAGAAGTTTCCGTTTCCTCATCATAATAGCAAAAGTTCACGGCAGTGCCAGATATACTAATTGGAGAAGAGCAGTACCAGTCATCATAGTAACCATATTCAATAAAACCTTTATTAGGAGAGAAAATTCTGGTTTTTGCAGAGTACAACCAACCATCAGTTCCAACGTGAGCGTGGTTGTGAGCAACAGTGTGAGCAGGAGTACCTGGTTTTAGGTTTTTTGGAGCTGGAGCAGCGGCAAGATCAGCACGATTTCCTCTCAAAGCAGCATTTGCATGGGCACCACCAACAACAGAACCGCCTGAAACAACAGGAGACTTTTCACTGACCGCCCCATCAGAGCCATGGCGGATGAGCGTTTCAACGTCTGTTTGAACAGCCTTTAATTTTCCATCATGGATATCCGTCAGGGGTCCTTTACCCTTTGCAAATATATCATGATGGAAAAGGTTTTGGGTGAGAACTTTGACTTTCTTTGCCTCCTTTAGCTTTGGCTTAATACTTTGCTTCTCCACCGCCTGATCGGCGTAGGCACCAGAGGATACAAGTAAAAGAGCAACGGCAGCAAGTTGTTGGATCATTTGAGAATCAAGTTATTGAGTCCAAAGCACGAAAAGAGTCTAAAACAATAGATATAAGTTAGTAAACTTTATCACGAACTTCTGAAAATGAGTAACAAACCGTTGATTGATGGATTCAATTGCAAATGTGCGGTAAAAATAGTTTCACCACTGTTGTACGGTGTGTTGGTAAAACTGTTTCACTGTTGCACGGTGCGTAGGCTTCCCCAGCCGAGATTTGGACAGCAGTTTTGCGCCAGTAATTGGTGTTGTTAAATCAATCGGTGAACCATTCTATTGTAGTTTCATATTTAACAAATCAACCGACGGTGTTCTTACCTACTCATTGTGATTTTTGTAGCTTGAAACTAATCTTGGATTTTTATTTTGAAATAGTTAAAATGTTCAGAAATTTGATTGTTCTCGGTCTTGTGGTTGTTGGTATTACATCCACTGTTGCCACCAATGCATTTGTTAATACCAACACACAAAAGCCACCTGCAGTTGGAAAAGCTCCGAAGATGATTCAAGCTCCAGAGATTAAAGATAAAAAGGCCCCAACAAAGGAAGAAATCAAGAAGGCTCATGAGGTTACCACTAAATTAATGAAAAAGGCTGGCAAGAAGAAGTTCGAAACCAAGATTCCTAAACGAGAAATCCCCAAAACCGAATTCAAGCGTGGTGTTAAACCAACTGAAATTCATGTCGAGTCTATGAGTTCCAGTCCAACCTCCAAGGTTGCCAACAAGTTATTGGTTCAAATGAGATCTTACTACGGAGAGTCTTGCTCTTCTCTCATGGAGGCCAATGGCATTTTAGCCAATGCGTGCTTGGAGGAAACAAAATCTCACTCTTATACTAACAGTTGGGGATATACATATTCTTACAACACTTATGCCACCACTGTTTCTGCTATGAAGAGTACTGTTGATGGTGTGAGTTATGGTACAGCAGTTCAGACATACTTTTCCTACTCCGACTGTTACTATCCTGACAATGATGTCACCGAGGTCTCTGACTCTTATGCTCTTGACACTTGTTACTCATACTTTGATTACAGTACCTGGAGCTACTACAGTTATATGGTCACTTTTTCTAACGAAATGCCAACCGGTAGTGGTGTCACCGCCACTGAGTACCAAGGTCTCAGAGCATGCAATGCCAATGATCAAAATGGTATCAAATCCTTTAACGTTTTTGGATCCAATAAATGCTACTCTGATGACAATGGTGGATCAGTTATGTACTCCTGCTCTGGTACAACTCCTTATGTTTTTTACTACAGTGACAGTACCTGTTTTACCTACAGTGGCTACACCGACTTGTCGTACTCCAATTGCTATGACAGTGACGACAAGTATCGCTTCTCATGCTAAATAACATAATCCACAGTGTGGTGAACCATTTTCTCCCGCTGGGAATACAAAGCTAATCATCCCTCCAATCCTATTCCCCCTCTCCACGTTAAAAGACAAGACTACAGTTCATTAAAAGATACCAGTTGCTCTCGTCTTTGAAAGTGGAAAAATTACAAATAAAATCATCATATCACGAAATGAATATTTACGTGTATGATTTGCTGTTTTGTTTGCTAACTGTTTGTTTTATTTTAATGTGCTATTGTTGTTAACTTCGTATGAATGTAATTTGTTTGTTCCCAATGCTTGAAATGTGGAATACATTTAAAATAAAAAAGATAAAATATGATAAGAAATAACCCATGTTTATTAGTGTAAGAGGAAAGAAAATGTGTTCTTATTGAACAGTTAAACCAATTTGTTTTTGCGTTTGATAGTTGTACTGGTATGTTTTGTTGTACCTTCTCCATTAATAGCCGGAAGGGTTTCGGCCATATTTTGGTATTATTGGAATATATTATTCATTTGCCACTTTATTTGGGATTGTGTGTTAATATTTAATTGATGATAAAATAATATCTTCCTAATCGATACATGCAATATACAAGTTCTAATCTTGCATTATCAAATTGCCGCCCCGCACTTTTCCCGTTAACATGACTAGAGCAAGAAACGATCGAAATAATGCGGTTCTTGCGCGCCTCTGCGGCGCCTGAGAAGGCAGCCATGAGCAGATATTTTTGCATAGCATCGTTTCTTCGAAGGATCAAATCTCAAATCTAATACATACTTGCTGTTGTTGTATCCGACTGATGGCAACATGGGAGAGAGAGAGAGAAAGAGAGAGAGCAAGTGACAACTTTGATATATGCCATGTATAAGAAGTATGTATCTATCGAACATTTCATACCGTCTATATTATTTCAACTATATGTCAGACAACTGATATGTAAAACACAACATCGCATGGTTTAGGATTCAGAGGTTCATCAAAAGATGGCTGATTGTATAAACGTGGCACCACAAACATCACAGAATCCTCTACTAGCATTAGAGCTACGCTGCATCTTCTACACTCTCCGTCTTTAATTTGTTGCTTTCATCAACAGCTAAACACCCCTTGGATATTGCTACGTCCCTAACTATCACAAATGCATTCTCTTCTGCCCGTGCTGCTCTTGCTATATGTTTGTAGCATAAATGTGATCTCACTATCAAACCGTAACCGATTTCTCTGTTATGCCATAACACAACAATGTAATGACTCACACAATCACAATTGGCATCTTTTCATAGCTAATTCCTTCGTCTTCTAATTGCAAAATAGTATCCTACAATTATGCTCCACGATATGAACTGAGTCGAATGTGATGGTTTGATATATCTATTCACTATGCAAATGGCAACACTCCAATTCTTCTGATTTTTAGCCATTAGTGGTCGTAATGTTGATTTAATTGCAGTTAACTCGAGAAACGTCGGTGTTTGCATAGTCTATCATTGGTATTGACAACGACATCAAAATCACATCAAAACTACAAACAAAACAAATTCAAATGAAGAAATGTGAGAAGAAAATTGGCCGACAACTTGCATATGAGAACATGCATTAAATTGTATCGATTTGCAACAGAACTACTGTCAAATGACATCAACAGGCATTGTTAATATATGAATACTGTAAATGACTACAGATGAACGTGATTAGGCCATGAAGTGATTGCAACAGTTAATATTTGGCTATATACCAAAATTCTCACCACAGCGTGATTTCCAAAAGTCAGACAGCGGCAACTACATCACATTATTTTGTACAACTACCCTTATACTACTTCTATTATATTATTAAGACCTTATATTTGTTACTCGATATTATTTGGCACTGGCGATTGTAAGTGTTTCAACATGATCATAATCACACATTGGCACACTCTATCGACAATTGATATTATCAAAATACTATATACGTCCCTGAGAGAGAACGACGATGAAGAGAAATGCATAAGGGAGACAGTTTGGTAGGAAATGAGAGAGATCATAGATAATCGGATAAATTCGAGTACACTTGCAATAACAACAAATAAATAAGCAGGATGAAACGCGAAATGGAAATGAACCATTAGTAAATCATTCACTAAGTTTGTTGAATACTCAACAAACTCCTACAATAAATTGCTATCAAATGAGAATAACACATATAGTGAATCATGACAGTAATATGCACACAGGACAACAGAGAACATAAAAGTCACAAACGTAGACTCGAAAACATAAATTTGCAACAAATATCGATGACATGAAATAAGTTTATTGTGGATTGTGTTCATTAATAAGTCATGAACAACTGTTCTACAATGATTGCATATTACTCTCCAATGACAACTCATCTGACAAGGGTTCATATATACTACATGTAGATGAAATACAGATCTGAGATCGCTTCAGTCCAAT
>JACCEA012440840.1_pt1 | contig 12000 bp, 10 predicted proteins | sample 7449851 | NCBI WGS metagenome assembly JACCEA01 (sample SAMN15323453, study PRJNA562643) | freshwater metagenome | isolation source: river surface water | place: USA:Blue River Watershed | collected 2017-08-18 | reverse complement strand
TGATTGAGAAGAGTTGATTCCCTTCTGGCGAAGCACATGAAAATACGATTTTCTGACTTTTACCATAAAAACAAGCTCCGTTTTCAGATTCAGGAGTTTGGGTGATTTGGGTGATTTTTTTGGATGAAAGGTTGTAAACAAAAAGATCATTTTGACCCTTGTTTTTCTCTAAATCGGTTGTTCGAACACTGAAAACAACGAGTTTCCCATCGGCGGAAGCAGAAAGGCCATTGGCATAACCCAATTTCCATAAATCCATTTCCGTAAAGGATGGAAGCGATGTTTGACCTTGAGCCGCAAAAAATCCAACGGCCAAAAATCCGGTTAACCATTTTTTCATCATAAGTTAAAATTTGAACGCAAATTACAAATGAAACCTAAAAGATTTTGGAATGCCCGTTTTTCCATATTTTTTAAAGTACCTTTGCGCCCGAATTGAAATTTATGTCATTACCCATTCGTAACATCGCTATCATCGCGCACGTTGACCACGGAAAAACAACCTTGGTTGATAAAATCCTTTACCAGACCAACCAATTCAGGGAAAATGAGAATCCCGGAGAGTTGATTTTGGACAACAATGACCTTGAAAGAGAGCGTGGAATTACCATCTTTTCCAAGAACGTATCCGTAACGTACAAAGGAACTAAAATTAACATTATCGATACCCCAGGTCACGCCGATTTCGGTGGAGAAGTGGAACGAGTATTGAAAATGGCCGATTCGGTTTTATTGTTGGTGGATGCTTTCGAAGGTCCCATGCCTCAAACCCGTTTCGTTACTCAAAAAGCATTGGAATTGGGATTACGTCCGATTTTGGTGGTAAACAAAGTGGATAAAGAGAATTGCCGTCCTGATGAAGTGTACGAACAAGTTTTTGATTTGTTCTTCAATTTGGGCGCATCAGAGGAACAATTGAGTTTTCCTGTGATGTACGGTTCCTCAAAACAAGGTTGGATGGGACCGGATTGGAAAAAGCCTGCTACAGATTTTACCCCACTTTTGGATTCCATTTTGGAAAACGTTCCTGAGCCTAAAATTGCTGAAGGAACGCTTCAAATGCAAATCACCTCTTTGGATTATTCCACCTTCATGGGTCGCATTGCCATCGGTCGTATTACCCGCGGTTCCATTCGCGACAATATGCCAGTAACGTTGGTGAAAAACGAAGGTGGACAAGCCAAAGCGCGTGTTCGTGAGGTTTATACGTTTGAAGGATTAGGAAGAAAGAAAATCGATTTGGGAGTTGCCGGAGATATCTGCGCAATCACCGGAATCGATGATTTCCAAATTGGAGATACCATTGCTGATGCCGAGAATCCAGAGGGAATGACACCCATTAAAGTGGATGAGCCTACGATGAGCATGTTGTTTACCATCAATAACTCACCATTCTTCGGTAAAGAAGGAAAATTCGTAACTTCTCGTCACTTGCATGATCGTTTGTACAAAGAAACCGAGAAAAACTTGGCGTTGAAAGTTGAACCAACCGAATCTCCCGACGCCTTTTTAGTGTACGGTCGCGGAATTCTCCACCTGTCGATTTTGGTTGAAACCATGCGCCGTGAAGGATTTGAATTGCAGTTGGGACAGCCTCGCGTACTTTTCAAAGAAATTGATGGTGTGAAATGCGAGCCAATTGAATCGCTGGTTATTGATGTTCCTCAAGAATTTTCAGGGAAAATCATCGAACAAGTTACCATGCGCAAAGGGGAGCTTTTGGTGATGGAACCCAAAGGAGATTTACAACACCTCGAATTCAACATTCCATCCCGTGGTTTAATGGGATTAAGAAATATGGTACTAACACTAAGCCAAGGTGAAGCCATCATGGCCCACCGTTTGACCGAGTACGAACCCTACAAAGGTGAAATCTCTGGGCGAATTAACGGTTCATTGGTTTCCATGGAAACAGGTATTTCAACAGCTTACACCATTGATAAATTGCAAGATCGTGGAACATTCTTTGTGGATCCGGGTGAAGAGCAATACGAAGGAATGGTTATCGGAGAGCATAATCGCGCGAACGACTTGGTATTGAACGTTGTGAAATCAAAGCAATTGACCAACTTCCGTGCTGCTGGTAAAGACGATAGCGCGAAAATTGCGCCCAAGAAGCAGTTTTCATTGGAAGAGGCCATGGAATACATCCAAGAAGATGAATACGTAGAAATTACGCCCAAATCGATGAGAATGAGAAAGATTCTCTTGAAAGAAATGGATCGTAAACGCAAGTAAAAAAGAAAAAAGCCCCTCGAAGAAATTCGGGGGCTTTTTGTTAGATAACTCCGGTAATCAATTATCGCTTTGGAACATAGGTTTTATTTCCATTACTATTGATATAATACTGACCACCATTTGGACCTGTGTAAATGGTTTGTCCGGCGCCATAAAAACTTGAAGATGGCGAAAAGTCCATAGCTCTCGAACCCATCTGACCAGTATATGGATTCTGATTTCCAAAGGTTGAAAAGTTATCAATGTTAGTCCCATTACTGATTGATTTGTAATGAGGTGAAACATAAACTCCAGATGTTTTATAGTACCCACTTTGGTATCGGCTATTGGAATTTAGCTGTGCTTTTAATCCCAAAAGGCCAAAAGCAAATAGAAAACTTAAGGTGATTTTTTTCATGTTTAAGTTGATTTAAATTATTTGTTTGATTTTTTTTATTCCTCCGTTTGGACCTTTGATGATGAAATACTCTGCTAAATCCGTACCTAACATTTGAATGAATTTTCGTTTTATTCGCGATATTTTTTCGCTGGCCGAGTTGGATAGGGGATGAATTAAATCATCGATTCGAGATTCCAATAGAGGTAAATTGGTTTCATGGGTGGAATTCTGATAAAGTTCAAGAAGTTCGCTTTTGTAATCACCTAAATGATTGAGCTTGATTCCTTTGGGATGATTTAGAAAAAAGCAATAAATCGTCATTTCAAGTGGATTTAGTTTGATCTCTAAGCCATTCAATTCGTGGAAAATTATTTTCCCGTATTCTTTTTCAATAAGGTACGTTGGAATGACCTTTAGCCTATTAAACCTTTCCCGAAATAGCATGTTGGAACGAACCGACTCCATGACTTTCAGTACTTGTTGCAGCAAAGGTTGCGGAACGGATGAAGCTTCAATCTTCTCCCAACAATCCGGACAAATATCGGCCGTTCTCATTTTTAAACTGATTTCCTTTTTTACTTTGCACAAATCCAGCATGCATCCGATAGAAATTGGATGAGTTGATTGAATGTATTCTTGATGGGTTTTGAAAATAAAGTTTTTTAAAATGTGGGTAGCAACTTGGTAAGCTACGGGAAAAGTTGGTTCACTCAAGGCGAAATAATTCCAATGAAGTAGGTGAATGAAATAATTGTTTCTCTCCTTCGACTCATTTCCTACAAACCAATTGAGGTGATTCCCTTTGTAAGTCAGTAGAAAAACTAGATCTCGTGCTGGAATATCATTATCTTTTCGAAAAGAATGAATAATGCTAAAAAAAGAATCCCAAGCATAAGTTCGAAAGTCTTCAGGTTCCAAAAAGTCATTGATCTCTGAAAAGTCACTTCGATGGAAACTTGCTTTAGGAATAGATAAGGATTTCTGAATTTCTGAATTTTTAATTGACTGAATACCTAATAAACTTCCTTCATCTTCAAAAGCTTTTGGTTCACGAACAAAATTCCACCGAGCTGGACCTTCAAACTGATTTAAAAAATCAAATATTGCCTCTGCAACAAAATCGTGGACTTCGGCTGTACGAATTAAATGAACATGAATCATGTATAAAGATGAGACTAAAATTTAAATTTAGAAATCCTTGTTGTTGGTTCAGATGATTTTTCTTCACTGTAATCATGAAAAGCGCTTGAAAAAGCCTGCATCATTTTTGGAATTTCAGATTTTTTGTACTGGTATACTTCTTCTTGCATTAATCCAATTTTACTGCCTTCCGACCAAGCATCAAAATCGGCACCAATCATGTTGAATTGCCAACTAGCTTTCTTTTTTGATTCAATGAGTTCGCGGATATTTTCGTAGGAGAATTCTCTAGATGCGTTTTCGCCTCCATCGGTAAAAATCATGCATACCACATCTTCATCTTCTTTTACATGTTGACTTAATTCGTTCAACGATCTTCCAATAGCATCCAACAAGGCGGTCATTTCTTTCGGATAAATTGCTCCCCAATCGAGATGTTGAATTTCCGTTGTTTTTTTCGACATGAAGTGGGGATGGTAGCTACTCTCAAAGGTCACAAAAGTAACCTCGATCGGTACTTCGGGAAATTCAAGTTGGGTGGCGTGAAGAGATTCGAATTGGCTTTGAACCGCCAAACGAGTGGAATCCCAACTGGATTGCATGCTTCCACTTTGATCAAGAACCAGCAAATAATGTGTTTTTGTTTTCATTGTATTTTGTTTTACCCTACAATGTTCGGCAAGGCAAGCAAAGCAAAAAATGAATACAAGCTTGCAAGGACTTGATATTTATTTTTTGAATGTTTTTGACTAAAAACACATTCCTACCTAATTTTAAAAAAAATCTAAGCATGTCGAGAATTTTTGTGATGGAAGATCAACCCTTGGTCTTGGATGCTTTGGAAAGGGAAATTCGTCTTGGTTTTATCGACAAAACTCCCCAAGTCAATTTGTTTTCTCAATTGGATGAGGGGTTGGCATTCGCCTCAAAAACCAAAATTGAGTTCGCCATCGTTGATTTAAATATTCGTGGTGAATTATCTTTTCCGCTGATAAAAAAATTACTTGAACAAAATACCAAGGTAGTTATTTTCTCAGCATTCGGGGAGGCGTTTTATTTGAAATTTGCCATTGATCAACAAGTGCATGGCTATGTTTCTAAAAACTCCTATCCTTCCTATATCATCGATTTCTTAAAAAAGCCGTACCATACCCAACCTTACCTGTGTCCCATTATGGAAAAGGTTTTTGCCACCCATCGAAATCTTTTAGCTTCGGCCAAGTTCCCATTCGAAATTTCGGCTACAGCCCTCGAAATGAATATTCTCAAATCCCTTTATCTCCAACATTCCCACGATCGAATTTGTACCCTTTACAACCTTAGTCGATTGGAATTGGAGTCCATTAAAGAAAATTTAGTTAGAAGCCATCACGCTCCCATCCATGAAATTGTCATCAGTTACAAATTCCTTTACGAAGAGAAAGGATTATTGTGGTAATGTTGGAAAAATGCTATTCCACACCGAAAGTAAATCGCCGTTAACGTCCATTTTCACACCTCTTACCCCAGCGCCTTCGGCGCATTGAACATCCCGATCCTTATCGCCAATCATCACGCACCTTTCCGCGTCCAAATCAAATCGGCCCAAAGCTTTTTCGACCATGATTGAACCTGGTTTTCTACACAAACATTGAGAAAAATCAGGATGGTGCGGACAGTAGTAACATTCAGCAATTTCAAAACCCATCTTTTGAGCTTCATCACCTAAAAAAGAATGGATTTCTTCAACGGCTTCAACGGTTGTTTTTCCTTTGGCAATGCAGGCCTGGTTTGTGATAATGACCAGTAAATACCCAGCATCCCACATGGATTTCATCGCCTCAAAAGCCGTTGGCAAAACGTGAAATTCCGATAAATTCAAGGTGTAATCACCGGGATCGTGATTGATCACTCCGTCGCGATCTAAAAAAACGGCTTTTTTGCGCTCCATTTAACAAAGGTAATGCTTCCAAACTTAGGTAAAATTCCTTATTTTTAAACTCTTTTCAACATTTATTTTTTATTGAAGCGATGATACTCAAAAGTTTGGAAATCAAAGGTTTTAAAAGTTTTGGCGATAAAGTCCAAATTAATTTTGACCAAGGTGTAACGGGAATCGTGGGTCCAAATGGCTGCGGTAAATCCAATGTTGTTGATTCCATTCGTTGGGTTTTGGGAGAACAGAAAACCCGTGCTTTGCGATCCGATAAAATGGAAAATGTCATTTTCAACGGAACGAAAAATCGCAAAGCCGCGCATTTGTCTGAAGTTTCCCTTCAGTTTGAAAACAACAGAGGCATCCTTCCCACCGAATATAACGAGGTAAAAATTACGCGAAAACTCTATCGTACCGGCGAAAGTGAATACCAAATCAACGGAGTCAACTGCCGGTTAAAAGATATTCACTCCCTTTTTCTTGATACGGGAATTGGTTCCGATTCGTATGCCATCATGGAATTGGGAATGATCGATGACATTCTCAACGATAAAGAAAATTCACGTCGACAGTTGTTCGAAGAGGCTTCTGGAGTTTCCAAGTATAAAATCAGAAAAAAAGAAACCCTGCAAAAACTCAAAGGAACCGATGAAGATTTGAGTCGGGTAGATGATTTGCTTTTCGAGATTGAAAAAAACATGAAACAGCTTCAATCTCAGGCAAAAAAAACTGAAAAGTATTATTCCCTGCGCGATGAATATAAAAAACTCGCATTGGAATTTGCCGCATATCAGTTGAAACAATTCACTCAGGAACTCTCAGAAATTCAACAACGGATGCAAGGTCAGCATGATGAAATTCGGGAGAAGGATGCTAAAATTTCATTGGAAGAAGCCCATGTCGAAAAATGGAAGTTAGAAATCGTTCATCGGGAAAAATTACTTCAATCTCGTCAAAAGGCAACCCACGAAAAATTGGACTTGATTCGTCAATACGAGAATGAAAAAAACCTTCAGAATCAGAAACTCTCCATGTTAAGTGAACAGGAGAAAAACCTCCAAAATAGATTGGAAGAGGATAAAGGTTTTCTCGAAAAAGTTCAGCAAGATATTCTGCTTCTTGAAGTTGAGCGCCAATCGGCGAAAGAAAAGGTTGATGAATTGCAGGAATTGGTGAAGGTTTCTAGGGATAATTGGAAGAGTTCTGAAGCTCAGATGCAAGAAACCCGAATCATTGGAAATCAACTTCAAGCCGATATTCAAAATGTTACGCAGCAAAAATTTCAGCTAGAGAAAAGCATTGCCGTCAATAAAATTCAAAAAGACTCATTACTGCAAGAAATTGAAAGAAATTCCAAAGAAAAGGAAGAAAAAGAAACGGAATTTTCGGGTTTTGAGGAAGAACTAAACCGTTTAACTCAAGAGACGGAACACCTTGAAAAAGATCTTCAATCGTTGAAAAAGGATGAAGAAAGTCTTCAGCAAAATATTGAGTTTTTGCAAAAGCAACAGGCGGCTAACCAACACGAAAAACAGCTCGCTGAACGCTTAATCGACGCAAAAAAGAATGAATTTCAGTTAACAAAAAGCTTGGTAGATAATTTGGAAGGATACCCGGAGTCGCTCAAGTTTTTGAAGAAAAATGCTGAATGGGCTACCCAAGCGCAACTATTGTCGGACTTAATTACATGCGATCCCGAATTAAAAACCAGCATTGAAAATTACCTCGAACCCTACCTCAATTTTTACGTGGTCGATACCATGGAAGAGGCTTTTCTTGGGGTTTCCCTGTTAAGTGATGCCTCTAAAGGGCGTGCAAACTTTTTCGTTATTGAATACTTTCACGCACACGCCCAACACAAACCCATCCTTGCGCCTCAAACCGTTAGCGCCCTTTCCAAGGTCAATGTCGATAGCAAGTACAATCATCTCATCAACTTTTTGTTGGGAAATGTGTACGTTCTTCAAGCAGCTGATGCGCAGCAAGAGGCCCAGTTGGCTTCCGAATATCGGAAAAAATACCCATCTGCTGTATTTCTGAGTTCTTCCGGGAAATACATCATTACCGGACAGTCGGTTGGAGGTGGGTCCATCGGGTTGTTTGAAGGGAAGCGCCTCGGGAGAAAACGAAACCTCGAAATTCTTTCCAAAGAAATGGTGGAATTGGAATTAAAAATTCAAGAATTTGACCTTGCCTTACAAAAAAATCTACAAGAGATTAATTCCATCAAATCTTTAACAAAATTGCCGCAAATTCAAGAAAAACAACAAGCTTTACAAACCATTTCTGCCCAACTTCAAGTCATTCAAAGCCGACAAAATCAACATCTGCAATTCATGGAGAAGCATCAAAATCGAAATGAATCGATTCAACAAAAATTGGAGGAGTGCGAGCGACTTATTCAACACGATTCGCCAGTTTTAAGCCAATTGGAAGTGAATTTGGTAGAATTGCAAACTCAATATGAATCGGTTCAAGAGCAGATTAATCGTGCGATGGAGGCCAATCAAGAACTTTCACAGCAATTCAATCAACGAAATACCGAGTTTTTGCAGTGGCAAAGTAAGTTTTCTGTTTTAGAACGGGATTTTAATTTCAACCAAAACCAGCTCGTTGTCCTAGAAAATCGAATGGCAAAGAATGTGGTCAGCTTGGAAGAAACGAAGCAACAACTGTCGCAAATTCTTCAAGCTCCGGAATTGAATGATGTTGTTTTGGTGGAAATGTACAAAGAAAAGGAGCAAATGGATGCTGCGGTAACGGAGGCCGATGCATCACTTTCGGAAGCCAAAAACCAAGGATTGGAGATGGAGCAAAACATTCGGCAATTCCGAAAAGAGAAAGAAGAAATTCAATTGGTTCTTTCGGAATTAAAAAATGCCGAAAATGAAATCATCCTGAAGAAATCCTCCGTTTCTGAAAGGTTATCGGTAGAATTTAAAATCCCCTCGGAAGAATTGGCAGAGCTAAAACCAACGGTGGCGATCGATCTATTGGAACTGAAATCAAAGGTAGAATCACACAAACAACGCTTGGAACAATTTGGAGAAATCAATCCGCTGGCGTTGGAAGCATACCAAGAAATATCTCAGCGATTTGACTTTATTTCAAGCCAGAAAAACGATTTGCTCGATTCGAAGAAAATTCTTTCTGATACCCTCAAAGAAATTGATAAAACTGCCAAAGAGAAGTTTCAACACGCTTTTGATATTATTCGAAGTAATTTTCAAAAGGTTTTCCGAACCCTTTTTACCGAGGAAGATGCCTGTGATCTATTGTTGATGCAACCCGATGATCCTTTGGATTCTCCTATCAATATTTTGGCACGTCCCAAAGGAAAAAAGCCTCTAACTATCAATCAGCTATCGGGCGGAGAGAAAACCCTTACGGCCATTGCCCTTTTATTTGCCATTTATCTCTATAAACCGGCTCCGTTCTGTATTTTCGATGAAGTTGATGCTCCTTTGGACGACGTGAACATCGATAAATTCAACCGAATTATTCGGGAGTTTTCTGCCCAAAGTCAGTTCATTATCGTTACGCACAACAAACGAACCATGGAAACAACCGATGTGATGTATGGAATTACCATGGTAGAACAGGGGGTAAGTCGGGTTGTTCCTGTGGATTTAAAAGCAGTTGCCAACTGATGCCCTTTTCTGAAGCATTTTACGATTACGATTTATTGGTTCGGCTAACCGAATTATCACCAGGAGCGATTTTTCATTTAGAAACCTTTCCGGATGGTTCCATGAAGTTCCACTTTATGAGCGAAGGAATTAAAGAAATTCACCCAGAATTGGATCTCAATGAGTTGAAAAGTAATCCTCGTTTGGGTTTCTCAAACATTTTGGAAGATGATTTGCAAAATACCCGAAAGGCGATGCGTTCAGCCTTGGAGAACAACGGACTATGGGAGTCGGATTTTCGGGTTTTGCACCATGATGGAAAATTAGCGTGGCACCGAGTTCGGGCACGATTCAATACCAAAAGCGATGGCTCGGTACATTGGTTTGGTACCTTTCAAGACATTTCCGACAGTAAGAATTACATTCAGGTTTTAGAATCCATCCTCCATGACCTTTCTCATGAAATACGTCAACCAGCTGCGTCCATTCAAGGATTATTCGAACTTCTGGAACATGAAAACGGATGGATGGAGATTCCTTTCGATTTGAGAACTTCTTTGAAAACCTCCATTTTAAAATTGGAAGAAAAGATTCAAGAATCAAACGCCCGAATCGTATCGGTACAAAAAGAAAAAGGCCGCTCGTAAGCGGCCTTTGTTTATCGAAGAGTTCTAATTATTGAGCAGAAGCCGTGAAATCAAATTGAATTTCAAAGTTGTCTTTGATCAAGTTGTCGGCCATTCCTTTATAAGTGATGCCATACAACGTACGATCAACCACCATGGTGCCTTTAACTTTTACATCTTTCTTTCCAGATGGTTCAACCATAGCATCGAAAGTAACAGGCTTTGTTACACCTTTAATGGTCAAGTTTCCAGTTAAAGTAACCGTAGTAGCATTTACCTTTTTGTATTTGGTAATCACCAATTTAGATTCTTTAAACTTCTCTACCGAAAAGAAATCATCGCTGTTCAAGTGACCTTCAAATTTCTTTCCATACTCACCACCCATGTCGGTACAGTTGATGGTTTCCATGTTCATAACGATGGTTCCAGCGGTAACAATGCCTCCTTTGATTGAAACGTTACCTGACTTTACCTGAACGGTTCCGGTGTGGGTAGCAGTTACTTTTGCAGCCGACCAATTCAACTTGGTTCCTGCTGTTAAAGCATATTTACCGTCTTTGGAAGGAGCTAAAAAGCTCATGCTTGTCGCCATGATTACGCCACCAGCAATAATCATTGACATTTTCTTGAATAAATTCATGTTTTTAAATTTGATGAAACAAAGATAGTTGTATCTACAACAATAGTCCAAATCAAAATAGGAAAAAGGCCAAAAAAATTTTGTTTCTTTGTTTTATGATTCGATTTGGGTTATTTTTTGTTTTGTTTATGGGTGCAACCTCTATGGTTGAACCTTCTAAGAAACAAGTTCCAGCTCATTTTGTTCGTGTTTCCTTTTATCGATATCTACAACAAACCGAAACCACATTTAAAGAGTGGAGAACGTTTATGAATGATATGTCGGAAAAAAATGGGGAACGTGAAGATCTGTATATGCCAGATTTTCAACAGATTGCCCTCGATTGGAAAACAAAGAAAAATTTGCAAGAAATGTTTTTGAAGGGTTCGTTGGATTCGCTTCCCGTAGTTGGAATTCGATATGAAGATGTTTTGCGCTACATCAGCTACAAAAACGAAGGTGAACGAACAGCACAAAAATCAGAAACTCAGTTTAAACGTTGGCGATATTTGTTGCCAACAGTTGAAATCGATACGCTTTTAGGATTGAAAGGCACCTTGTTACCGGGAACGAAATACCAAAAATGGGAAGTCAATACCTTTCCTGTTCTACCGGCTAACCATCCATCCGGAAAAAGTAAGTCAGGGTTGTTTTTTTATCATCAAAATACCTCTGAAATGTCGCAAACCAAAGGATTGGCTTTACGCGGATCTTATAAAAACAGTTTGAAAGAAAGTGGTTTGTCGACCACCCAAGATTATTTTGTTCCTTCAGGATTTATCGGATTTCGCTTAATGATTGAAGTGTTGGAGGAATAGAGCGTTATTCAAAACCGCCTTGGCCACGGTACAATTGTATTTTTCCATCTAAAACAACCTTTAAGACGGTCATTTCAGGATCTAAACTTGGTTTAGGAACTGAAAAATACCAAACGCCAGGAACCGAACTCCAACTGATTTTTCCGACTAATTTGGCTAAACCTTTGGTTTGCTGCCCAAGGACTTCGATCGATTTTACTTGGTTTTTAACACCCTTCACTTGAAATGGCCCCTCTCCCTTTCCAGAAATGAACAAATACAAAACAGTTGAGTCTTTGGAAAGGGTAGATGGACCGTAAAAATGTCCAAGCGGTAACCCAGCTTTCGTTTCGTAAATGGCTTCCGAATGTTTCTTCGTCCAACGCCCAAACTCTCTTAATCGACGAACTTGCTCTTCTGGAATTTCTCCATTTTCCTTTGGACCGATGTCCAAAAGCAAGTTTCCTCCCATGGAAATGCAATCGGCGAAAATGGAAATTAATTCAAAGGTCGATTTGTACACCGTATCATGTGGTTGGTATCCCCAGTTTTTGTTCATGGTCATGCATAATTCCCAAAATGGATCTTTGGGACGTTGAATGGGAACATGTTGTTCGGGCGTTCCATAATCTCCGTACCCGGCCAAACGGGCATTGA
>JACCEA011681057.1_pt1 | contig 12000 bp, 10 predicted proteins | sample 7449851 | NCBI WGS metagenome assembly JACCEA01 (sample SAMN15323453, study PRJNA562643) | freshwater metagenome | isolation source: river surface water | place: USA:Blue River Watershed | collected 2017-08-18 | reverse complement strand
TGAAGAAATTGCAGTTCTTCTTCCTGAGTTAACAGTTCGGTTAGAATTTCGTTGTTCATAATTATTTGATTCGTCTTTTTATCCATTAATAGGAGGAGTTTGGGGTGATATCCGGATTGATTTCACCATAGACTTCTTCCGGGTCTATCCCGGCTATCAATAAGGTCTCTTTCACTGTTTGAATATGATCGAGCACCGTTTGGTATCTATCGCCGTATTCGTATTTGTTAACCTCGATAGCTTTTGGCATATAGCAAAACGCAATCTTCAACGCTTCAATTAGCTCGTCTTGTGTTACATCACTCATTGCGTTCTCCAAGTATAGATTCGTCGTAGGTTGCTGGTGAGGAACGAACCGCAACAGCGGTTTTTCAGGGTGGAAAAATCATAAACTAATTATCGTTTGGTAGGTTTGGCTTTGCAGCGCAGCCGATAATCATCAATTACTGTTTTGGTGTGTAAGGATATTATCTATAAATCCGCTGTATAAATCTTTCATTGGAAGTTCAAGATCAACTTTTACACGGTTGCGCCGGGCTGTTGTTTGTTCTTGGGTTTTTGGGTTGGTTGCAGCTTTTTCATAGGTTTCCCAATAAAGACCTATTCCACGCTTCTGCCAATTGGGTAGTTCGTTAAAGTTTATGCCTTGTTGAAATAGTAACTCGTTTTTCTCTGCAATTGACATTCGTGAGGTAACGCTTGCAGATTGTTCTGGTGTTTGACCAGTTTTTCGCAAACTCCAATAGCAGTGCGCGTTCAATGCATTTCTATGAGCATCTTCATTTCGCCAGCGAAAATAATCTACAACTAAGTTTTGTGTTGGGAGTTGGCATATTCTGGAATCAAAGGCGCCTATGTCACCGAGAAGTAAACTAAATTTTGCACTGGCTTCGCCGGCGAGCACAGAATTTAGTTTTCTTTCCTTCCGGTTAAATGATTTTTCTTCCAAATTAAACAGCAAAGAAATTTCATCGCTCTGGGTGTAGCCGTAAACAATATTGAAGCCACAATTCATTAAATGTTTTACTGTTTCTATCATTATGTCGCGAAATTTGATGTCATAAGGTGCTTCGAATTTGTGCCTGTCTTTAGTGAGTTTTGTGAATCCTCGACCGTCAATTCTTGCAACCATATGAATTCCAGGTAAAACACAATGGTCATGCGCAGTCTCATAAATGCGCATTTTTTCATCTAGTTCTTCGAATTTCATTGTGCCCATTCCTCTGTAATAAACCCTTGGTTTTGCGTCTTAACTCGGTACAAAGATAAATATCCTTCGTCGTAGTTGGGTAGAGACATTTTTTTAAATGTACTTTTAATCCCAATCTCAGGGATTCGACCTTTCCCTGTTCTACAGTTATTTCTGGTTATGCATTCTTCAAATGTCGAATCAAAAAAATATCCCGTAATACTAAACCCATGTTGTTTGAACAGGCGTATATATTTTTCACGATCTTCTTTGGTGGGGTTTGTATTATCAATAACACAGGGCTGTTTACCTTGAAGACATGCTTCAAATATGATGCGTTCTCTATGTCTAGTTTTCAGCATGTCAAGATTAATACGTATGTGGGTGCTGAAAAAATTTTGCAGATAAAAAGTGGATTTTCCGCTGGCTTGTGGGCCGATAAAAATTATTCCATTCATATTGATTATTCTAGTTATTGTTGGGGCTTACGAAGGCTTGTCCCACTGACAATTAATTATTTGTTAGCACGTAGCCCGTATGGAGCCTAACGAAATACGGGGGTTTCATCTCTCGATAAATCCCCGCAATCCGTTGCACTCCTTGCGGGCTACAATTTACTCCGTAGCGCCGGGTTCGTAGGCGAGTACGGGGCTCAACCATCTTTCTACTTCCTGCACGCTCACACCCTTACGCTGCGCCAAACTTTCCACCTGGTCTTTCTCTATCTTATCGGTGTTGAAATACACCGAGTCAGGGTGGGAGAAGTACCAGCCGGATACAGCGGCGGTCGGCAACATCGCGAAGTGTTCAGTTAACGTAATGCCAGTATTTTTCTCGGCATCCAGCAACTTAAATAGCGAGGCTTTTTCGGTGTGATCCGGGCAGGCGGGGTAGCCGGGAGCGGGGCGGATGCCTTGGTATTTTTCTTTGATCAGCGCTTCGTTATCCAGGGTTTCATCGCTGGCGTAGCCCCAGAATTCTTTACGCACGCGTTGATGCATGTGTTCGGCAAAGGCTTCGGCTAAACGGTCGGCGAGGGCTTTAACCATAATGCTGTTGTAGTCATCGCCAGCGTTTTGATACTGCTTGGCCAATTCTTCTGCACCTATGCCAGTGGTCACCGCAAAGCCGCCGATGTAATCTTGTTTACCGGATTCTTTGGGGGCAACAAAGTCGGCCAACGAGTGGTGCGGTTTACTTTCGTTGCCTTGTTTCAGGTGTTGTTGGCGAATGTGGTGCAGAGTGGAAATTGTGTTGCCAGTGGAATCAAATACGGCAATATCATCGGCATTGACTGTGTTGGCTGGCCAGAAGCCGATAACGCCGTTGGCTTTTATCAATTTTTCATCGATTAATTTACGCAACATTTTTTGCGCATCGTCCCAGAGACTGCGCGCCGCTTCACCGACAATTTCATCCTCCAGAATTTTGGGGAATTTGCCAGCGAGATCCCAACTGATAAAGAAGGGCGTCCAATCGATAAAATCGACCAAACTATTTAAATCGTAATCTTCAAATACTTTTACACCAGTGAAGGCAGGTTTGGGCGGAGTGTAATTGTCCCATTCCAGTTTTAATCCCTTCGCAATGGCTTCAGGGTAGGTGCGGACAGTGCCGCGCGGTTTGCGATTAGCGTTGCGTTCGCGCACTTCTACATATTCTTGTTGGATATCTTCAACAAATTTCGGGCGCAATTCATCAGAGAGTAATGTACTGGCAACACCCACCGCACGCGAGGCGTCAGCCACATACACGACCTGATTCAGTTTAAATACTGGATCTATTTTTACTGCAGTGTGCGCCTTGGAGGTAGTGGCGCCGCCAATCAGCAAGGGCTTATTAATGCCGCGACGTTCCATTTCACGACCAACAAATACCATTTCGTCCAGCGATGGGGTGATCAAACCTGATAGGCCGATAATGTCGCAGTTTTGTTCAATGGCAGTGTCGATAATTTTATCGCAGGGCACCATCACACCCAGATCAACTACTTCAAAGTTATTACATTGCAGTACTACGCCGACAATATTTTTGCCGATATCGTGCACATCGCCTTTCACAGTAGCCATCAAAATTTTTCCGTTAGGTTTTGATGCTTCAGTTTTTTCGGCTTCTATATAGGGCTGTAAGTAAGCTACGGATTGCTTCATTACGCGTGCTGATTTCACCACTTGCGGCAAAAACATTTTGCCGGCCCCAAATAAATCACCCACCACATTCATGCCGTCCATCAGCGGACCTTCGATAACATCAAGCGGGCGAGGGTAGTGTTGGCGGGCTTCTTCTGTATCTTCCACAATATGTGTGGAAATGCCTTTTACCAGCGCATGCTCGATACGTTTGGCGATAGGTAGCGAGCGCCATTCGGCATCTTCTTTTGTTTCACCGGTGCCGCCTTCTCCCCGATATTTTTCGGCGATATCCAGTAACGCTTCGGTGCCGCCTGCATGGCGATTAAGAATAACGTCTTCAACTTTGTCTTTTAATTCTTGTGGTAAATCGTCATACACCGCCAGCTGGCTGGCGTTAACGATACCCATATTCATTCCCGCTTTGATCGCGTGATACAAAAATACCGAGTGGATTGCTTCACGTACCGGATTGTTGCCGCGGAAAGAAAATGACACGTTAGATACGCCGCCGCTCACACCTGCGTGCGGCAGATTGGTACGAATCCAGCGGGTGGCTTCAATAAAATCCACCGCGTAGTTGTTGTGCTCTTCAATGCCCGTGGCGACCGCAAAAATATTGGGGTCGAAAATAATATCTTCGGGTGGGAAATTTAATTTATCGACGAGCGTGCGGTAGGAACGCTCACAAATTTCCTGCTTGCGGGCCATGGTGTCGGCTTGGCCGGTTTCATCAAATGCCATCACCACTACAGCGGCGCCGTAACGCATACATAATTTTGCTTTAGCGAGGAATTCTTCTTCGCCCTCTTTGAGGGAGATGGAGTTAACGATCGGTTTACCTTGAATGCATTTCAAGCCAGCTTCGATGACTTCCCATTTGGATGAGTCCACCATAATGGGCACGCGGGCAATATCCGGTTCGCCTGCAATTAAATTGAGGAAGCGCACCATGGCTTTTTCGGCATCGAGCATACCTTCGTCCATGTTGATATCGATTACCTGCGCACCGTTTTCAACTTGCTCCAGGGCAACTTCCAGTGCGGTGGAATAATCTTCTTCCACAATCAATCGTTTAAATTTTGCTGATCCGGTAACGTTGCAACGCTCACCCACGTTTACAAACAGCGAATCCTTGGTGATGTTAAAGGGCTCAAGGCCGGATAAACGGCAGGCGGGTTCAATGTTTGGAATTGGGCGCGGAGAATACTTGCTCATTACCTCGGCGAGCGCTTTGATGTGTGCGGGCGTAGTACCACAACAACCGCCGATAATATTCAAGAATCCACTGGCTGCAAATTCTTCAACAATTGCCACCATTTCTTGCGCGGTTTGATCGTACTCACCAAATTCATTGGGCAGACCGGCGTTGGGGTGTGCAGAAACAAAACAATTAGCCACGCGCGACATTTCCTGCACGTACTGACGTAATTCTTTTGCGCCCAGTGCGCAGTTTAATCCCATACTGAGTGGGCGTGCGTGAGCGAGTGAGTTATAGAAGGCTTCAGTGGTTTGCCCGGAAAGGGTACGGCCGGAGGCGTCGGTAATGGTACCGGAAATCATAATCGGCAATTCAAAACCGACATCATCAAAATATTTTTGTACCGCAAACACAGCGGCCTTGGCATTGAGCGTATCGAAAATAGTTTCGATCAAAATAATATCGGCACCGCCTTTTACCAAGGCATCGGTGGCTTCCACGTAGTTTTCGACTAGTTGATCAAAGGTTACGTTACGTGCGCCAGGATCGTTCACGTCAGGTGAAATAGAACAGGTGCGGCTGGTGGGGCCAAGCACCCCGGCCACAAAGCGTGGCTTGGCCGGATTTTGAGCGGTAAGTTCATCGCAAAGTTCGCGGGCAAGACGGGCGGCGGCAAAGTTAAGCTCGGGCACCAGGTCTTCCATGTCGTAATCGGCCATGGAGATGCGCGTGGAGTTGAAAGTGTTGGTTTCCAGTATGTCTGCACCTGCCTCAAGGTAAGCGCGCTGAATCTCACGGATTACGTCGGGCTTGGTAATACAAAGCAGGTCGTTATTGCCGGCGATATCCATATGGTAATCGGCAAAGCGCGCGCCACGGTAGTCGGCCTCTTTGAGCTTGTAGCTTTGGATCATGGTGCCCATGCCCCCATCGAGGATCAGGATGCGCTCTTTTATGGCGTTTTGGAGGGTATCAATACGGGCTTGCAGGGCAGCGGGTGCAGTCATGGAAAACCTATCAATGGAAATCGTGGGGAATAAGAATTGCTGAAGCAATATCAAAAAAAATTGATATAGAAGATGGCGTGAATTCTAGCAGAAAAGCAGGGCTAAGTGCTTATTAGAGAGACGGGGAGCAAGATCATGAACATATATTGTTCAGAATCGAATCGATGTGCCCCACTTGGGTTCGGGGCTTTAGCAGATAGACCTGAAAAGGCCGGTTTATCTGCGTTATTTGTCCAAATGGATGGTTTTTTCTACTTTAATCGCATGGCCTTGGGCTGGGCGCAGCTGAAGTAACACCAGTGCTGCAAAAAACGCAAAACCAATTGCTGCAATTGCAATTGATTCTTGATAAAGCATGCCGAAGATTAAATGCGCGACAACCAGACTCAAATAAAGGGTGATGCGAAGGTTCTTGGAATTGAGTAAAAAGTCGCTTGTTTCATTGTACATAGTTGGATACTCCGGTTTGGCGCGAAATGCTACATGATTCACATTAGTATGTATGCATACTTCACACCATAAAATCATAGTTTCCTTAAGACATTATTACGTAATTAAATTTCTCTATGGCATTGGTTATCCGACGAGCGGCTAAAAGCGGCGTCTGGAGATAACCTTGGCTTCCTGCATGGCGCCAAAAAACACATTCTGGTTATATAAACGGCGTATAAGGTGTAGGGCTAACAAGAAATTTCTGATGCGAAATAGGTGATCCTTGAGTAGAATACCTGAGTAAATTAATCGGGTATTATTTGCTCGCCCGCGAGAGGTTCATCGAAAGGTTTATATGGTCAACGTAGATATCACTGAATCCGCCCAAACGTATCTCAAAGAACTGCTGGACAAGCAAAAAGACAATGACGGTATTGGCATTCGCATGTTTGTTGCCAACCCAGGGACTCCCAGCGCAGAAACCTGTATCGCTTACTGCCGCCCTGGCGAGGAAAAAGAAGGGGATGTAATTGTTCCCCTGAATGGCTTTAAGGCCTACTTTGAGGAGCGCAGCCTGCCGTTTCTGGAAGATGCCAAGGTAGATTACTCACCGGATCGCATGGGAGGGCAGCTCACTATCCGCGCCCCTAACTCCAAGATGCCCCGTGTAACTGACGATAGCCCATTGGAAGATCGCATCAATTACGTGCTTTATAATGATGTAAATCCAAGTCTTGCTTCCCATGGCGGCAATGTCAGTTTGGTCGAAGTCACTGAGGACATGATTGCTGTGTTGAAGTTTGGCGGCGGTTGCCAGGGTTGTGGTTCCGTGGCAATTACCTTGAAACAAGGTATTGAGGTGCAATTGATGGATAAGTTACCGGAATTAAAAGGTATTCGTGATGTGACTGATCACACGGATCGCACCAACGCTTATATGTAATCGAGCCTATTTTGATCGTCAAAAAAATACCGCCACATGGCGGTATTTTTTTATCTGGCGAGAAAATTAAATTTCTTCGCGCCAAGATTTTTTTGCTGAGTAACTGGCTAGCTGTTGTTCGAGATTATTCAATGGCAAAGCCAATTCTTTAGCATCGTCGAGTGCGGCGTTTTGCCATTTTACGGCTGCGTTAAAATCACCATTTTCTGCAGCGGTAGCGGCCTTGGTTTTGTAATAGGTTTGCTTGTCGGTGTAATTTTTTTCAATTGTTTTAATAAGCTCGTTAGCCAGGGTTCCATTGCGATACTTGGTATCAGGGTGCGTAGAAAGAATCCATGCATAACGTAAACGGGCAGCTAAACTGCTCTGTGCTGCACGTTTTAACCAATAGAAGCCTTTCTTTTCATTTTTCTCAAAACGCGCGCCGCTGAAGGATTCTATTGCAAGCATATACTGTGCGTCAGAAATCCCGGCTTTTGCTGCCTTTAACAGCCAGCCCATGCTCTGTGTATTATCCTGCGTACACATATTGCCGTAGAGAATATTGCGCCCAAGGAAATAACTCGCTGCACCACTGCCTTGGGTGGCGGCGCTGACGTACCACTCGTTAGGGTTGTCGGTGATTTCAAAATCACTCACCAGCGAGGGAATTACTTCTAGAAAATAGGCAAAACCCAATTTATCACTGCTGTTACCATTTTTAGCCTGCTCGCGTTTTTCATCGATAATTTTGGTCAATTTCTTCTTGTTGTATTCTGCGCCTTCCATTTCAAACCTGAAGCGATTTTTAATGCCGTTAACATCGACAGGTTTATTGTTAATTTTCATGGGTTCATATTGGAATTTACGTAGTGCTAGCAATGCAGCCTCTTCAAAAGCTTCAGAGCTGGCGTAGGTGACTATATGGTCGCGAGTAGTTCCATTTTTGTCGATTGTATAGATGGTGTCCACAAAGCCTGATCTGCCTTGTCTGACCATAGAGAGGGGGTATGGAGGAGTTACCAATTTAATTGGGCGCTGTTTTTTTGCGTATATATTGGTGCCCGTAAATGTAGGCGTTAGCTTTTTTTCTATGCTTTCATCGCTGTAAAGATTGAAGATCTTTTTATATTCATCGTCCGCTAGCTTTTTGTCGGCCTCATTCAGGCGTGCATAAATTTTTGAGTGAATTGCTGTTGTATCGTTGGTCTTTTTCTGGGCGGCGAGCGCCATCCACGCGTAGGCTATAACTGTGTTTTTCTCAACATGCTCGCCGCGATAGTACATGGCGCCAACATTATTCTGGGCGTCGTGATCACCGTATTGAGCTGCTTCATAAAATTCTTTGTAGGCTTTATCAAATTCTTTGGTCTCGTAGTAGCTCATTCCCAATTCAAAATCAGCTTGTGCAAGACTGCAGAATGGAATAGCAAATAACAGTGATAAATTAACCAGTGTATGTATTGGGCGCATCCTGGGCTCCTTAAATGTTACTCAGAAAAATACTGTACATGTTTTATTTCAATAGGTGCGTAGTAAGAGACTATTTGGAGTCGTCGGCTTGAGGTGGTAATGGGGACGGACAGAGTTTCATTGTTGGTCGTGACCTGGATTGTTTTGTCGTTTTTTAAGTGGATGCTGATAGTGTTTTGGCTGCCCCAATTCAGTTCTGTGGTGAAATACTTGGTATAAAACTCGCCATTATTAATAGAGTATCCTACAGAAGCCTGATGGCCCGTTAAGCAATTTTCATTCGATAATTTGACGGCCGCGAGGGCAGCGCCCCTGCGAGTTATTTTTTGATTGAAAAAGTAAAATTCGGCGCGAGCGTATTGCGGCAGTTGGTAAGTAATTAATATTTTGCCTTCCGGGCTCGGTAGTGGTGTATTCCAGTCATATGTTATTACTGGAGTAAGCAGATCTTGAAATTGAGTGCTTTGAAGTTCCTCATTTGGATTGTTGACCTTAGTGCTGCAGGCCAATAGTGCAGAGCAGATTATAAAAGTGATCAGGCCAGAAAAGTGATAGCGAGACATTCGATGTCCTTATTTAGTGTCGGTAATGATGCGATCATACTCCCCCGACTGTTTCAGCATCAACAATCCTTTATCAAATTCCTGTGCAAGCCATATTGCGCGCGGGCTTTTGTGTGAAAACGCCAGGTAGAGATCACCACGGTGATTGAGAAAGCGTTTATCCATTATGGATTTATCCAGCCCCATTTTGTTCAATGCAAATTCAGCCTCGCGATCAAACATAACGGCGGCATCGATGCGCCCTTGTTTCAACATGCGAATAATCTGCGATTGCTGCGTAAGCTGCACCTCGGTAAAGCGGTGGCGGTGCTGCTCGTAGATATCGCCATATTCATAATCGCGAATAATCCCTACGCGGAATTTTGCTGGTATGTCTTCAATGCGTTTGATGTTGGTAAAGCTATTCGGTTTGAAAAACCAGTAAGACTCCGCGCTGAGTAAAGGCACGGCGCCAAACAAGAAGCGATTTTTGGTGGTGGACTGCAGCGTGACGTTGTAGCCGCCATCAATTTTACCTGAGTCAAGGTCGTGCAATACGCGCGCGTAAGGCAGGGTCTGAAAATGTGGAGTCACGCCGGCTTTGGCAAAAGCGGCTTTGATCAGCTCGGTGGATATGCCCTGGCCATGTTCATTCGAGTAGGGCGGCCATGAGTCTTCAGCACCCAAACGGATGGATAGGGTTGTATCCGTTGAGTCTGCGCCAGGTTGGGGTATGTCCTCCGCCGTAAGCGGGAGCGCCATAAGGTTTGTTAACAGCCACGCGCAAATCCATGCTTTGGGCGCAAGGGATTTACTCATAGGTTAACAACTCCTCAGATGGCCAGCTTGCGGTATTTGGCGCCAAGCCTAATCGCATTTAGTTATATGATCAATAAGTCAAATAACTAAATTGGTTGATTATGGCGTCACAATTTTCAAGGCAAGATAATAACAAGCAACAAATGCGAATTATTATCATTGCAAATGGTAATGGTTATCGATAGAATTTGAAAAAATTGTTAATTGTGTATTCCTATTACTAGCAAAGGCTTGTCATGACCATACAAAAAACTTCTAAACACATAGTTTCCAAGAAGCGCGCCAATACATTGCAACTGACCGCTACCGCTTTGTCGTCCGCCATGCTGTTGGCATCTGCTGGCGCTTTGGCAGCTGATGAAGCGCAAGACACCAAAAAATTAAATACGGTAAAGGTAGAAACTGATGCAGTAGCTGCCGACTATAAAGCTGAAAAAGCCAGTTCACCTAAATTTACCCAGCCATTGGTTGATACTCCGCAAACTCTCGTTGTTGTTAAGAAGGAGCTGTTTCAGCAGCAAGCGGCGACTACCCTCAGCGACGCGCTGCGTAACACTCCTGGTATTACCATGTTGATGGGAGAGAACGGCAATACTGCGACGGGTGACTCTATTTTCATGCGTGGTTTTGATACACAGGGCAGTATCTATGTGGATGGTATTCGCGATCTGGGTAGTATCAGCCGTGACACCTTCAACACTGAACAGGTTGAAATTGCGAAAGGCCCCGCAGGTGTGGATAACGGTCGTGGTGCTGCATCAGGTTACGTAAACCTCAGTTCCAAACTGGCTAATCAAGAAGATGCCACCATTGGCACTTTGACCGCCGGTACTGCTGATTACAAACGCGCGACTATCGATGTAAACCGCGCTCTGGGTGAAAGTTCCGCTGTTCGCGTCAATGTGATGAAACAAGATGCCGGTGTAGATGGTCGCGATGAAGTTGAAAATAATTTGCAAGGTTTTGCCGGCTCGCTCGCATTTGGATTAGGCAGTGAGACTCGGACCTACATCAATTATTTGTCGATGGAGCAATCCGGTATTCCCGATGGTGGTGTTCCTACGGTAGGTCTGGATGGCTGGTACAGCAGTGTTTATGCCGCCGCTTTCCCGAATGGCCCAAAAGTTAAGCCAGTTGATTCAGAGAATTTTTACGGTAGCACGTCTGATCACAATGATGTGAATGCCAATATGACTACCGTGCGTATTGAGCACGACCTTGCTGAAGGTGTAACACTGCGCAATACCTCTCGCTATGGCCATACCAAGCAAGAGCAAGTGCTCACTGGTGTAAATGCCGTTGTTATTCCCAAGGCGACAGCCGCTGATACTGCAAGCTGGCAAGTGGCACGTACTCGTCAGGGTAAGGATCAATCCAACCAAATCCTCACCAACCAAACTAACCTCACCGCGAGCTTTGATGCGGGCGGTGTTAAACATGATGTAACCTCGGGCGTAGAATTTATTTACGAAAGCCAATTGAACTACACCATGGCGGTTCCGTTCGTATCACCTACGTCGTCGACCGCGGTGACCCAAGTGGCCGCCAATCTGTATGAACCCAACGCGTCTGATGTGTTCCAGCCGGTCGTTCGCACCGGTGCAAAAACGGATGGTGAAACTACCACTTACGGATTCTATGCGCTTGACACTATTACGTTAAACCCGCAGTGGGAAGTCAGCGTTGGTTTGCGCGCGGATCGCTTCAATACCAAGACCGACACCATTACTCGCCAAGCTGCAGTTACAGCGCCTGCGGTACAAATCATTCCAGTGGGAACCTTGTTGGGCCGTGAGGCGCATGTAACCGACGAGTTGTTGAGCTGGAAAATTGGCGGTGTTTACAAGCCGGTAGAAAAGGGTTCGATTTATATTTCTTATGCAACCTCTGAATTGCCACCGGGCGGTTCCAATTTTGCGTTAAATACAGATCCTACAACGCAAGCGGCGGGAAGCAACATCAACAACCCCAATCTCGATCCACAGAAAGGTACCAATTACGAGCTGGGCACCAAATGGAATTTATTGAACGATAGTTTGTTTTTTACGGCGGCGGCATTCAAAAGCACTAACGAAAATGAAATTGCAACCAACCCCGACGGCACATCGACGGCGGTAGGAGAGAAGCAAGTCGAGGGTGTGGAGTTTGCGTTAATAGGAGCGGTGACCAAAGCTTGGCAAATCAACGCGGGTATCGCATTTATGGATACTGAAATTGTGCGCGGTAACCGCACTGCGGCGAACAATGGTGCAGCCAACAATGAAGGTGGAGTCATTCAGTGGTCGC
>JACCEA011344757.1_pt1 | contig 12004 bp, 10 predicted proteins | sample 7449851 | NCBI WGS metagenome assembly JACCEA01 (sample SAMN15323453, study PRJNA562643) | freshwater metagenome | isolation source: river surface water | place: USA:Blue River Watershed | collected 2017-08-18 | reverse complement strand
TCATCAGATAGATTTTCCATTGTTACGCCAAGGTCGTTATGAGAGGAAATCCAATCCCAATCTTTGTCGATGTTTGAAGCATTTACTACCAAAAGGTATTTTTCTTCTTCCATTTTGTAAATGATTAAATCATCTACGATTCCACCATCATTGTTAGGTAAACAAGAATATTGTGCTCTACCTATGGTTAAGGTAGCGGCATCATTTGAAGTTACTTTTTGAATCAAAGCCAAAGCATTAGGTCCTGAAAGCATAAATTCACCCATATGCGAAACATCAAATACACCTACACCGTTACGAACGGTTTCGTGTTCTACATTTACTCCTGCATAAAGAATTGGCATATTGTACCCTGCAAAAGGCAACATTTTTGCTCCTAAACCTTCGTGTATGTGCGTAAGCGCGGTATTTTTCATTGTGTTTTTTATATAAAATTTAGTGGGGCTAATTTATTGATTTTATTTCTCGTGGCAAAGAATTGCTAAGGATATTCAATCAACGAATTTGGTCTAAGTTTTAAATTATTAGCAATAAAATTAAAAATCATTAAGATTTTGAAATAATCGTATGTAAAATCGAATCATATTGTGGTAATTTTCTATTTCAACATGTTCGTCAAAACCATGAATGTGCTCTAAATCGGCATTTTTAAAACGCATTGGAATAAAACGTAATATATTGTTACAAGTAAGATTAAAATGTCTTGAATCTGTCGAACCAATGACCAAAACAGGAGCGACTATGGTTTTAGGGAAAATTTCGTTACAACTTTTCTCCAAGGCACGGTAACCAACAGATTTTTTTTTAGCAATAGGTGAGGCATTAACGGCTTCTCCTTTAAAGCTTACTTTTACCTTTGGATTATCAATTACTTTTTTTAGATATGGCATGATATCTTTGATAGAATCACCAGGAATCAATCTGAAATTTATAGTTGCAGAAGCCTTGTGTGGAAGGACATTTTCGGACTCGCCTGAAGAAAACATAGTAGTTGCTGCCGTAGTCCTAATCAAAGCATTGGTCGAGTATTTTTTTGACAATTCTTTTTTTATCATACCACTAAATAGCCAACTGTTTTTAAAAATTATTTTTTTTGAAAAATCCATTTCAGGGGCTATTTCATCAAACATTTTCTTGGCCAATCCATGATAATGCGCCCTAAAAGGTTTGTTCTCTATATTGGCTATTGCTTGACTTAATATTCCTATGGCAGTATGTTTTGAAGGCATAGACGAGTGACCGCTTTCTTGATTTACAGTAAGTTCAACTGTGGCATATCCTTTTTCGGCAATACCAATAAATGCAATTGGTTTTGGTACTTCTGGAATGATATCCATCCCAACTCCTGGTCCTTCGTCGAGTATTAATTCAAATTCAATTTTGTTTTTTATAAACCAATCGGCAATTTCTTTAGCGCCATTGCCGTAGGTTTCTTCATCATCTCCAAAAACAAAATAGGTGGTTCTTTGGGGTTCAAAATTATTTTTCAAAGCATATTCTGCTGCTTCCAATAATCCTATCAAAGATGATTTGTCGTCAAGAGTTCCTCTTCCATAAATGTTTCCGTCTTTGATTACTCCACCAAATGGTGGAAATTGCCATTTGTTTTTTTGATGTTTTGCAGGCACAACATCTTGGTGTGCCATAAACAAAGCTGGTTTTAATTCGGGATTCATACCCTCCCATTTTAATAGAATGGAGTGGGAGTTGAAGGGGATTTCGGTACAGGTTTCAAAAACCAAGGGATAGGTTGCTTTGAGAAAAGCTTTGAATTTTTTGAACTCTCCGTTGTAAAAGGTCAAGGAATCTCTTTTGGAAACGGTTTCAAATTGAATGGCATTAACTAAGTGTTGTGTAGCAGAATCACTAATGATGATATTCTCGTATTGTATGGTCTTTTTTTTCTTTTTTCGAAAAAATTGTGCTTGGGTATTTAAGGCGAAAATTAAAAAAAGAATTGAGCAATAAAATTTCATTTTTCCTGAATTTTTAACATGAAATAGTGGAAACTTCTATTGCTAAAATAGGTAAAAAATGTTAATTTGATGTAATATCTTAATGATTTAACTTAAAAGCTATTATTTGTTTGCTTTGGAGGTATTCTACTCATAGCTCTTTCTGTAATAGCTGTAATCGTCAAACTAGGATTGACACCAATATTCGCAGAAATCATACTGCCATCACAAACGAGCATATTGCTATAATTGAATACCTGATTGTTTTTATTAATCACACCATTTTCAGCATCCTTGCCCATGCAAGCGCCTCCTAATATGTGTGCTGTGGTCGGAATTCCGAACAATGCTTCGGTACTAATTACCATTGCTTTGCCGTTTACAATAGTTGCTACTTCTTTGGCTAAGGTTTGTGCAATAGGATTGAATGCAGTGGGTGGCTTGCCTTCATCTATAGTTGTTTTTAGCAAGCCGAATTTGGAACGTTGCATTTTTAAGGTAGAATCAATGCTTTCCATATAAAGCAATATTTGTGTTCGTTTGCTCCAATCCGACACGAAGAACGTCTTTAGATAAGCTATTGGCTCAAGACAAATTGCTTTAACCATTTTAAAAATTCTACTAAGCAATGTAGTACCTTGAATCATGGGAGCCATTAGTAATCTCCAAAAGCCAGAACCTTCAGAATACTTTACAGGTTCTATATGTCGGTTTTCGTCAAGGTGTACGATAGAGCCAATCGCAATTCCTTTAGAGAAATTTGTTGCTTTGTCAAAAGTAGTTACACCAATTAAACTTTCCGAATTGGTGCGAACGCCTTTGCCTACTGTTCTTGATAAGTTGGGGAGGGAAGTAGTTTGTAGACGTAGTAATAAACCTAAAGTACCAAGAACTCCTCCTGCAAAAACAACACCTTTTGTTCTAATTTTTTTCTTCTTTGGGAAGGCTGAAAGTGCATCTTTGCAAAGCACTTCATAGCCGTCACTGCCATCAGCATTCAAAGGGATGACATCATAGACTAATGTTTTGGCTATTATATTGCAATCATAGTGTTGAGCAAGGTGCAAATAGTTCTTATCTAAGGTGTTTTTGGCATTATGTCTGCAGCCCAACATACATCCTCCACATTGAATGCATCCAGTTCTATCAGGTCCTTTTCCCTCAAAATAAGGGTCCGGTTGTGTAACATTGGGTTGACCAAAGTATACTGCAACATCTGTTTTTTCAAAAGCAGAAGGTTGGTTCAATACGTTAGCCAATTCTTGCATGACAACTTCACTTTTGCTAGTATATGGATGTTTTTCTGCTCCTAACATTTTTTTGGCTAAAGTGTAAAAAGGAGCCAATTCTTGTTCCCAATCGCATAAAGTGTTCCAGCTACCCGATTTAAAAAATGGGCTTTTGGGTACAGGAAGTGTGTTTGCATAAACCAAAGAACCACCACCAACTCCAACGCCACTCAGAACAGCAACATGTCTAAAAAAAGTTAATTTCAATAATCCCGACCAACGCAATTGGGGCAACCAAAGCCACTTTCTGAGATTCCAATTGGTTTTAGGAAAATCTTCGGGTTTATTGAACCATTTTCCTTTTTCGATTACGATTACTTTATACCCTTTTTCGGCTAGTCGCAAGGCTGAAACAGATCCGCCAAAACCACTACCAATAACTACATAATCACAATCCAATTTTTGTGACAGCGATTGCTCTTTCATAATTACTTTATTTGTTGATTAGCAAAATGTTGCAGTTGCTTGTGCATGACTAGAAACCATAGCGGTGGAATGAAGGAAACTAACATCATTCCTGGATAACCCGTTGGCATCTGTGGACTTTGTTCGTGATGCCGCAACAGCGGATATTTTCGGCTTGCTATATAGTGATGGTCTGAATGTCTGGATAATTCTAATAATAAAATCCTGCCCAACGGATGATTAGAATTCCAGGAATGTACAGGAAGTGTTCGTTCATAGCGTTCTCCTTTTCGTGAACGTCTAAGACCATAGTGCTCTATATAATTTACGGTTTCTAAAAGCAGTATACCAATAAAAGCACCTATTGTAAAAAAAACAGCAGTCTCTATACCATAAATGAAAACAATCAAAAGGATAAAAGTGAGTTGTATCAATTGAAATAAGAGCATTTCATTATGAAAACTCCAAAACGATTGCTGTTTGAGCTGCAATCTTTTCTTCTCTAAATCCCAAGCAGAAAGCCAACCTTTGTAAATGGACCTTAGGTAAAAAGCATAAACTGTTTCCCCATATTTACTAGAAGCAGGATCCTCGTTTGTTGCTACATTTTTGTGATGGCCTCGATTGTGCTCAATAAAGAAGTGCATATATAGCGTGGTCGCCAATAATAATTTACTCAATGTTTGTGCTGTTTTAGAACTTCGGTGTCCAAGTTCATGAGCGGCATTGATACCAAGGACGCCACACGAAATACCAAAGGCAGAGGTTAGGCCAATTTGAGTAAGTAAAGTCAGATTGGGAGTGCTTACTTTTTCTAAGAAGTACATTAAAATGAAGTATTGTAAGGGAACCAAACCCAACAGTATCCAATCATAGATTTTATTTTTAGCAGCAATGATTTCTTCTTCTTCGCTAAGGTTTTGGCTACTGGCTTTGGTAAACAACTCAAAAAAGGGCACAAGAACAAATACAAAAAACACCGCAAAAAACGACCAATTCGTTGTCGACGATAACGAAAAGAGTACTACAATAGGGGTAATGTATACCAATAAATAGGTCCAGTTGGTATTTTTCATAGTTAAGAGAGAAAGAAATGAATAGTATACAAACTTGGTGTAATTTTTAATGGTTTTTTAGACGTTACCGTTTAAAAGTTATGATTTTGGGTCCAATGCAAGCACCATCGCTCTAATTTCGTTTAGATAATTAAGAAGCCAAGTTGTATTTAAATTCTTTTCAGTAATCTGAAGGTAAAAATTTTCTATGGTCAAATTCAGTATCATCTTGGCGAGAGCTGGATTGGTTTTTAGGCCAAGTGCTTCAGCCCAAATGTCTAAAAAAGCGGCTTCGACTGGACGATTCGCTTCAATAAAACAGTTTTGAAAACTAGGGACATCTCTATGAATTCGCAATTGACGATTGAATAAAATATCGGTTTTGACTTCGAGAAGTACTGCGATTAAATCAGGATTGATGCTTTTGCACTGCGCTATTTTTTGGGCTATAATTTTGGATTGGACCAAATGATACTGCAATAGCTCTTCTGTGAAAATGGTAACATCGGCAAAATGATGGTAAAACGAAGATTTGTTCTTAGTAACTACTCTCGCTAAGACTTCTATTTTTAGTCCTTTTGGCCCCTCATTGGCAAAAATGGTATAGCCCGAAGTAATCCAAGGTTGTTTGATTTCTAGTTTCATTTAGACGAATTTATTTCAAACAATAGTAGTGATAAAAGACTGAATTTTCAATGCTATACACTAAAATAATGCAAATGAAAAGTAGAGAAGTAAATGTTATTTCTTGAATAAAGGAATTCGCAGTTAATGCTTGTGTTTGAGTCTCAAAATACCCCCACTTGCCTCTTTTATAAATTGTATGTAGGTAAAGGCTTGTGGGTCAATTAGTTTTATTTCGTCTTTGATTCTGAGTAATTCTAAACGTGTCACAATGGTTACTATAATATCACAAGAGGACTTTACGTCAAAACTCTCTGGTAGATAGCCTCTTTCACCTTTAATTACTGTGATGCCTTTGCCAAGTTTTTGAACAACCAATTCTTTCATTTCTTCACTTTTAGCAGAAATAATATGCAAGGCGGTATACTGTTCAACCCCGTGCGAAATATAATCTAAAGCTTTGACCGCAGAAAAATAAGTAATAATAGAATACAAGGCAGTTGCTATACCAAATGTCCAAGCGGCAGCTAAAAAAAGCAAGCTATTCATTGCAAAAATAACTTCAGAAACGTTAAGCCCAATTTTTCTTGTGGTTAATAACGCTACTATCTCCATACCATCTGCTACTGAACCACTTCTGATACACAATCCCATTCCAACACCAATCAAGCAACCTCCAAATAAGGCAATCAAAAGGCGGTCAGAGGTTACAGCATCAAAATCAATTATTGTCATACCTACAGCGATGAGAACAAATGTAATAAGGCTTTGAATGGCAAACGTTAACCCTAATAAGCGCTGTCCTAAAAACAAAAAGGGAATATTCAATAGAAGCACTAAAATACCAAAAGGCCAATGTGTGATTTCGTGAATTAAAATAGAAACGCCAATTACTCCACCATCCAAAAATTTATTCGGAATCATAAACCCCTTTAAAGCAACTACTATAAATGCAACACCTATTAAATTGAGTAAAATGTTTTTTGGATGAATAATTTCTTTCCAATCAATTAGGTCTGAGTTTGGCTTCATATTTTTGAACTTTTTATAATATAAATGTACTTATTTATTTTGTAATGTATTTATAAACAATGATTTAATTGTTTTTGTAGATGGTTTTTCTTTAAAAAGTTTCCTTTTCATAGCGTAATTGAAAAGGACTAACTAAAAAAGTGTATCTTTGATTTAAATGTTATTTATCTGCTTTAAAATCAATAACTTAACCTATCTGTTATCTTGGCTATTAATAGTGTTTAATTAAAAATAGTATTGCAATGGGAAAAAGAGTCAAAATTCAGTTGAATGTAGAAGCAAGCAGATTGTTTCAAATGTCCAATCCTAGACAGCAGGATATACACGATCGTTGTTATTTGTCCGATGATAACGGTGGTTTTTCAGAGAGTGGAAACATACAAGACTTTTTGTCAAATGTGTATCTTACCCAAGAAGTAGAATGGGAAGGGGTAACAGATGATGCTTGGTATTCTATTGCCATTGACAAAGTTGTTTATGATTTAGATGCCAGCAATGATGATTTTGAAATGTGTTTTGGTAATGATGAATCCGATGATTTGACCATTATTGGTAAAGGAGGGGCTTCAGGTAATGTAGTGGCCACGGTTAAAGACAGAGAGAGTTTAATTGGAAAACAAAACGTATATAAAATCCATTTTTCAGTGCATTACAAAGAGGAATCAAAATCCTATTTAATTGATCCGAAAGTTGAAATTAATCCAAACAATCCAGAGGTTACTCCAAAATTAGAAATCAATCCTGATACAATCTAAACGCTTATTTTATTGACTACTCTTTCCAAAATTTCAGGTAAAGCCAGAGTTGCGCTATTCTTTATACTATTGGTTTGGAGCATATCATCGTATGCTCAAAATCAAAAAGTAGCCGACAGTTTAGCCATTATTTATAAGAAAGGAGGTAATGATACTGCTGCACAACTAGAATTACTTCGCAATTTAGCATTCAACGAACTCAATGATTTGTCATTGGCAATTAAATATAGCAATGAGTTAATTGCATTGTCCAAAAAGGAAAAGAATGACTTGTATCTGTTTAGAGGGTATTATCTAAGAGGAAGCAAACTCAAACTAAAAGGAAACCTTCACGAGGCCTTAAGCGATTTTATGTTGGCAATAAAGATTGCTCAAAACTCTGCAAACGTTGTGGGAGAAGGAGTGAGTTATATGGCCATGGCCAATGTTTTTTCAGTAATGAAAGAAACAAAAAAAGCATACGCTTATTATGAAAAAGCGATTGTAATTTTGCGAAAATCTAATGAACCTTTAAAATTAGCTTCTGCCTTATCCAATCTGGGCGATGAATATTTAAAAAACAACCAATTAGAGCAAGCCTTAAACTATTTTTCTGAATCGGGTAAGTATTTCAAAAAAGCAGACTATACCAGCGGAATTGCTTATACACTTGGGAATATGGGGGTGATTTATTTTAAACAAGGCAACAACAAAGAGGCCGAAAACAATTTAACCCACGCCATTCAATCCCTAGAAACTATTGAAGATTTTTATGGTATTTCGGAATATTTGATTCACTTATCCGACATTTATACCAAAGAGCAAAAATTAGACAAGGCGATTAAGGCAGCCACTCGGAGTTATCAATTAGCCACAAAAAACGGTTATAAAGATCAAATTAGCAGTGCAAGTTTACAGCTTTCCAAATTGTACGAAATGACCAAAAAAAGTAGCTTGTCATTATCGTACTTCAAAAATTATGTTGCTTATAAAGACAGTGTAAGCAACATTAAAACCGTACAAGAATTGGCCGATTTAAGAACCAATTTTGAAGTATCAAAAAAGCAAGCTCAAGTGAACCTGCTAGAGAAAGAAACCGAAATTCAACAACTGAAAGCCAAAAAGCAACAGAATATTATCTACGCTACCGTTGTTGCGATTGTTTTGATAATTATGCTTGTAATTGGTCTTTTTAGAAGATACCAATTCATTAAAAAGACGAAAGCAATTATTGAAAATGAAAAAAATCGATCCAATGCCTTGTTGTTGAATATTTTACCCGAAGAAACTGCGAGCGAATTAATGGCATCGGGTAAAGTATTGGCGAAAAAGTTTGAATCGGTTACGGTTTTATTTACAGATTTCGTCGGATTTACTGCTTATGCAGAAAAATTACCTCCTGAAAAGTTAGTAGAGCGGGTTGATTTTTATTTTTCAAAATTCGACGAAATCATAGAAAAATATGATTTAGAAAAAATAAAAACCGTTGGAGATGCTTACATGTGCGCTGGCGGTTTGCCATTTGAAACACAGGATCATGCTTACAAAATGATTCTTGCTGCACAAGAGATTATCAAATTTGTTTCGGAAATTGCTAAAGAAACACAAGCTCAAAATCATTTCCAAATCAGAATTGGAATCAACACTGGACCTGTTGTGGCTGGGGTAGTAGGAACTAAAAAATTTGCTTATGACATTTGGGGCGACACGGTAAATACAGCGTCACGGATGGAATCCAATTCTGAACCTGGAAAAATCAATATATCTCAAAATACTTTTGACTTAGTAAAAGAACATTTTCAGTTTGAATACAGAGGAGCAATCGAAGTTAAAAATCGAGGAAAAATGAACATGTATTTCGTAAAATAAAACCTTTTAAAAGGAATTAGGAACGCCAATTAATCGGTCTAAAAAGTTAGTTTTTTTTCCAAAACTATAAAATCCAATGGTTCCGAAGTAAGGGCTTTATCGCCTTCACCAAAAGGAAAAGGTTCTCGCACCCCTGTATCTTCATAACCGTTTCGAATATACCAAGCTAGCAATTCTTTTCGGATGCCAATTACGGTCATTTGAATTTTTGAAAGTTCAATTTGCTGTGCGAGTTGTTCAGCCGCTTGTAGCAATTGCTTGCCAATCCCACTATTTTGCAATTCTGGTGAAACGGTTAGCATTCCCAAATACAACACTTCTTTTTTTGCAATTAGTAAGACGCTTCCAATGATTTTTTCATCACGGATAAATTTCAATAAATAATGATGAGGTGTGGTGATAATAGTTGCTAATTCTTTTGGAGTAGTACGCGTTCCTTCAAGCAAATCAGCCTCGGTCGTCCATCCTTTTTTGGAAGTTTCGCCACGATAGGCCGAGTTTATTAGTGCCGATAATTCAGCAGCATCTGCTATAGTAGCTTGAGTAATCATGAGTTGTAATTAGTATTTGAATTATTATTCTTTGGGTAAAGGAGCGCCAACAGCAATATCGCAGCGGTGTTTGGGTTGACCATGCGGTGGATTCATACCTTCTGGAGTTGGAGTGGCCTCTGGTGTAGTAGCTAAAAGCGCAGGTACATTGCTACCACTAGCTACGGCAGGGGTTGTAACGACTGTAGTTTTGGGAGCAGTGGTAGTTTTGGCTACTGGAGAGTTCAATGGCGCACCTACGGGAATATCACATCTATGTTTTGGTTGTCCGTGAGGCGGATTCATACCAGGAGGAGTAACTATTTTGGTCGTTGTAGCAACCGCATTTGGATTTTTCACCATAGTGTATTTGTACTGATACATGACACTTTCCTTTTTTTCTTCTTTTCCAACATAAGCAGTGTTACTTGAAGTAGCTGGTGGAGTAGCAGTCGCAGGAGCGGCAGCCATTTGTGTAAAAGGAACTACATTGGTTCTTTCGTTGGTAGCAGAAGTTTCTTCTTCTTTTTTACATGAAAAAAGAACCAAAGAAGACAGCAGTAATAGAGAAAAAGACGCTTTCATGATAGTATCGTTTTAGAAAGTTCAAATATAGGTTTTTTAGGAATTCACTCTTACCTCAGGCTTAAATTTAAAAGACAGCAAAGAAAGGATTTTTAGTAAGAATGCAATTGTTATCCAAACAATGTCTATTTTTGAAACAACACAATATAGTACTCGTATGAATAAACAACTTCTTTTAGGAATTCTTTCCTTAGTTTTAAGCACGGCTGTATCGGCGCAAAAAGGCAAAACTGCAGTTGCAACCGATTTAAACGCTCATTTTAAAGCAGCCAAATGGCGTTCCATTGGTCCTTTTCGTGGTGGACGATCCGTTACAGCTACTGGAGTTACATCAGATCCATCGACCTATTATATGGGTACCACAGGAGGTGGTTTATGGAAAACACAAGACATGGGAGTAAGTTGGTTTCCTATTTCGGATGGCTTTTTTAAAACGACTTCAGTGGGCGCTATTAGTGTAGCCGAAAGTGATCCTAATGTGATTTATGTTGGGATGGGCGAACACGCTGTAAGAGGTGTAATGACCCATCATGGTGATGGAATGTACAAGAGTACTGATGCTGGAAAAACATGGAAAAAGATAGGATTAGAAGCTACTCAACATATTGCCCGTATTTGTATTGATCCTAAAAATCCAGATATTGTGTATGTGGCGGCTCAAGGGGCACTTTACAGTAAATCTTCTGAGAGAGGAGTTTATAAAACAACAGATGGTGGAAACACTTGGCAAAAAGTATTATTCAAAAACGATCAAACGGGTGCTGTTGAACTTTCTATGGATGCGACTAATTCAAGGATTTTGTATGCTGCTCTTTGGGAACATGGACGTAAGCCTTGGCAAGTGATAAGTGGGGGAGCAGGTAGTGGTCTCTATAAATCAGTCGATAGTGGACTTACTTGGACTCCTTTAAAAGAAGGACTTCCAGCGGCAATGGGAAAAATGGCAATAGCTGTAGCTCCTTCCAATCCAGAAAAAGTGTACGCGCTAATTGAAAGCGATTGGGAAAAAGAAGCTGGTGGATTGTACGTCTCTAATGATGCGGGGAAATCTTGGTCTCAGGTGACTACAGATCATCGATTGATCCAACGAGCTTGGTACTATATCGAGTTGTTTATCGATCCGAATAACGAAAATACAATCTACGTAATGAGTGCTCCAGCGATGCGCTCCACTGATGGTGGAAAAACTTGGGAAGACATTTCCAAAACCCATGGCGACTATCACAACTTATGGATCAATCCTAAAAACTCCAATAACATGATTATTGCCGATGATGGAGGAGCTGCAATAAGTTTCAACAAAGGCAAGTCCTGGAGTAGTCAAAACATCTATCCCACAGGTCAGTTTTACCGAATAGCGGTAGACAACCAGTTCCCATACAATATTTACGGAGGACAACAAGACAATACCTCGGTTAAAATCGCCAGCAGAAACCTAAATGGCTATGGCATATCCGAAAAAGATTGGACTGCTTCTGCTGGAGGTGAAAGTGCTTTCTTGGCTTTTGATCCAGCCAATCCAAGGTTTGTATTGGGTGGAAGCTATCAAGGAACCATCGAAGTATTGGATACGCAAACTAAAACTAGCACCAACGTTATGGCAGCGCCAATTTTGTATTTAGGACGCGATGCCAAAGACATGAAATACCGTTTCAACTGGAATGCACCTATCATTAGAAGCATGCATGAACCCAATACTTTTTATCACGGATCCCAATTGCTTTTAAAACCGAAAATTTAGGTCAAAGTTGGACAGAAGTTTCGCCAGATTTAACTCGAAACGAAAAAAGCAAACAAGGCAAACCAGGAGTGCCTTTTACCAATGAAGCTGTTGGAGCAGAAAATTATGGAACCCTAAGTTATATTCAAGAATCCCCTTTGGAAAAAGGAGTGATATATACCGGTAGTGACGATGGTTTGGTACAT
>JACCEA010900590.1_pt1 | contig 12005 bp, 9 predicted proteins | sample 7449851 | NCBI WGS metagenome assembly JACCEA01 (sample SAMN15323453, study PRJNA562643) | freshwater metagenome | isolation source: river surface water | place: USA:Blue River Watershed | collected 2017-08-18 | reverse complement strand
GTTGATACTGTACATGCATACAGTGTATCGATCTGACCTTTTGGTGTGTGTTTTGTGGACCCTATGACCCGTCGAACTTCCCGAACTGTCGTCGCCTTGGTGGCGGTGCTGGCGCTGTCTTGGCATGCGAAGAGCCATGCCTGGGGCGCTGTGGCGCATGAGCTCATCGCGGAGGCAGCAGAGGCCCAGTTGAGTCCGGCGACCAAGGCCAAGGTCGACGAGATCTTGGCGGTGGAGCCCGGAGCTTCGTTGGTGTCGATTTCGACTTGGGCGGATCGGGTGCGGACGCCGTCAACGGCGGCTTGGCACTACATGAACTTTGAGCGGAACGGTGGGTGCCAGTACGAACAGGCGCGTGACTGCCCGGAGGGCAAGTGCGTCATCGAGGCCATCCATCGGCAGGTGGAGGTGCTCCGGACCAGCAAGGACCCGGAGGAGCGCATCAAGGCGCTGAAGTGGGTGGTCCACCTCGTGGGGGATGTGCATCAGCCGCTGCACGCGGCGTTTGGGGACGACAAGGGTGGGAACTTGTTTCAGATCCAGGCGTTCGGCAAGGGCGGGAACCTGCACTCGCTGTGGGACAGCGGGATGGTCAACAACTGGCCGGGCGGATTGGAGGCACTTCGCGTTGAGGTGGGCCGCGCCGGCAAGTTCGTTGCTGAGGTCGCGCCGGCCCGATGGGCGGGCGAGTCGTGCAGGATCGCGAGTGGCGACAGGTTCTATCCCGACGGCCGATTCATCGACGACACGTATTTGCGCCAGTGGCAACCGGTAGTCGTCGAACGATTGCGCCTCGCTGCATCGAGGCTGGCGTCCATGTTGGAGGGCACGCTGCGCTGAATTGAAGGCGACCCAAGAGCTCGGTTGCACCAAGTTATGCAGAGATTATGAAGTTTATGGAGCAACCATAAACTTCATAATCTCCGCCAAACCTCGGTGCCACGCGCCCTACGCACAACATCGTCGCCGAAAACCACGCCGGAAGCGCCCAAGTAGTGGCGGGCATCAGCGCACAAACTGGTTCCTGACGTAAGCCGGGACACTGCAAGCTCGGACGACGGGTAACCCGTCCCACCTGGTGATGTAGTGAAGGGTCAGACCGTCTGGCTGCATCGTCCAAAACTTGGCGCAAAGGGAGTTGCCAACACTGGCCACGACCACCGAACCTCATCCGTAGTGTTGGTTGAGTCGGGCCAAGGCGAACACAAAGCGGCCTCGCAGCATTGAGCCAGTTTGCTTTGTAGCAGTCCGTCTGGTTGGCTCGGGTGATCGGGAGACATGTGCCGCACAGCGAGTCTTTCCCGCTGAACGGACTCGACCCAGACGCGCGCAGCAATTGGTTGCGGTGGCTGTTCCTCGCCCGTGGGGTGCGCCGGACGTGAATCTTGAGTCGCTCGACGGGATCGCCGGGCCAACGGCTATCGCATGCATCCGCGTGACGGCGGATTGCCGACCTTGCGGTTGCGGCGGGCGACCATGGTGGGCGCACTCGGGGTATCGGGGGCCTCCGACTAAGTGGGACCGGTCAGCGGCTCATCGTTCAGCAAATCGGCAGCAGACAAAGCTGACCAAACCCGACAGGCCTCAGAGAAACACCGGACTTTCACAGACCAATGACCAACAACTCGCTGTACTTGGTGGCTCCAATGTCCATGAATCTCCGAGACCCACGGACTTCAGTCTTTCAGGGTCATACGGGAGGGGGGATTCAAGGCAAAGCATTGTTCGACCCCTCGCGAAAGTGGTGCCAATTGCCCCTTGTTGAGATGCGTTCTTAGCTGGTTCTGGGGTCATGATTGCGCCCAAGGAGATTCCTTTTGAGCAGCAACCAACCCTACGTCAATGCGGCGCCCTCTGCGGACATTGCTGGCACCACGGTGCCTGAGTCAAAACGCAAGTTTGATCGCACGCATGCCCGCCCGGGAAGGTTGTCTGCTGTGGCTTGGCTGCAGGAATCGCGGGTCTTCCCCGTGATGCTCATTGCCCTGCTGACGATGACCTCGTCGGCGCAGCTTGCATGGTCCCAAGGCGAGCTGCTGCTCGCCATCATGTGGTGCCTCCTGCCGGTCAGCATCGTGGCCGGCTTGGTCTTCCGTGGCCTGCGACGAGTGCTGGCAGGCATGCTCTGCCATTGGTGCCGTCCGGTAGATGTGCCTCCGGCTTTACGAAGCGCATCGACACGGACACTTCGACCACATCGACGTGCGTTCGCCCTGGCTCGAGCACGCGACACCATTCCGTAGCTCTACGGCGCTGCGCCTACCTTGGGCGCCCGGGACGGTCAGCGCAATGCTGGCCCTGCCCACAGCGTCCGGCGAACCCTTCCATAGCGCCGGGCCGCCTTCCCCAAACAACTGTCACTAGCCCAAGCGCCCCATCACGGGACGGCGCAAGCGTCTGCCTCGCGAAGGCCGGACAGCCTGCGCTCGTCTCGTCGAACGGCGCCCCAACGAAGTTTTACGAAATGCCCGCTTTGCTTCAACTTCCTGGCCTGGATCGCCCTGGCCTACCAACTCTGGATGCCGCAAAGGCGGCTGCTCTCACCGCCCTGCTCGAACCCCTGTGCGCGCCGTTTGAACTGAGGGGCATTGGGTGGGTCATTCACAACCTACAGATGAGCTTGACCGAGTTCGGTCGGCAGCCAGGCGGCACTGGTAACGCGCGTCTCAACGCGATCACGGAGGCCGTGGTGCAAGCAGCTACTTGGCTGCCACGCCCTTCCAGTCAGCCGGAGGTCGTGGTGGGCGACACCATCGGTCTGTGGGCATGCCTATTGGCCTTGGACCCAAGCCAGGCGGACCCCAAGCTCCTCAAAGCGACCGGCTCCATCTACTTCTTGCTGAAGACGGGCAGCGCCTCCCCCTCGGGTGACACCCTCAAAGTGCTCCTCGAGGCATGTCTTTCCACCCGCGGCGGGGTGAGAGAGGTTCGTGATGCACAAACCACGGCTGCCCTTATTGCCTGTAGTTCGGCACTGATCAAGGCCCAAGTTCAGCTCCAGACGCGAGCTCTGGCCCGCCGCTCAGCCGCCAGCGACATGCTGGAGGCTCGCGTCGAGAAGCAGATGGCTGGCGCTTATCGCTTCGATGTCAGGGACAGGATCGAGGACATGACGGTGTGCCGCGGCCTAACGCCGACCGATGTTGTTGAGACGGCCAAGCAAATCCGTGAAGGCGCCGAGAGCGGCTCTGGGCGCCTCTTGACCGTCGCCATGGCTCACTGGCTCGGGGTCATGCCCGCCGACATGGTCGCAATGCGGATCTTCGCCTCCACCCCAGGCTTGATCCGACTGGATGCAAGCTCAAGTTACGCGGTGATCGATCTTGGGGGCGTACTGACTGAACTCGCGCTAGCTCCACTCAGCGGCGCGCTCGCGGCGAGCGACCTGGTCTATTTGCCACTGCCGGCTTGGATCAGTCGGTTGATCCGGGCTCTACGCAATGGCGCCTCTCAGGCTGAATCACTAAAGGATTTGCCGGGTCTCAGCTTCAGCGCAAATGATCTGCGGCGACTGTTCAGCGAGATCAAGGTACCCCGTCGCATCACGCCGGGCAAGTTTGTCTCGGACCGAGCTCTGCCCCTCATTGATGGTGCACACGACTCCATCCGTTTGGCAGTGGCGACGCTTGACTTCTCCCGAGTCCACAAAGTGGCACTGGCGTACGAACGCCTGTGCCCAACCGAGCACCTTGCGTCGTTGACGCTGCGCGCAGAGCTTGTCGGCTGGGGAGAGCTGGCTGTCGCTCGCGTGCCGAACCACGGCTATCTGTCCAAGGTGACGCCGGATGTTGAGTCGATCAAGAGCATCGCAGACGCGCTTAGAAAAGCGGTGGAGGATCTTTCGCCCGGCCCGAACGCGGGGGTAGAGCGACTGCTTCACCACCATCAGGCATTCGTGCGCTATGTCGCCTTTATGCTGGCCGCCACGCTTCTGCTGCGGGGGCAAGAGACGACCGTCGTCCCCGCCACCGTATTGGGCCTGCGGGGGCTACCCGGCTTCAACGACAAGCGCTTGCCTGGTGCAACGACCAAGACACCCGAGGTGATCTTCGGTCCAACCCTGCGGCACCAGCTGCGGTATCTGAAGGCGCACTACGACGCACTGATCTTGCGCCTTGAGCAGCGCGCGACTTCCAAACAGCCCTGGATCACAGAGGCAGTGTCGGTGATGCGCAAGGTCGCTGAGGGTGCGCATGACCTGCCGCTGCTGGTCACGGTCGTCGATGGCGTGGCCAGGGCTTACACGCATCTCGATCTGGTCAGCGACTTGCGCGGCGCTTGGGTTGGCAAGGCGGACGCCATTCGACATGCAAGCTCGGATGTGCTGCGCACGGCACGCTTCAGCTACGGCAGTCGCGAGGCCGCGCGACGCCACGTGGGAGGGTCGAGGCCGATCTCATCAAAGACCAGCGCTTGGTCCCGCGAGGATTGGCAACATGAAGGCGCAAAGATGCAAGAAGCCGTCATGGCTGCATTCGGCCTGACCGCCATCGGCGGCCTGATCAAGTCTTTGCCGAGCCACGCATGAGCAAGCGCCGTAGCCCTACGCAGCTGTCGCCCGGTGCAATGGCAGAGGCGGTCGCCAAGCCGGCGCTCCTAGACGCAAAGTACGAGCAGGACTTTCAGGAGCTTTTGCGGACCTGGCTGGCTAACGGCCCTGACCCCACGCAGCCAATCGTTGATGGGGTCTTCGCGGCGCTCGTTCAAGGAGTCGTCCTGGTACGAGAAGCCGCGGCCATGGCGATTGCGATGCACACCGCAGTACGCGCCGGCGACGATGCCTATGTGTTTTTCCACGGCCTTCGGGGCCGGGAGCGTTGCGCTCGACTGAATCCTGTGGCCCGCGTTGTTCAAGCCGCGTCTTCAACGCACGAATTCACGATTGACGACGCCCTAAAGATGTTCTGCGGATGGCTGGATCGGCACGCGCCAGATCTCTTCCAGTGCAGCGATTCAGGTCGTAAGGCACAGCTGGCCGCCGTGCAACGCGGTGCGCGATGCTTTTGGTCTCGCCATCTGCCTCAACTGTTGCTGAGGGACGCCGAGGGTGAACTCTCTTTGCGCCCCCTCAGGCCGGCCGCCCTGGCGCGACGGGCAACTGGACAGCCCTTGGTACGCGGATCCAAGCTCGCTCCCTCGGTCTTTTCGCCCGCGGCGAGCATGCTTTCCACAGCCAACGTGACACAGGGCGCCGAGGTCATCAGCCAAGTCGTGCGCATCATGACCCAAGGCGATGGGACGAAGCTCGGGGCACTTCGAGTGAGTCAGTTGCAACTCCTGGAACCACTGCTCGATGACGTGGCCGAAGACGCCCTGGGGCTGATGCTGGTCATGGCGGCGTCTGCCATGTGCGAGCGGGGCACCATCAAGGCCACCCATCCGAGCCACTCCATCACCGGTCGGTACACGCGAGAGCTAGCGAAGATGTTCTCCGCAGCACCGACCTTGACCGGATCGTTAGCAAGCCTGAATGCCGGCATGCGCAGGCAAGCCTACGAGCAGTTGCTCCAGCACGCCGGCGACAAGAACGACGCGACGGCTGCACTCACGAACCTGGACTGGTACCTCGTGGACGCAACTGGCTGCGATCCGGTGGGCGCGATCGACGGCGGAGAGGATCCCGCGCCGACTCGGCCGTCGCGCTACCTGACGGCAAGCGAGCGCTCGCAGATCGCCATGCTGAGCGTCAAGCTAGCACCCACTCCAGAGCAAGGGGCAGTGGTTCGGGCTTTGGTCGCGATCGCTTGCAGCCGGCCAACGCGACCGGGAGACCTTATTGACTGCCAGTACGAAGACCTCGAGATCTCTCGAGGTCGCGTGGTTCTCAACCGTCGAAGGCGAGCCAACCGCAAGGCGGGCAAAACCTCAACGGCAGAGGGGCCGATTGAGTTCACCGCCCCGGCTGTGGTGGCGGCGCTGACAGACCTGAAAAGTCTCCGCGAAGGTCAGGCGGCCATGGATGGCTCGCCGCTTTGGGGGCGTGATCTGGAGGACTCGCGACGGCTGTACCGCAGGGCCTGTGCGCTGATTGATTCCATGTGCAAGCTAGTGTCAGGTGACGACTTCGAATCCTTCTACTCGCTGCGACACAGCGTCTGCTCGGACGAGGTCCTGGCTGCATTTCTGATTGAAAACGCAGAGGCTGCCCAGCGAGCACTCAAACAGGCCTCTCGGCGCGCCGACCACCGCGACATCGGGACAACCGTCGAGCACTACTTCAGGTTCTATCCAGATCTCGTGCGGCTCTACAGCCTGAAGGTGATCGGCGATCTGTTGACTTCAGCGATCACGTCGAAGTGGTCTGGTCTAAGTAGCCAAGCTCTGGATCAGCGAGTGCACCGCGCGGCGGAGCCCCGGGCCGTCACGCTATGGCAAGCAATCAGCGACGCCGCACCACTGTCAGACGTACCTGCCGTTACAGAGGCCCATCCCTGTGCCCAGATGACAGCTGAGCCTCAGGCAGCCCCACTGAAGTTGGACGACGTAGCCGGCAGCACCGTGTGCACCGACCTCATGTTCACGAAGGGACAAGCGATCTGGCAGGTCGAAGGCGGAGAGCTGCTCGCTTCGAGCCCATGGGGCCACAGGCTCATTGAGTCCCGCAGTCGCTACGCGATGAACTTCGCGGAGTCGGTGCGTCCAGCGGCCATTCGCCAGCAGAAGCTCGAGCCTGTCGCACGACGCTTGCGTCGATTTGCGGATTCCGCGGCGGTTCGCACCGCAACAGCCTTGTGGCGCGCATCTGTGACGGATGGCTTCATTGACGTCAGTACCGCACCGCGGCTGAACGCCTGGCTGATCTTCTTCAAAGACTGTGGCGTACCAGCTCACCGGCTGGTGATTCGGGTAGACCCCTCGATGTCCGACAAGACTGAAGTCATCAACGCAGTTTTCTCCAACGTGACGATGCAACTGCCGCTCGTCGAAATGGTGCCTTGGGGAAAAGGGCGCCCCGCCGCCTACCTGCTCATCTGCAGCAAGGATCTGAAGCCGGGCGTCTCCCCTCCCCCTGCGACGACGTCAATGGTCGGGTTCAACGGCTTGATGGTTGCGGCGTGCATGCGCGAGGACCTCACGGTTGTCAACGCTGCGGAGGGACAAGATGCCACGAACTGACTCGATGCTTTTCAGGGTGGTCCTCGAGGATTCCAGGACCGAACTCGCTCCGTCGTACATCCTCGCCATCGCGACGAGAACCGAACGCTGCGTTCGCGAATTGCTCGCTTGCGTTGGGTATCACGGGCATCTAAAGATCGAGACCGGACAGACGGAACGACGCTGGCACATGTCGGTACACGTCGAGCGAAGCCTGATGACACAAATGGATCTATTCACTTCACGTGGACAACTGCCCACCGTGACGCAAGCCTCCAAGGACCTCATCGAGGCCGCTGTCGTCTCCATCGCGCGTTTCAGAAAGGAGGTCGCAGGCATCAAAGCGGCCACGCTTCAGGAAACATTGAAGCAGTTGAAGTCAGCCAACCCTCGTGTGATCGCAGCCCTTGCCCGCCAGCCAGGCCGGAAGATGACAGTCCTTCAGGACGGGGCAGCCATCGAGCTGAAACCTCAATCGGACGCCGGCAGAAGTGTCTCAACTCAGTCCGAGAAATTGCTTGGCGTGATCGTAGCCTCGGGCTTTGAGGAGATATTCCTCATTCCGAGCAATCGCCGGAACCGCGGTCACCTGTGCATCCACCCGGTGCGCATCAAGATCACGGAAGGCTTGCGAAAATCTATTGACCCGCACCAAGTGCTTGAGGAGTTTGTTCGACCAGGTCAGAAAGTCGCGTTGACGGTTCAGCGAGAGCAGGTCGTACGAAAGCGTCAGCACGTGACCTACTTGCTGGCCCAATGGCCACCCAAGCGAGTAGGTTGAGGTGTGTCGCTTGATCGAGTGCGAGCGGTACTCACCGCCCGTATGCCCCGATCGAACGAGCGTCAAGACTTCGAGCCAAGCGCAATGCCGGAGCTCTTCGAAAACGTACAGCCACTCGACGCTCATTGGCTCACCTATGACGAGGCCAGGCCGTAGAGCCCGAGAAGCCTGACGAGTGCAAGTAGAAGATCCTTCTATTCAGAATGAGCGACAGTGCAGCTCTAACAGTTCTTGGGTAAGCGCGGCCTGCCTAAACTTCCTGCTTCTCAGCGGATGCGGCCTGTGGACGTTTCGAACTTGACGCCGGGGAGCAGTCGTACGGGCAATCGCGCTAGTTCCAGCCGGCTGAGAGGCCGCTTACGACTAACAGCGCGCTGCTCAGGCCGAGGCCGCCTGACTTGAACCTACGAGCCTTCGCGATACCCGAGTCGGTTCACTGAGCCACTGGGGATTCACGTCAGGGCACTGGGTATGCGGGCGCCTCGGCCCATGAAGTCGAGGCACCCAGCGCAACGTCAGTTACACGCTTGCATGTCGAGCGTCGACCAGCCCCCCCAGTAGTAGTAAAGAAGGTTGCTGTTGTTGGGGCTAGGGACGGCGAGCATCGTGACTGGACCCGAGGTCTGCTGACAGACGAAGTTGCCATAACAGGCGTAGGAACTGCCAATCCGCTGACCAAAGTACTGTGCGAACTTGGCATGGCAGCGCGCGAACTCATCGGTGGTCTGAGCCGGAGAAGCTGCGGCACTGGCGATTGAGACACTGACACCCGAATCAACCACGGACGAGTCGGACGTGAAGCGCAGCTTGACTGAAGAGCCAGAGACACGCACCGCGGCATTGATGACGCCTGAGTAGGTCCCCAGAGACCGACCAGCGATGTCGAAGAGGGTCAGAAAGTCGTAATTGGCTTCGGTGCGCCCAGAGATGGTGACGTCGAGAGCTGCAGCACCTGGAATGCTGAGCTCTCGCTCAACGAATTCGTTGTTTCGATACGTCCCACTGCTCCAATTGGTGCCCGTGGCGACCGTGCCCACCGTGAACGAACCGATTTCAGACCAATCGGTGTTGTCGCCACGAACCACCCAGTAGTACGTGTAGCCGGGCGTCATCTGGCGTGTCAGGTTTGACGATGAAAGTGACGAGGGATTCGTCCAGCACGGTGCTCCCTCTGAGCCCACGTCCGTGCAGGCCAGCGTGAATCCGTTGAAGCTGCGCAACGGATTGGGATCCCTACTAACGACCAGGCGGTAGCTTGAAGTACCGGCTGTGGGGTTCCACACGAAGCTGACGGCAGTTCCGCTAGAACCACCTTGCTGCGGGGTCACCAGCGTCGGACGTAGCGCCGGGCGATTCACCACGCGATGGAAGTCGAACCAGTCACTGATCAGCGACGCGTAACCCCACTCCGTGGTGTGTTGGCTGTAGCTCACCCCCATGTGGAGGTGGCTGTTGCCGCCGTCGTCTTTGAGATTGCCCACCAAATCTCCGGCAGCGATGGTCGACCCAACTGCAAGCGTCGAGCTGACATGTCCGTAGTGACCGAAGACCTTTCGAAACGAGCCACCACAGTTGTGTTCGACGATGACTTTGGAATTCCAGATGCTGGCGGTGCGGGTGTTGTTGTGACGAACCACGCCTTCACACATCGACACCACTCGGGTGTCTGCGGCGGCCATCAGATCAACGCCCAGATGGATTCCAGTTCCCGCACAGTTGCGCGTCGCGAAGTGACACCGGTCACCCGCCAGAACCCGCCCCGTTGGCATCGGATGGACGATCGTGCGATCCCACACCGTGGCAGCGGACGTCGGGAGCACGGTCAAGCAGGCCATCGCGGTGGCGACGAGCCATTTCAGAGGTGACCGCAGGGTCGATGGTTGCCGGCCGCGATTGCAGATCGTCGTCATGGGGTGCTCTCTTTCCGTCAGGTTGGAAGATGGAGCGAACAGCGCGATTGCTTTCCGCTCCTAGGTCTGACGGTCCCGCGCATCACTTGTGAGCCCTTCAGCTTGAATTTCTTCGCAGCAACTCTCTCCGTTGCTGATGGGGTCCGCCGCGAAAGGCTCGCTGCGTGGTCAACCCAGCATGGCGAACTCTCGATCGACCGCACAAGTCGCTTCCATCTGCCGCCAGGCAACAACGAACCAGCCGATTCAACAACCTACAAGGGCGGCGCTGGGTGGTTCATGGCATCCGCAGTCCATCGGTTGAGCAATGTGGAAAGCCTTGCTGCTCGACGCTGGAACGTTGAACGCGTCCACGCAGGCTCTTGCGGCGAAAGGATCACGCCCACCAACCACTGTGGTCGCTCCGGGGGACTGAGCGTCAGCAGCGCCAATGCACCCCCCGACTGCATGGCCTCGAAGCCATTCGATTGGGTGAGTGCCTGCATGCCACCCACTCGGCCCGACACCTGAAACCAGGACTCCACGGCGTTTCGACTCTGCGCGGTATGAGTACGTGGCAAGGTTGCCCGGGTTGGAGCCGCGCCATCGGTCGGATCACAGTCCGAAGCGCCGGTCTCAGCGATCAGATGCGGCCGGCTCTCGGTGGTAGTCAGGGCCGCCTGATAGCTGCTCATCACCTGGAGTAAGGTCAACCGTGCCTGTAACGCCGCAGGTGGATAGCCGATCTCGAGCAACACTCGCTCACCCAGCCAGTCCGGCGTGAATCCCTGCGTGAGTCCTGGACCCAGGACGTAGCGCCCGCCCAAGGCCCTCAGCAGCATGGACTGGTTCTCTGGATCCGAGGCAAGCACCCGAAGGCCCTCCATATCGCTTCTCACGTCGGACGTCGGAACGATTGCCTGCCGTTCATAGGCTTCTGTCAGAAGCAAGGGGTCCAGCAGCTGACCTGCAGCCATTGGTGAGGCCACCGCGCGGTTCAAGATGCGATCCCACTGAAGCGGCTGCCGGAACGAGGTCCCAAAGTTGGGATCAAAGTCTGGGGCGCTAACGAGGGCGCGTACCGCCCCCGACTCGACCTCCATCACGACCACCGCTCCAGCTTTGGCTTTGGCGTGCTGCATGGCCTTGTCGAGCAGATCTCGGGCCAACCGTTGAACAGGCAAATCCAGCGTGGTTCTCAGGACAGGCTCGTTGAGGCGCCCCGCCGGACTGGAGGTGCCAGTGAAGGACCCACATAGCAGGGCTCGGTCCAGCACCAACTCCAATCCCTCCAAGCCCCGCCGCTCTGGGCTCAGTTGTCCGAACCCGACCGCGTGGGAAAACAAGGCCCCATGGGGGTAGTGCCGGACCCTGCTCTTCCTTACGGACAGCCCTGGAACCCGCAATTGCCTGAGTGCTTCGGCCACATCGGGTCGCACGCTTGACACCAGTGGCATCGATTGGGTGCGATGGGAAAAGCGTGCATTGGCGCCTGTTCGATGCCGCCACCTGGCCTGGGCTTCTCTGTCCGGTTCCAGCGCGGCGTCGATGGCCGACAGGTGCCGGTGTCGCTGGGGATCAGGAATGCAAGGCGTGTCCTCCGCGCAGGGGCCGACAAGCAATCTGGGCGTAATGAACACATCGAACGCTTCCACGTCGTGCGCAAGAACGTTGCCGTGCCGATCGAGAACAGAGAGGCGCGATTTGGGTTGCGCCGAATGCACAGGTCCCGCACTTGCCAATGCCGCCTTCTGCGTGGAATGTCCGGTATGCAAGTTCACCGATATCCATGTCAGCGAGAGGACCGCACCAACACCAAGCAGAACGCCTAGGCGCTGCTTCACCAGCCGATCTGGAAAGCGCCATTGGTGAGCATTCCATGCGTTGCTGGCGGTTCTGGCTTTCGACATGTTTTCCCCTGCGTGTGGCACAAGGGAATGACGGGCGACATTGGTCGATGTGAGCCCGGGTGACACGCCTGGGGTATCGCTGGATCCAGCGACGCCGATTTAGCGTGCCGAAGGGAAAGGCACGCCTACATCCACGAATCGACACTCACCTCGCCGAACCGCTCAGTTCCAGGACACGCGCCAAGTTGGCAGTCGCAGCTTAGAGCCAACTGCCACTGAGCACGAAGGGAGCCCAGTAGTACGGGTGAGCCCAGGCTTGCCCTGGCGCCTTGGCTTGCCCAGGCGCCTTGGCTTGCGCCTTTGCAGGGTCTGCGTCTCGCCGCACGGGGC
>JACCEA011467038.1_pt1 | contig 12006 bp, 6 predicted proteins | sample 7449851 | NCBI WGS metagenome assembly JACCEA01 (sample SAMN15323453, study PRJNA562643) | freshwater metagenome | isolation source: river surface water | place: USA:Blue River Watershed | collected 2017-08-18 | reverse complement strand
GGAGGTAATGCTAGTAGTAGTATGTTCTAATCTTGATAATAGAATACAATGAGGAATAGCAAATAAATCATGTTCTAATAGTAGATGTAACATTGATAATAATTCTTTATCAAACATAAAACCATATGAATATGAGAATATTGTTGAAGTTAATTTATTAATATATGGTAATTGGTTATAACTTGGTGCTATATGTATACCATGCAAATCTATCATACAACCACAATGTGCCAATAGTAAACGTACAATATCACTATTTCGTAATATTGTTATATCAGATTCATATTGTCTTCGAATAGTAGTAGAAATATTGGATGAAATAATTCTTGATTGAAATGTTTGTGCATTAATATGAAGAATTTGTAATAAATATTTTGCCATTTCAAATGAATAATTAAAAGGTTTATCAACAACAACCACATTATCTACATTTTCACTATAATTATCATTCTGTGGTGATATTAATGAAGATTTTCTATCTAATAAACATTCTTGATCTAATTCGGTTATATCAGCACCATATTCTACTAATAAACGTAACCATACAATATCATTAGAACATGCTGTATATTTGACAATACATATCATACAAGGATGTAACCAATTTATTATATCATTGTATTGATTTAATATTATTCTCATTTGTTTTAAATTACGTGTTACAAGTGATTCAAGTGTATTGCTATCGCTACCAGTATCTACTTCTACCTCACCAATTGTATTCCCTTCCTCTCCCTCCACCACTATAACGACATCATTATCGTGTACTCCATTCCATGTATTTTCTAACACTTGAAGTTGTAGATTTGCATGATTACAGCAAATGGGTATTAATTGTTGATACCATTCTTGCTCAAAAGTTGTGATCAACGATTGTTGTTCTTGTTCATCATCAGTGAAGGATGAGACATTGTCGTTAATCTGTTGTTGTAAAGTATTCAAATATCTTGTCAACGGTGCATCATTGGTTGGTTCTCCAAAGAGTGATGACCAATCATCCATTTCATCCCAATCATCATCGTCATGATCGGCAGCAATTCCGTCGGTATGGTGCGTGTCGTCATCATCCTCATCCATCGTATAACTGTTTGCTAAAACAACATTAGTAGTTTCATCCATCCCATCCTAAGAAATTTTATTTGCTGTCTCAATTCTTTTATTGTTTTTAATAAAACTAAATGCTTTTTTAATTTTTTTTGACATTGAGAGGGAAAGAATTAATTAAATTAGATCATGTTCGCGTGGCGTGTGCACACGAAAAATATGCTATAACATGTAATACGTAACCTAAATTGGATATGTACCAAGCTACCAGCTCTATTTAAAAGGACTTTTCTTGGAGTCCCTTTATAGAGGCGGTACCTAGTATCCTGCAATCCATCATTTGATACTTATCTATATCATCTTGAATTTGTTCTTCATCTCTCGACTTGCTATTAATGCTTTTTTAATTAATTAATTAAAAAGCACGGCGTCTCTTCGGTTGTTTCTCTTCCTGGACGAAAAGTAAACTCGTGTACCAATGTTCAATTGTTTGAGCAATACCGAATAATAGAATTACAAGCTATAAACTTCGAACACACCAAGTTGTATTTGAAATTACACAAACTATAATTTAATATAAATGATTCCTACTCACTAACAAATACTCAGCAATAATACCCGTAAGTGTATTGAAGTTATGAGTAATGAAACAAAAGGATATCCATACTAAGATATACTAAACTCTCGCATAACTGCAAGGTACACAATCACAAATAATACAAACAACAAGTTCCTCCTCTTAACCTTATATTCCACTTCATATATGATACACAATATAGTATAGCTCTCTCATTATTAACAAACTGCTTGTTCTTGTTCTACAGAATGTACACAACAACACACAATATCTAACTAATTTGGCATGTTGTACTCTTCGTCTCATCTTTTGGAGGCATAAACCATTTGGAATCAATCCATGGCAACAAGATTCGTCGTACTGGACACCACACCTTACCTGTTTGATATGCATATTGTTGTACTGTCTTTTTAAACTCATTCAAATTAACATCAGGATCAGGGAAACTTTGTGGATCAACTCCAAAACTAAATAAAGAACACAATATCAAACAAACCATTATAAGATAAGAACAAATCACTTACATAATTGCAGCAAAATTACGAATTTGATCTAATGATAATTTTCTTTCATCTAATAAATCAATTTCTTTAATTGCAATACCAAATTCTCTTAATCGATGAATTGGTTCAGCATAAGTAAACCATGGATTAACTGATTTAATTTCTTTTGCTTCACCAAATATATCATCTAATACATCCATATCTATTTCTAATGATTCATCAATATGATTCCAATATTTTACTACACGTATATTATCTGTACATAATCTTACAACAACCCATACTGGTAAATCTTGTAATGGTTTCATTGCATCAGCAAGATCACCATCACTTGATTCACCATCGGTTGCAATAATCACCGCAGCTTTTTGATTATTTGCACGTAAAACAGGAGCATATTGAGTAATCTTAGCAATAATCTCCCCCATATGTCTGCATAAAGGAGTCTTACCACTTGGTGAAACAGAATAAAGAACTTCTTGTGTAAAATAATTATAATTCAATCCATCAGGATCACGTATACGATCGCCTATTACTACTGGCATACAACTATTTAACATACGGAATTCAGATGGGGCACCAGCAGCATGAGCTAACCCAGCATGGAATTCTAACGCAAGAACTAACTCATTCCAACGAGTACAATTAACAAAACGAAAGAATTGTTCTGGTGGTGCAGAACCTGGTGCAGGAGGTTGTCGCGATTGTCCTTGTTGTTGTGGATCTTCCGCGGCAACAATCTTTTGACCATCATTAGCAGACATGGACCCTGAGTCATCGCAAACAAAGAATCGCACTGGTACTTTCGTAAGGTTCTTAATTAAAGCAGTTTGTAAACCAACTGGCCAACGATATCGTGCAAGATAAGCACGTGTGGCAGATTCATTTATGACAGGTGTCAGGCTACTACTGATTCCCCCGGTATTGTTGGCCCTTGGACTACTGCTCCCTCCACCTCCACCATTCATGGCAGCCAATACAGCTGCCGAGGGACCGCCAGATGGGGCTGAGACTGACATTGATCGTGGAGCTCGTCGCCTTCTTTGTCGCTGAATTGCTTCCGGATCTTCTTCTTCCACTGGAACGGCTTCTACGTATCCATGAATATATCCCTGAGGGATCGGCTGTGCTGGTTCATCTCCTTCACCGCCACCATTATCTGCCTTCTCTCTCCCACCACCTCTGGTATTGCTATTACTCCGTTGAGCTTTCTTTTTCTTTCCACCACCATCACTCTCTCGTCTCGAACTACTAGATGAAGGCACAACGGTGACATTGACCGCGGTTGCTGTCACCATAATCGGTGAAGCATTCACACTGTTCGCTCTCTCAACAGGACGAAGACTAGGGTCCTTAGCAATGGCACTCTTTCCGTCGGCCATAGTTCGTTTTCTATTCTTCGAATTCTGTTTTGTCTTCTTGTTGTTCTAACTAATATGAATATAGAGACTGAAACTGTAAGAGAAATAATTTAATTCTCTGATTAGAAAATTCGAGAACAGTTGAAAAACTTTCTCAATCGAAAGATAAGAATTTTGTGTTGTATTTTTTTCACTTCCCCTCTCGTCGTTTTGATTTCTGCACACACTTTGGACTTGATAATACTTGGCTCTGTGACGCGAGTGTGAGCACAAACAAAGCAAAATTGGTTAGCCATTGAAGAATAGACCAATTGGATTGTTCTTTGATGAAACGTCAGAAGTTTGGCGCTACCTTTGCTCATCAAATCATGGATGGATTGTGAAAAGGTATGTTGAATTCTCGGTCGTTGCTACGAACTTTTCACAATAACATCTCTGATACTATGTGGTAATAGATGCAATGCCTCCAAAGGAAAATTGATATGCTGATACATACAGTACACTATGGAAGGAGCATTAGCTATGATTCAAGAAGAGATCGAGAGTATCAAAGCGATCTATGAGGATCGCATGACTTGGATAACCCCTAACTTGAAGGAACATGGTGGTAGTTTGGATCCTTCTGAAGATATTATCTTTTCATTGTCGTTGGTGCATGGTCAGTCCGTGAAAATGTCAGATGATGATAAGATTGTCGGATCCATGGTTGTAAGATTTTCAAACTGGAAAGAGGTATACCGGCCTAATTATAAAATAATGGCAGGTAAAGGAAGAACATCATTATGTGGAGGTGATATTGAGCGGATACAGAGAGTGGTGGATGAGGCAATTGCTATGTTCGGATCAAATCAAGAGGAGATGACTCTTTTCGTTGCCTATCCAGCAGCATTGGATGAAGTATAGATGTTATCATGAATCACAAGAAAGAGAACGCTGATAGTTGCGATGGTGATAATTTGATGTCCAACGAAGCAGCTTCAACAAGTCATTGGGTAGTGCTCTCTATTGATCACATGAGAGACCATAAGCAATATATGAAGAGCTTGTCGCAGTGGGTGAAACAGCTCGATTTACGAGGGTATCTTTATCATCTTTTACCCGTAGAAGTAATGGTAAAAGGTGTATATATTATCTTAATCGGCGATGAGGGTGCTTGTTCAGAGTTTCAAAAGAGATTGCGAACACAATCTATTGATGTTGATTCGAAGGGTAAACCGTGTAAAGAAAGAATGGCAAGTAATCTGTTTAGTGGAAGTTACTCGTGTAACATTACAACATTGGTAGTAGATAGAGGGTGTTTAATATCAAGTGGTTATGCAGGAAAGCATGGTGACAATGGGTCATTGTTTCAACAGATCAAGAATAATTTTATCTCATGCAATTCTTTGTTCATCGAAGATCTGCAGAGGATTTTGTAAATCTATTGTTTATTATTTATTGTATACGTGGTAGGAATCTTAATAAAATGAATTGTTCATTCGTAATATAATCATACTTGTTGTTATTCAAGTTACAGGTGAAAATATACAAGCACTATGTACCGCGCGCTATTATCTATACACAACTAATACTATCAATAAATGTCAAAAACAAAACTTAAAATAAGAAACATCCACGTCAAAGCACTCCACTCAAGTCACCACACGTAAGGCAGGATTGAAAGAACGAATGAACATATTAAAAACAAGCACATCAAAAATATTGCGACAAAATTTCAACCTATGGTTGATTATCAAACAATAAACACATGAGCAAAACAATGAAAGGCAACAAAATTCTTGTTTAGTCAATGGGAATAAGATCAGATAATAGATTGCACTCAAGACTATAAAAGTAGACTATCACCATACAAACTAACACTACCCCGCTATTGAAACTAACACGAACCTAACCCACTGCTTAGTTGTCCATGAGACCCAAGAGTTGATCAATTTCGTAAGTATCCTCACCATTCTTGATCATTTCCTTGCGTTGCTTCATGAGCTTCTTCTTGTCAGCACGGTTCAAGTCCTCCTTCTTCTTCTCCTCTTGCTTCTCGACAATGACGTTACCGAGAGCATCAGTCTTGACTTCCTTTTCGTTGAAGTCCAAGGTCTTCTTGGCGAGCTTCTCAGCCTTCTTACGGGCCTTCTCGACTTCCTCCATCCATTCAGCACCCATGACAGTCAAGCGACCAGATTCCAAGATCCACTTCTCAGGACACAAGGCTTCGTAGAATTCAGCATTGTGGGAGATCATGAAGATACCACCCTTGAATTCCTTGATGGCAGAAGCCAAAGCACCGAGGGAGTCTCTATCCAAGAAGTTAGTTGGCTCGTCAAGAATGACAATGTGTGGCAAGTTCCAAAGACCGGCACCCAAGACGACCTTGACCTTTTGACCACCAGACAAAGCACCCATACGAGTGTGTTGAGCGAATTGTGGCTCAAGACCGAAGCCATCGAAGTGCTTCTGGATTTCGCCAGTGGTCAACTTGCGCTGACCAAGCATACTCTCCATAGCAATCATCTCATCCTTCTGGTTAACCATCTTCTCATAACCCATATCCTTGAGTTGAGTGCGAGTCAACCACTCATTCTCACGGCCGGACTTCTCTTCGTACATAGCCTCATACTCGTGCTCTCTCTTGCCGGTACGACGAGCCAAGAGTTCAATGATGATGGCAGACTTCTCAGCCTTAGCCTTCTCTCTCAAGGCCTTCATCTCCTCCTCAGTCATGGTGTTGGCATCCTTCTTAACCATTTCCTTGTCAACACCACCACGGTAACGCCACATGACGTATTCAACTGGAGTCTTCTCCAAGTGATCCTCAATGTGAGCGAAAGCGTGCTGAGCGACATAGGCAACACGCAAGTTAGGATGTCTCTCAATCAAACCTTGATCAGGTTCCAACTCACCGACCATCAACTTGACCAAAGTTGACTTACCAGCACCGTTGACACCGACGACAGCGACACGAGAAGCCAAAGAACATTGGATGGAGACATCGATCAATTGAGGTAAAGGAGCAGCTGGGTACTGGAAGAAGACGTTCTTGGTCTTCAAGACAGCCTTGGTCAAGGACTTGACACCTTCCAAAGGTCCTGGCTCAGGGAAAGAGAAAGCAACCAAGTCAGAAGACAATTCATAGTAAGCCTTAGCCTCAGGCTTTTGCTTGACGAACTCAGACAAGTTACCACGGTAGGACTTCAACTTCAAGTTCTCGTAGTGGATGATGTTGGTGCAGACATTGTCCAAGAACTTGGTATCGTGGGACACCAAGAGACAAGTGCAACTCTTCAAGTTGATCAAGTAGTCAGTCAACCACTTGACAGCGAATTGATCCAAGTGGTTAGTAGGCTCATCAAGAAGCAACATATCAGGATTCAACAACATAGCACGAGACAAAGCAAGCTTCATTCTCCAACCACCAGACAAGGTACCGACACCAGCTTCGATGGCAGCCGCAGTACGGGAAACACCGAAGCCCATATCAGTCAACATAGCGCGGACAGTCTCTTCCTTGACATTGCAAGCAATGATCTTAGGATCAGACATGACGTACTCAATCACAGACATCTCAGCCTTCTCACCGATGATCTCACACTCAACGTAGACAGTGATGAGCTCAGTTGGGAAACCTTGCAAGTTACCACCAGCAATGGCCTTCATCAAGGTGGACTTACCAGCACCGTTTGGACCGACCAAACCGTACTTGCGTCCACGCTTGACCTTGAATGGAGTTTGGTGGAGCAAGACACGAGTACCGTAGGCAAGAGAGAAGGTAGCATTGCAGAGATCTTCCTCCTCATCCTCAGGATCAACCTTCTCAGCAGACAAGGCAGCAGTACCCTCAGCAGTGATCTCATCAGCAGCCTCGCGGACAGCTTCAGCTGGAACGATGGCAGGCAAGAATGGCAACAAGCATTGGTCCCATTCCTCCTTGTTGCGAGTATCAGCAAGAACCAAGAAGTGAGCACCCTTGGCCATGTAATCAACAACAACATTGTACTTGGAGGCATCACGACCGTGCTTGGTGATGGCCTTGTTGATGGAAGCAACGAGGTCTTCGTACTTGAAGACATCCTCAGCCAAGATGGCAGCCTCACTGGCAACACGTTGGAGGGTGTCCAAAGATGATTGACAGACCTTGCGGACTTCCTCAACGGCGATCTCCTCAATACCTCTCTCCAAGACAGGCTTCAAGATAGGATAGAACTGAGCAGCAGTACGAGGATCATTGACAAGCTTACACATGTTACCAATGACAAGGGCAGCACGACGCTTGACGACGACCTTCTTCTCTCTCATACCCTTGATCAAGATTGGAACAAGGAGACCAAGAGTGGCAACATCGACATCATTGATGAAAGTGGTACCGATCAAAGCATCCAAGGCATTCTCAGTTTGCTTGACAGGATCCATGTAAGCACCAGTGACCTTGGCAATGATTGGGACGATATCAACGTTGGTGATGGTGGAGCAGATCTCGGCGAAAGCTTGACGAGTCTGGTCCTTGACCTCCTTCTTGACATCAGCAGCGATTTCAATGAGCTTCAACATCATCTCAGGCAAGTTGCGCTGAACGACAGTTGGGTGGTGAGCAGCCAAGGCACCAATCAACACAAGGGCACCCTTCTTGGTTTGCCACTTCATGGAGTTGAAGGACTCGTACAAGATGGAAGTAATGGTGCGGACAGAGTGATCATTGGACTTGTGGAGAATGGCATTACCAGCATCAGCAGCAGCTTGAGCGGTCTTTGGGGCAGCCAAGTTCTCCAAGATCAAAGGCAAGGTGGTCACAACGTATGGTTCAATCCATTGATCAACACCTTCGCAGAGGGTCTTGACCATCTCAAGAGCAGCACAGACCTCCTCAGTACTCTTGGAGACCATGCCAGCCTTGAGGGTTTCAAGGAAGCCAGAAGCTTCAAAAGCCAAAACACCAGCGGCGTTGATGGCCTTAACGTCGACATTTGTGAAAGCAGACATTTCTAACAATAAACTGGGAAAAGAGAAAGAGTAAGAATATAATATTGAGAGGAATGATTTAGTTGGCAACTCACCTATTTGTAAATCAATAAAAATACTAATGAAGCAACTACGAGCAAGCGAAATTATTGATTTCGATTACCAGGAAGATAGACAATAGAGATTCAGGAACAAAAGTTTGAAAGGCTTGTTGAGAAGCTTTACAGTTTGTGCACTGAATTAAATTATGTTGTGAACAATTGCAAACGTGCAAAGCAAAAAGGGTCGACGTTTCAAGACAAGCCCAGTAAAAATTGAATGGTGTTGTCTCAATTTTCAGTTTAGATGGGCTGAGTTGGGCGGGGTTGGGCGAGAACAATGGTTGGAATGATTCGTGGTCCGTTGAGTGCGTTGGCCAAGGGCCACTCAAGTTTTTGAGTGGCCCTGCGCCAACCTGACAGCATTTTCCTCGCATTTTCTGGGATTTTTCAATGAATCTTCGAGTTTTGTGTTGAGAAAATTTGAAAAAAGTCGATGTTTCTCGCGACAGTCAACCGTTGTCAAAACGAGGTTGTGTGATGATAATGATTGGTTGGCTGTCGAATTGTGCGCGAATTAGCTCTAACATCGTCGATTGAAGGTGTGAGACTCATGGAATCAAGGTTTCGTAGTATGGGGAAGTGTTGGGTATCATGTTTTAAGTGAAGTCACTCTTATTCATGGGAAATGTGAGCAGATTCGTTCGTTGGTTGCAGCGTTCGTTGCATGGTGGAATACCGACGGTATTCAAGGATGCATATTTGTGATGATTTGCACCAACAATGTCACAATGATATTTTATTGTTGTGATATTCAGTAAGGGTTTTGCAAAAAGCGTTTGAAGATTTGCAATATGTCGTCTTGATAAAAGCATTAACTGTATATTGTTCTAATCATGTATGTATATATGGTATGTACATGATGATGCATTAGTTGTCTGATGACAGAACGAAGGCGCCGAAGGATCCATTTGGCAATGCATTGAATTCTTTCGATCCATTTGGATTCATTTGACAGGTTAACAGTCAGTCCTTCACATTGCCTCTATTCAGAAGTGGTCGATTGATTCTTTGTTGCGATGGATGGTTGTTTGTTCACAGTTTTGATAGGTCGAACCCAACGTAAATAGGGCACCTCTTTTAGTAACATCAGGAGGATTTTCGTTGCATTTTCTATTCTGCACAGCTAATAGTATGCATAATTTCCAGATGTTCGGTAACGTAAGTACTGACTATTCGATTGCTTCGTGGTGGTTCAAGAAGGGACGGTATGCATGCAAGTGCTGCCCAGCTTTGCCTATTTACACCCAGTACAATACCGTAGCCAAGTATATTGTATATTTGTGAAAAGCCGTTTGTGCCGAATCGTTAATTGATAGATATCAGAATCACTGATAGTTTTCAGATTTCGACTGCTTAGTTAGAGCTGTAGACTCGACATTTTTATAGATTTATTTAACTTAAAGACTTCTACTTCCTCTTGTTAAATATTAGCTATATATAATACTAAGATCATTTTATTATTTCCTCTTCGGAACTACCAACTATAAGATAAGCTATCGTCTTGAATTTCTATATGGACACGATCATATTAGCATGATATCATTGCAAAAGCAATGTCCTTCGCAGAATCCACAATGGATTTTAAGTATTTCTGTTGATTGTATTGAAGTATATATGTGATAACACCTTATCTGGGCATCTACTTATGCCTTACTTTTATTCTATTTATGCATTACAAGCCATTAAATGCAGATGCCCCACGGCAACCAAGGCGTAGTAAAATCACAATACTCCAGCTTAGTAAGTCTAATTTGCTCAGACTCAGTCGTCTGGCACCTTTTTCTATTTTCGCATTTTTACGATGAATGATGAACAAAATAAATCTTTCCCCTCGCAACAACTTTTTGCGTGTTGCGATTGCATCAATGCATCGTTGGTATTTCCCAGTATTTGAGCGAAAGGATATATTTTTCTCCAAGGCTAATTCAATTAATTCGACGACCTTCTTCGATTCAGTTTGAATGTGTGTGCATATACAGTTTACCACAGTATTTGAACAAAGCCAGTGGTGACTATACATTCTGATTAGAACAATATACATTAATTTGAAGTTCCTCTTGTATTACCACGAACTGTATTTTATTCTTGATAGACCGACAAATGAATTCCTCTTCAGCTCCATCTGGTCGTGGGGTTGTGAGTAGTAGCAGTGGTGCGAGTACGAGGAGATACGGTAAGTTTTTATGACATACATTCTTCAAGATCGTGTCACTGATTTTCTTTTGCCACAGATTCCACCCGTCAGAATTGGGCAAGTACTGAAGTTGCTCCTGAAGATGACACAGTGATATCTCATGGAAGTAGTGGAGAGAGTTATGATAGTGGAAGAATTCAGCACTCATCAACATCTCAATATCCACCAATGATGATGTTAAGCCATCTCTATCAGGATCCATTCCAAGCACCAATACCAACTCAACAGAGAGTGATGATCAATGCATTGAGTAACTTCCAACTTATGACAGGTGCTCCTCCTACCCCTATCGATCACTCATATACTCCTAGTCATAGTTTCAACCATCCTTTCATTCAACCACATTCATTTGGTAATATCACTATCCCACAAAATCTTTCTACTACTTCCTCTACACAATCTATCGTCACATCCTCTTCTACTAATCAACAAACCCCCGCAGTCCCTCAATCTACTACTACAACGATCACTACATCTACCAATACGATTAGAAAACGACAATCAACTCCACTTGAAGCAGTCACCGATGCAAATGCAACAAAACGTTTAAAACAACAACAAACCCAAATATTACAATCAACGGATCCCTTAGAACAACAATTACAACAAGATATTGAACATTTACGTCATAATCGTTTATATATACTTGATAGTATTTTTGATTCATTTAATATTTGTGATGTTGAAACATTATATAAATTAATACAACAACATTGTCATATCGATTTATTATTTCAATCGACTTATCATCATCAAACATCTTTTTTAGGACGGAATGCTGCATTTATATTTTGGAATTTTGCACATGAAGCTTATCCCGATGCGATGATAAAGATATTGGAAAGAAGGATTATATCGATTGCAATACCTTCCACTGGTACTGGTACTACTGCTGCTGGTACTGCTGTTGGTACTACTGCTGTGAATGGTCCCTCGGGCTCGTCTAGTGGTAGTAGTATCTCTACTACTTCCCCTGCCAGTACTACTGTTGCCACAACTGCTGCTGTCACCACAGATATGCCTGCTGCTACTGCCCCTACTCCTGCTGCTGCTACTGCTGCTGTCCCCCAACCACTCACACCAGAGTTAATGCAACAACAATTTCAACAATCATCGCGTTCACTATCACGTGTTGAAATAGTATATAAGTTTACAGGTACACGTATAACTTCACGTTCTGTTCATGATATCTTTGCAGAGTTTATGACCTCTCAACCATTACATAGTACGATCTCATCTAATTATGATGATTTAACACTGGATATGGTGAGATTTG
>JACCEA010865644.1_pt1 | contig 12009 bp, 11 predicted proteins | sample 7449851 | NCBI WGS metagenome assembly JACCEA01 (sample SAMN15323453, study PRJNA562643) | freshwater metagenome | isolation source: river surface water | place: USA:Blue River Watershed | collected 2017-08-18 | reverse complement strand
GAAATAAGCGGTCAGGTTCGGTGTTGTTAATTTATCATTCCATGTACGATTTGAGAACTGGAATGGCAAAATATATTAGTAAGTGACCGTTATTTGCGGTTTTGATAAGAATCAGTTGTAGTGTGTTTAAAATCGTTGGAATGGGATTATTGCTGCGCGACTTTTCTTAGGTGTTATTTTATTAATGGTGATAAAATTTTCATTGTTCAAATGTAGTACATCTAAACATGAAAAAGAGTTTACAAGATACTATCTAACAACTATACATTTTCAGCATTCTGAGACACTATAAAAAACACAGAGAAACTATTTCCATGAATTAGCATTAAAGGAAGATCTACATGCGACTGCAAACATTTCGTATTTGGTTGTTACACAAGTTTCAGCTTGATGCGGGGGTACTGGAGCAATCACTCACAAAGGAACGTCACTAATATGGGGCAGTGTAATATAACGTCTCGCAGATTGTCATAAAACATCTTTTCTTCATTGGCATTGCTGCAACTAGGGTTTTCTATTCAGACAATATCGATAAATACTAATATTATATTATACACAAATATTAATGAAAAAACCAGGGAAATTATGGACACAAAAGAATTACACACAAGAACAGCTACCATCTAGAAGTATTTTTCAGAAGCGGCGGTTGTAGACCAAACTGACAACGAAACACATTATGATTTGCGACAACATCAAATTAAAATAAACACGACAATTAACAACTTTTGGGCGATGGGGAAGGTCAAGAGAGAAGGAACGACAATTGGTGCTCGTGCACTATAAATTAGCAATGCTTGCTCACTGTAATTGCAAATTGAATTACAGAGAATACGAAATACAGAGCACTTTCATATTACCAAAAAGCATTTAGGGATGCTGCGGGACTCAGTTTGCAGTTGAGAAGGAACGAAAAAAAGAACGGCAGGAACCCAAGACAATATGGCACATTATATTCACACTAAACCTCATAGCAAAGAACACACATATATGATTACATACCAGGCTGATGACAAGGAGCCTAATACTGCACTAACTAATTACTAAGCATTTTCGAACTCGTGATAGCAGATACTATTCGCGCTGCTATTGATGATTCTTTAGCAACAAAGATAGACCTAATGTATTAGCGGAAAGAAATTCACTTTCCATTATTAAAACAAATTCATAAATTCTTAACGCGGAGAGAAATCGACAACATGAACTTTGGTCATAAAAATACGAGAATCTTCATCAAAATGCAATACAAAGAGACCCTGAAAAATGAAAGGAGTGGAGTCAATTATAGGATTGTCACGTAGTTTTAAATGATCATTATTTAATCGCCTTTGTGAAATAAAACTATTTGGAACTAAATTTGAATCCAATTCAGTCAGCGAAGTTCCAAATGGATCAATTACATCAGGAACGTAATTGTCGACTTGAATCTCACGCAGGTTATGTTGCCTGAATAAAGCCATTTCATTCATTTTTCTTATCTTTTCCAAGATAGAGCATTGTGTTCCGGTGATACTACACTGAAAGGTGACAGTTCCAGTGTTATCAGATTTTAATTTGAACTGAATTTTACCTAATCGATAAACTAAATCCGGGGTATCATGCATATGCTGATACCAAAAGTCTTCTAATGTTTGTAAATCATCAATAAGACAAAATTTTACACGATGAGGATGATTGAATCGTCGATTTGATTGATAGTAAATCGCATCAGGACGAAAATAAACATTTAAAAATTCCTTCAAATATTCTTTGTCTTGAGAATTATAAACATTAGCAATCATGGTTGCGTATTGCCGACGAACATCATGCTTCACAATACGAGGAATAATGAACACCTTTCTTCTTCTACCATGATTTTGAAGTTCAATTGTAGTTCTAGCTGATGAACTTGACGACGAAGACTGATCACTATCTTCCATGGAATCACCTGTGTCATCTTCATCACCTTTGGACCAAAAATATGAATTTTCAAGGGCGTATTCATCGCTATTTTTCAAAGAACTACCACAATGTTGATTCGTAAAATCACACGCAGGAAATATTTGAGAGTATGTGGACAGCTTCTGATCAATATCCAGTAAATGTGAGTAATCGACAGGTTGACGATTCAAAACAGTTGCCACGGTTGGTCTCCGCTTTTTATTAGAACTGCAGCCCTTGGAATTCATTGCAACATTTAGATTCTCTTCTCAGTGAGGACAAAGGTTTTTATTGCCCCATGTTGTGAAATTCTAGTTGGTATTCACCTGCGATTGGCTCCAACAACGACTCGCTGTGCATATTTGCTGTCGTTGAAATCCAAAAATGCTGCCAGCAATGTATCAGCGCACTTTTTATGATCCGTTGGGATATTTTTTGCCGTTGGATCACTACCCATCAATACTATATGTTTCTATAGTGTTATGTGTCACCTGTAAAAGTGCTTTGCCGCGCTCGGCCATTCAATTTATGGAGGACATTATTGTACATTATTCCAAAATTGTGGCAGTATGATGTTCATTGATGTGTTATTGCTTGATGTCTCGTGGTTTTTAAGAAAGATATAGAAAAGTTATGGATGCTCATTTGAAACGATCGGGTAAATTTCATGACACTGTAATGACACAAGGGGAGAAGATTATTGTAGTTCCATATTCCCCAATTTTTGCTGATGATGATGAAGAGTTGAAGAGAAAATTGAGGGAAATAGATAATCTTAATGAAATAGACATCCGAAGAAAAATAATCGACGATCGAAACAAGATGCATATCCCCAAAATAGTCAAATCTGATATTCGCAGACAATATGGTGTAATGTTTGCAAATGTCTATAATTCGTTAGATTGTGAAATGATGAAGTCTTTCACCTCTTCCTATTTCGATTCTTCCCGGTTTGTATATTTTCAACGTGATCAGCATATTATGCAAGGTACAAAACACAAGCAATTTCATATCAATTCACTCGAAACGTTTCACGACTTTTGGTATCTACACATGCATGATACTCCGGATGTTGTATTTCGGCTTGGTAAAATGCTGTATAAGTTAAGATCAGATCAATCTGGTTTGATTTATTTTCAGTGTTCAATTACCGGTCAAAGGAATTTCTCGCTGGAAACATCAAATGAATGTAAATTTATGGAATTATTTCAACGCAACCATATCCAACTGGAACAATTAGATTTAATGGTTAACTCAGACAATAAATATAGTGATCTAGTCAGCTTGCGACCCTTGCTATCCAATGAAGAAGGCTGTTCAGAAAATAATTTTTTCAATCCTTTTCGTGAACGTTTGCAGATACCAGAGCGTGGTATTTGGGAAATGATTGAAAGTTTTCAACGCAGTATTCAATCGGTGGATTTATTGAATTCTAAAGCAATAATAACTTCATTGGTGTACCCTTATGCGATTCAAGGTATATTTGCTTTACATTTTGATGCGCAAGCGCGAATTTTCAAATTAACATTTCAATTGGTTGATTTCGCCCCCCGTCTATTCGGAAACTTTGGAAGCTAGTTTGATGCAAATACCCTTTGTTTGGTACAAAATTATCAGATTTCATTCTATTTTATTTATTCTTTCTTTTGGTTTTGTTGTTTCATCCTGAATGTTTTTTAGAGTTTGGTGCCAAATAATGAATTGATTCAAATATTTTCTTTTGTTTAATAATATTTTCGTTGGATTCAAGTGGTGGTTTAAAAATTAATTTTACACAGAAAACACCACAATATCGTATTTTAAAGAAACATAAAAAAAACCACAGATAAAATAATACTTCTATGTACTTTCCAATAATTCCAACGTTCTGCGCAATATCAAATGGATTCAAACCGCAACATTGAAGCAAGTCACACAGAATAAGAAAAATGGATATTTCCGTGATCTATATTATTCACAATAATAACAAGAGACACCACCTTACGCTCCCCACTCCTTTTAATTGCTTCGGAAAGGTGATTTATTAGCGGAGTTTACACTTTCATCATCTGCTGCAGCGTGCGTACTTCCACCTCCATGCGAACCCTTCTTCTTGGCATTCTTCTTCTTTTTCTTGTCCATGGCGTTGAGAATTTGAGTAGAAGCACGTTTGACCTTTTCACGAGTTAATTCGTCGTCATCGAGATCTCCTAAATCATCACCTCCACCAAATGGATCAGCGGAAGTAGTTGGATCATCTGTAGCATTCAAATCGATACGCTGATTATATGGGCGAAGAGTATGGAGATTTGCAACTTGATCATCAATATCCAACAAGTCCATTTGTGTAAGCATAGCACCTTTGCTTGTACCATACTCGGATGAACCTGTTCGTCCTAAGTTCATGGTGGAACTTGCTGACTGAGGTTGTGAAGAGTATGTTGAATCAAAGAGATGAGAGCGCTTCATTTCATCTTCACCAGCCTTAATACGCTTGATCAATGTCTGATAGCACAGATCAGCTTCATGTAATGCATCCGATACAGTCTCATCTGCGATGATGTACGATTTACCACCGATTTCATCACGGAAAGCTTCCAATTTATCTTGCAAGTGTCCAATGCCTGCTTTCATGGCAATAACAATTTTATTTAAACGCTCATATTTCAATCGAGATCGTTCTAATCTTGTCGAAGCATTTGACAATTGATCTTCATAACTATCTACCATCTTACGATGTTGTCCACCACCAACACCGGAATATTTTAACTCTTCACAGTGTATCTTAATCTTCTTTTTCATTTCATTCAATGCTTCCATCTTCGCTTGATTTTCACGTGTAACATTAATCAAATTCTCAGTTGTAGATTCTTGAGAAATGATCTTCTGAATGACTTCATTGACGTCTGACACACCAGTAGCCTCCTTAATCTTGCGAAAGGCATTTTCAAAGATATTGACTTTATTTCTAGACTCTAACTTCTCCAGCATCAAAGCCTTCATACTCTGTGAATTCTTAAGTTCTTGTTCTGGTGACAATGGGCGTGGATTGGTTTTTGCATCAATTAAGTCATTTCTCAACTTTTCACGATGCTTGATGCGCTCCAACATCATTCGACGGAGCGAAACGGCTTGATGCTGCTCCCGCAATTCCTTCTCGCGCTTTTTTCGTTGCTCCTCGTACATGGCTCTAACTCTCTCTAATTCTGACAAAGCGGTTTCTCGTGCATAGTTAGCATCACCCGCAAGCAGTAATAGTTCCGCATGGTCACGTTGTTTAGCAGCAACTGTGCGTTCAATAGCAGATAGTTGATTATCAAATCCCACTCGTTCTTCATTCAATCGTCGAACAATTTGTTCATATGTTTTTCTTATGCTTTGTGACTCATTGTACTTGATCATCGCCTTATCCAATTTATTTTCTAATGCACGAATTCGTCGGGTGAATTCGTTATCTTCCATATGGGGACGCTGACTGTCCAATTCTAAATCCTTCACGCTATCCTTTAATTGATCTAGTTCTTTACGATGTCGGGTAGCCTTTATTTTCAAATCATCGTACTGTTTTCTTAATTTCGCTACCTCTCCTTCAACAAATTTGATTTCATCACGTTGTTCTTGATTCATGGCTGTTTTGGTCAATTGTGCCAATTTCTTCCGTAATTCTTTATTATCCTCTCGCAACCGCTTGATTTCTTCCTTGTTCACATTTTTGGTTTGTTCAAGCACCTCGATATTGGATTTGCGATCGGTTTCTGTTTTTGGAAAAAATGAAGAGTTATCACTCAAGATAAATATACAGGATAGATACACTTACGAAGTGCTCTCATGCGCTCGCGGAGCTCCTCAATCTGTTGATTGATTGCAACTTCGTCCTTAGGCTTTGACGACATTTCCAGATAGTCAGGTTTGCTGAATCCCGTTGATCTTGTCCAGAATTATTCACGTTCAAATTGCTGGAAATAGATGACTTAAGCGCGACAAATGCAAGCAGTCAACTAATGTCAGGAAACACGTAGAAGACAACTGTTCAACCAACAACGATAAACAACTAAGAGGACATCAAAAATACTTGATTGTGATGATTGTTTGAATGTGGTGAAACCGTCAAAACTTGTTGACAGCGATAAAGTGATAAAACCATATTTCAAATCTACACAAAGTACCTTTTCTATAATTCGATTTTTTACGACTTTATTTGTGGGACTTCATAATCTTACGCAATACACACCACGTCATACCGTTGCTTGCTGCTCTGCTAATTCCAAATTTAAATAGAAGTACTTAAATTATTTAGCAGCAATCTGGCGCTGGAATCGCCCCATGTGGGAAACAATCATAACGACACAATTGTCATGGAGATCACCATAAGCCACTTCTCGAAAGTACTTGGGGAAAGAATACCAAGAAAATCATGCGGTTCATACGTGAGAAGTCTTTCGCATGCTGCTGCACCAACTGCCGATACCTTTGTTCCAATTGGATTTATACCTTTATCAGCAGAAAGTCTCAAAGCAATATCACCTCCTTTTAATCATGAAGTTGAAGATCTCCATCATTTTCTGTCATCATTCCAACGCATATTGTGTATCACTGGTGCAGGTATCAGTACATCCTCAGGCATTCCTGACTATCGTGGTCCTGGCGGCAGCTATACTCTTGCTCGTCACAAACCCATAACACATCAAGAGTTTATGGGATTGACAGCAATAACTGGATCAACTGATACAAGTGCATCTTCTTCATCTTCCCAAAGAAATGGAGAAATGGCGCGCAGGAGATACTGGGCTCGTGCATTGGGTGGATATGAAAGACTGAAACGAGCCAGGCCAAATGATGCGCATTATGCAATTCATCAACTGATTACAGAGAGTAAAATCCATTGTCTGGTGACTCAAAATGTTGACGGGTTGCATCAAAAATGTTCTACTGACATATCGAGTGGAACTACCACCACATTGGAGAAGAAGATTGTGGACTTGCATGGAAGAATCGATCGAGTGATTTGTATGCAATGCAATCACATTTATAGTCGCGATTACATTCAGGAAGTAATATATTCCATGAATCCTGTATTGAGAGAAATATATCAAATGCCAGACAAGAATGAGATAGAAAAAAGGATGCGACCAGATGGAGACATGGACTTACAAAATTTAGTGGATTACTCTAAGGTAAGAGCAATTGATGAAAGATCTTGGTTTGAGCTATTTTAAAATAATCGATCTAGATTCAAGTTCCATGCTGCGAACGATGCAGGGATGGTATTTTGAAGCCAGACGTTGTCTTTTTTGGAGACAATGTAAAGAAAGAGAAAGTAGAGCATGTTTATGATCAGGTACGATACCTCATTTACATTTAGTTTGGAAACAGTATTCATACGTTTTGACCCACATTCATGTGTCAGGTTGACGATGCTGATGCTTTGATGATTGTTGGTAGTTCATTGGAGGTATTCTCTGCGTATCGGTTTGTTGATCGTGCAAATAAGAGACGATTACCTGTAGCAATCGTTAATTTTGGGCAAACCAGAGCTGAAAGGAAAGGTTTATTCAATTTAAGCTTTCGATCAGAATCAAATTGTGCAATGTTGTTGCGAGATGCAGTCAAGAAATTATATCATTAAATGAAAAGAATTAAATTAAGAAAAACTCTTTATCAGTCAACATGAGAGGAATTTGCATATCACTACAAACAGTTTCATTTACAATCGCAATCATCAGGGAAGAAAGAATGAACTTCCGAGACAAAAAGAAATTATAACAGAATGAAACCATGAATATTATCGAAAGGTTAATTGAATACATATATCTTGAGTCCATCGAATGAATAAATCAATCAAACGGAGACCACAAATCAAAATGGATGATTTCTTCACTCCTACTATTACAGACTGTTACATAGATGGGATATCGCCACGACTGCAGTGACAACTATTTTATTGAACACAATATCATCTTACTTTTCGATAAAAGTGGATTCATTTGATTTTTCATAAGGAATCACATCCAAAAACACAGCGACGAAAATTTGCCCGCAAGAATGAAATCAGCTCGTTTTCAGAAAAGAAATACAAACACTATAAATTCTAACAAACTTTCCAAACCAAGCACTTGGCGACTTCATGAACACCACAAACTATCACTACCCTACCCCACACAATTGTATAACATATTTTCTTTCATGAATGGAAGATAGAATAGATTTACATATTACAAACAACAACAAACAAAAAGAACTGAGCGTAAAAATACTAAAGAGAGTAACAGTACCAAATATGACAGAATGAACAGTAAGTAGCAAGATCAGGAGTGATTTAGTTTGCACCCGTTGGGTCACAAATGAACAGCACAAGAGCGAAACGACCATCAAACATGATCATGGATTGATTTCAATCGTTTATGATCACGAGAAATATGCTGATCATCTAGTTGATACCCTTCATTTCCATCCTTGTTGGAACTAACATTAGTTTCCATTGCATCGGAACAAGACGAAGACAGACCGTACTCCACGCTTCCACTGCTGTTACTGCTATCGCCACTTTTGCAGCTATGATGACTGCGATCGCTGTTACTGCATTCCCCATCCATCGGCCCACCACAAGTTTCTGATGAAATACCAGTTGTATTGCTACGACTCGATCTACTACTACTCTTTCTTTTACGTACTCGTCTCTCATCGGATGAAACAAACTCACAAGGACCAAACAACATTGCAAAATGAGTAATATCTGTTTTGCATAAATTGTCACAAACAAGAATAACAACAAGAAAAGAAATAGAACTAACCTGTATTTTGATAGCCACCATAAATTGGAACGATATAGACTGTTGATTCAGTGAACATTGTGTCATCAGATGCGATTGGTGGTTTTTTCTTCATTCTTAAAGGAACATTGTGGAAACATTGGGAAATTAATGAATTCAATACTTGTTGCAATCCCTCTCTGTATTCTTTAATGATGACATCCAGTTCATTTGAATAGAATTGATTCACTGGAACCAACAAATCCATTATTGAAGATCCTTCAATGTCAGAAATTTCACACTCGGCAAGTTCGGCAAACTCTTGATTGATATGTATAACTCTTCCTTCTGAATCAGCTAGTACCATCGCACTTCTACAGCTCAACATAAGTCGAAGAAGATTTGATAATCTCAATGTATGACCAAAACGATAGAATGTCTATAAGTTTAAAAAGCGTGATACTTCATAGATTTATCATGTGTGGATTCTTACCTCTGATGAAAGAACACATTTAGCATCAAATCGTTTCGTCTTACGCGTTGTCAATGCTTCAGTTTTAGTGGTAGTTGTTTTAGGGCATTTACAAACATCGCTTGAACCAATATTTTCTTCATTACCACTATCAACTTCCGATTTTGAATTTAGATCCTCACGCGATACATTTGAGCTTGTCATTGTTTCACGAGACTGTGTTTGTTGCATCACGTTGTCCATAGGAATTGGCGTCATTATGCTGGCGAAATGAGTTAAAACGGGGAGATCAGCGTCTTTACCAGTATTTGATGGACTATCAAATATCGGATATACCACAATATCGACATTAAAAACATCTCCATTCTTCTTATAATTATTAACTGTCATCTTTCCATATCCAAACTCTTTAATATCACGCATAAAATATTGAATACGGGACTCATCTGTCAACTATTTCAAAAATAATAATGTGAGATTATACATCATATTTGCATATTGAACTTACTGGTCCTTGTAAAAAGCTACATGTCCTTCCCAATGCTTCGGAAGAAGACCATCCACAAAAATCACACCAAGATTTACTAACATACTGCGAAAATGATAAAATTAGCTGTGCACTATGAAGAATACAAATCAAACTTTACCTCAATATAAAAAGGAGATTGGCACGATGTAACCAACCAAATACGATGATCACCACGTAAATTTAATGCATCAGAAATCGATTGACATGGATATCTGACCATTTCTTTTATATAAGACACACCTTGTGAAGCAGACGTTGAAGCAGCATTGCGTCGATTATACAATCTATCTTCAATTGCAAGCAATGCTTCCAAACTAGAAGATCCTTGAGTAGAAAAACCTTCTTGTTTAGCACTGTTGCTATTACTATTATTGTTACTGTTATCGTTGCTATTATTATTTGAGTTCTCATTACTATTGGTTAACGATGATTGCCCACTTTCGCCGTTCGAAGATGACTCTTTGTTGGTATCCAATGAGGGTGAGGACACGCTGGTTATGGGCGTAGCTGTATTGACCAAAGATGATGAACTATTACCACCACTTGTGTCCACTCTCGATGATGATACACTCTTTCCCATCACTTCTTTATATGCTTGCCCACTGGCTTCCACTACCCAATTATCAAATAGATTCGAAATTCGATCAACATCTCCTTTTAAAAAATCCTTTTCCAATTCTAATCGCTGAATCTCACCTTTGTAATAAGCAATTTCTAACTTTAGCTCATCAACGGTTGATTCCAAATGATTATTAGTTGCACGTAAAACAGATTGCGATTGCTGGTGAGTTCGAGGTGTTGTAGATACAATAGATGAATTGGGAGAGGGAGTTATCAATTGAGCACTCCCTAATCGATAAACAGTCTCTCCCGATCCATCCCTTGTACCACTACCATTGCACGCAGCAGTAGCAGTCGGTATCATGATCGGGAATCGATCAGTGTGTGATAGAAAAGTCCTGTGCCTCACGTTGCGTACTGAATCTCAATAATCTCAACAATGTCTTCTTTTATCTTCTATACTTTCAAGGGAATGAATAAAGAAAGATATAAGAATCTGAGGGGATCAAAACCAATTCCAACCACACCGACAAAAAGTAAATTAACACCCAAGAAATAAAACCTCTCTAAAAAAAAAAGAGTGTATCGAGATTATAGTTTAAACAAATTATTGACCAGAAAGCACTTCTTCAAGGTCGAGACAGACAATTTGAAGTTTTGTGTGAATAAAAATGAGCTCTTTGTTCATCAGCATTGGCATTCAATTGTTCCAACTAACAAGTTGTGACATGGCACTGGAGAAAGCACCGAACAACCCCCAAAGAAGTGCGCATGTGCTTTTTGCTGTAAATTTCAACGATTGATGAGTCTGATGTAGGGTTAAATTGCAAACTTCTGCGACACATCGATGGGTAATTACTGTTTAGAGATGGGATTATTATCTTTATATGTATTGCTATGTAAGTTGTCACATTTGAAAGGGCCGTTTTATTATTTATGCTGCCAGCCGCAGCCAATAACCGCCACAGCAGCAGGCCGGCGCCAATAATGGAGCGCAGTTTGGGCGGCGGCAGTGCTCTGTCGCGCCGACCCGCCGCCCGCCAGCAGAGGCAGGCGGAGTGCTTTTGAATTGTATGCAATAAAAGCAAAGCAACATGATGACTGTTATTGTGTATACAAGGACAAGTCAATTTGGAATTGGAATTCACCTTTTTTTCTAAGAATTGGACTAAGTTAATCCAAGAACTTCTATCAAGAACCTAAAATGGCGGGAAATAGCAAGAAGAGTAAGGACTTTATAGACGTTTTTAGAGAAAAAGAACAGTTCAACCAGTATTGGTATTCGCGATTCACCATTTCCAAAATCGTTGATGAAATTGTTGCAATTGGAGGATCTGTTGCATTTCTTTCCACCCCATCACTTTACTTTTCATTACCTGAGGAAGCCCGCCAAAGTTGTTATGTCTTTGATGTGAGAAACATGACGAAACCTTTCTAAATGATGGGACGGTTCATTTTCTTCTTTAGATTGACGACTGCTGGAAAAATGACCGGGGTTTCGTCTACTACGATTTCAACCGACCAGAAGATATTCCTGAATCGTTGAGAAACTCTTTCGATATGGTTGTTATTGATCCTCCATTCATAACTGAAGAGGTTTGGAGAAAGTACGGCATTGCCGGTACCATGCTTAGGAAAGAAGGTTCCAATGAAGCCGGTAAGGTTTCCTCGTATGCGACTAAAAAGTATTGATAGTGATTTTCTCGAAGGTGTTCCCAATGGTAAAGTAATCCTCACTACAGTCATTGAGAACGAGAAGTTGCTGTTTGAGTTATTTGGAGCTAAACCTACAGTAAGTG
>JACCEA011991541.1_pt1 | contig 12013 bp, 10 predicted proteins | sample 7449851 | NCBI WGS metagenome assembly JACCEA01 (sample SAMN15323453, study PRJNA562643) | freshwater metagenome | isolation source: river surface water | place: USA:Blue River Watershed | collected 2017-08-18 | reverse complement strand
ATTAAGCGCGGGGGCAGCGTTGTGATGATTGGACTTTGCTCAACAGACATGAGCTACTTCGCCTCAGGGCGCCTAAACCTGCCAGCTGCCATGTTTACTGCTTCACACAATCCTGCGAGCTACAACGGCATTAAGTTTTCAAGAGCAGGTGCAAGGGGAATCAGCCTTGACACCGGGTTAGCTGACATTCGGGATCGGGCCGAAAAATATCTTTCCTCTGGAATTACCAGTTTTGAAACAATCGGTGACATACGCGAACTGAATGTACTGTCGCAGTATGCCGATTACCTAAATGAGCTTGTAGATCTAAGTGGAATCCGAGGACTAAAGATTGTGGTCGATGCTGCCAATGGCATGGGTGGACTTACCGTTCCAGCGGTGCTTGGCCACAATCCAAAGATTGAAATTGTTGATCTCTACTTTGAACTAGATGGAACCTTTCCTAACCACGAGGCAAACCCATTGGAGCCTAAGAATTTGGTTGATCTCCAAAAGAAAGTCCTAGAAGTCGATGCAGACCTTGGTCTTGCTTTTGATGGAGATGCAGATCGCTGCTTTGTCGTTGATGAAAAAGGAAATGCCGTGAACCCATCAGCGGTTGCGGCAATTGTCTCAAAGCGCGAAATTGAACGAGTTCGAAAGCTTGGCGAGGAAAAAATTGTGGTTCTTCACAACCTTCTTACTTCCAAGTTTGTCAGCGAAGAAATCGAACGCAATGGCGCGCAGGCAGTAAAGACTAAGGTTGGCCACTCACTAATCAAAGACAAAATGGCTGAAACCGGAGCAGTTTTCGGTGGTGAGCACTCTGCACACTATTATTTCCGCGATTTCTGGGGTGCTGATAATGGAATGCTTGCGGCAATGCACGTCATTAGTGAGTTAGGAACGGGCGATCTGCCTATGTCGGCGTTGGCTGCCAGAACGACTCCTTACTTCTCATCCGGAGAAATCAACTCAACTGTCACCGATCGTCTTGCAGCGCTGGCTAGGGTTCGCTCAGCGATTGGAGCTGAGCGCGAGGAAGAGTTTGATGGGACAACCTTCTTCGGTTCTTCGGAGTCCAGCTGGTGGTGGGCGAATATCAGGCCTTCCAATACCGAACCGCTTCTGCGCCTGAATGTGGAGTCCAGCGACCAAGCCCTGATGAGGGAAATTACAGACCGGGCTATCCAAGCAATTCGAAACAGCTAAATTGGTAATTGGGTAAATGCCTTTCAGGAGGGTGTCATGACACACAGGATTCTTGTGGTCGATGATGATGATGCCCTGCGGGAGATGGTCGGCTTAGTTCTTTCAGCCAGTGGATACTCGCCAGTTTTTGCCAGCGATGGCTTATCTGCTGTTGATGTTTTCAGAGAGCAGAATCCGGATTTGGTTTTACTTGACATCATGCTGCCCGGTCAAAGTGGAATAGAAGTCTGCAAATCCATAAGGGCTTTCTCAGGTGTACCCATTGTTATGCTGACTGCAAAAGGCGACACCGATGATGTTGTCGCAGGTCTTGAGGCTGGCGCAGATGATTATGTTGTCAAGCCCCACAACGGAGCGGAACTTGTTGCAAGAATTCGAGCAAGGTTGCGTCCCATTTCAGATGACGCAAACACCGTACAGATTGGTCCACTGTCACTTGATCCAAAAACTTTTGAAGTTAAGCGTGGATCATTGAACCTTTCTCTTACGCCACTTGAATTCAAACTCCTTCACACTCTTGCCGCTAAACCTCAGCAGGTGTTTAGTCGCGAGATGCTCCTGGAGCAGGTCTGGGGCTATCAGTACAAAGCTGACACTAGATTGGTCAACGTTCACGTTCAGCGACTGCGCTCCAAGATTGAAGAAGACCCGGAGAATCCAAAGATTGTTATGACTGTTCGCGGTCATGGGTATCGAGCTGGCTCTGAAACTCAGTGATTTCACTATTTCGAAAGTCTCTTACCGCAAGAGCAGTTCTAACGACCGTCATTCTTGGCGGGATTTCTGTGGCGATTATCGGAAGCTTTCTTTCATACTCCCTTGCCAATAGCTTTTATCAAAATCGCCTCAGCCAGGTCCTCACAGAGACTGAGCGAGCAGTCGACTCTGTTCAAACAACCATCGCGGCCAGCTCGTTATCGGATGAAACTGCACTGCAGACTCTGTTGAACTCGGTAGTTCCATCTCTTGAAATCACAGGTGGATCAGCGCCTCGCCAGGTTGCTTTGTTACGCTCACCAGGGCAGGGACAGCTGCAGCTTTTTCAATCGCCAATTTCCCAAAATCTTGATCTTCGCTCAATCCCCGATGAATTGCGCAATGAAGTGAGAGAAGCCCCAGGTCGCCTTACCTATACTCCGGTCTCTTTGCGCAGCGATGATGGGGATGTTCCAGGTATTACGGTCGGAACTCCAATTGCAATTCCAATTGCTGGCAGTTTCGAGCTTTATCTTGTTTACAACCTCGCCGCTGAGCAGCAGGCTTTGGAGCTAGTCCAGAACGCCTTAGCAATTGGAGGATTTTTCCTTCTTGCGCTGATTGCCGGTGCCAGCTTCCTTGTTACCAGAAGATTGGTTGCGCCCGTTGAAGAAGCTGCTGAAGCAGCAAGAGAAATTTCAGAAGGAAAGCTGGACAAGCGTCTTCCTGAAGCTGGTCAGGATATTTTGGCAACCCTCGCTAGCTCATTTAACAAGATGGCCACGAGCCTGCAAACACAGATTGAAAGGCTCGATGCTCTCTCGCGAATGCAAAGACGCTTTGTATCTGATGTTTCGCACGAACTAAGAACACCAATGACCACTATCAAATTGGCTGGTGAAGTTTTATTCAGTAACCGGTCAAAGTTAGAGCCGGCTCTGTCCAGGTCAGCAGAATTGCTGCAGGATCAAATTGAAAGATTTGATCGCTTGCTCAGCGACCTCCTAGAAATTTCTAGATATGACGCTGGAGCGATTGTTCCTGAGTTTGAATTTCACGACGTAAGAGCTGTTGCCACGGCAGCAATCAAGTCAATTGAACCGTTAGCTAAAGATCGCAACACAAGCCTGCAGCTGGAAGCACCCGAGGAGCCTGTTCGCGCAGAAATAGACGCTCGAAGAATAGAGCGACTACTTAGGAATCTTCTGTCCAATGCCATTGAGCATGGGGGTGGTAAGGATATAAAGGTTGAGGTGGGGGAGAATTCGCAAGCTGTTGCAATTTGCGTGACGGATCGCGGTGTTGGAATGTCTCGCCAAGAGCTAGAACGCGTATTTGATCGTTTTTGGCGAGCGGACCCAGCTAGACAGCGTTCGGTAGGTGGAACTGGTCTAGGCCTTGCTATCTCGAAAGAGGACGCATCACTGCACCGAGGTTGGTTGCAGGTATGGTCCAAGCCGAAGGTGGGAACCAGCTTTCGTCTGACACTGCCTAAGTCCAAGGATGCCGTCATAGCAAATTCCCCACTTTCGCTTCCTCCGCGAGGGCTGGAAGCATGATGCGCAAAATTTCCTTAGTTATTTCTGGCTTGCTATTAGCAGGCTGTGCGAGTTTGCCCAATGGAATAAATGTTGAGATTGGCCCCGAACTAACGGCACCTGAGCAGCAGGAGTTGTCTTTCTACTCGCCGGCATCGCCAATACCTGGCGCAACTCCTGGTGAGATTGTCTCCGGATTCCTCTCGGCTGGCACCGGCCCCCAAAATGACTACGAGGTTGCTCGAGAGTACTTGACGGACGGCTTTGCAACCCGCTGGAGACCTGGGGAGCAGACACTAATTCGAGTGGGTGCATACGATCTGCAGTCTGGAAGCGATGAAGTGCAAATCGTAAGTGTGATGGTAGGTGCACGAGTCAATGCGGATGGTTCCTTCGACAATATAACGCCGACAACTACCAATCTTCGTTTCCGTCTCACTAAGGAAGATGGGGAGTGGAGAATATCAAGTGCCCCGAATCTTACGGTGGTTACGGTCCCCGTATTTGAGGTCGTGTTTTCTCAATTTCCAATATATTTTCTGGACTCAACAGCTTCTCAGTTAGTTCCAGATGTTCGATGGTTTCCTAAGCGCTCTTCGACACCGACACAACTCGTGACGGCACTTCTGAATGGCCCCGCTCGGTGGCTTAGCGAATCCGTTCTCTCTGCAATTCCCGCTGGCACTCAACTTCAGGTAAATGCTGTATTAGTACAAGAGGGCAGGGCTTTGGTTGACTTGGATTCCACTGCCCTTGCTGCTGATAATCGTCAGCGGGGATTGTTATTGACTCAGCTCCGCAGCACACTCCTGCAACTACCAAGCATTGTCGATGTCACTGTGTTGATTGCTGGGGCTGAGCAAAACATCACCGCAGCAGAGATTCCTGCTATTCCAGCATCCACGGTCTACGCGCTTACCGATTCTGGAATATTGCGGCTGAGTGGCTCTGAAGCAGGTCCTGTTGTAGGAACCGAGAAAGTAACGGAATCCTTATCTGCCAACCGGTTAGCGGTTGGACAAGGGGGATCGGATTTTGTTTTAGTTTCATCCTCTGGCGCTTATCGGGTTGCTGAGGATGATGGAATATTTGCAGCGAGGAAAGTTTCTAGTACTTCCTTAATCTCCGATGTCCAGGTCGATTCTTTTGGTAACACTTGGCTATTTAGATCAACCAACACAGGAACCGTTGAGATTATCGATTCCAGTAATAAATCCTCAGAAGTGGTTTTGCCTTTTTCGGGAAATGTAGTGAGCGCAGCAATTTCCCCGGAGGGATCACGATTAGCAGTGGTTATTTCCGATTCAGGACAAACAGTTCAGTTGTTCGGAATTGTTAGAAACCAACAAGGTGCCCCGCTTCGATTGACTGGAAATCTGGTAGCGGAACCTGAGGCGGTGGGGGTCAGCTCTCTCACCTGGCAAAGCTCCACTGTTTTGAGGATTCTGTCTACAACGTCCAGTGGTACCGGAAGCATTTATGACTATCCAATCAGTGGTCCCAGAAAGCAACGAACAGCTCCACTGATAACAGGTTCAGTGATCGAGGCAGGATTTGCAGCAATCGACAGTTACCTCTTGTCGGAAACTGGCGAAGTGTGGATGCTCTCGGGAAACACTTGGCAAAGACTCCAGACACAGGTAGCTGACATCTCAACAGCGCGCTAAGGCTTATCCACAGTTTCACTGGCAGTACCCCAAAAAGTTTTGATTGCGGCCCACAATGCTTCGGTGCTAATTGACTTTCTCTTGCCTGCTCCTTGCGTAGTCTGCGGGAAATTACCCAAGCCACTTTGTAGGCAGTGCTGGCCAAGGCCAATTAGTGGTCACGAGAGACTTGCGGAAGAGCAGCTCTTCTTTTCTGCGGAGCTCGAAGGTGGCTGCGAAACCTTAATAAAGTGCTACAAAGACAACTCGCGCCTAGTGTTAGAGCGGCCGTTGGGGGAGCTTCTTCAGCACTCAATTTTGCGCGCCGCAATTCAGGACTTTGACTGCTACGCAATACCACCAAAGAACTCAAATAATTTCAGAAGAAGGGGATTTGATCCCCTGCATCGCTTAGTGCAGCGAACCTCGCTAACCGATTTTCCACGACTTAGAGTCACTTCAAATCGAAAGCTAGCGGATCAGAGAAAGCTGTCTTACTCGCAGCGACAGCAAAACTTGGTAGGCGCTTTTGAAGTAAACCCGGGTCAAGGTCGTGTTCTGGTGGTCGATGATGTTGTTACCACTGGAGCGACCCTAAGAGAACTAAAGAGAGCCTGTCAGCAAGCTGGCTACGAGGTGGCAGGTTTCTGCGTAATTGCTAGGAGGTTTGGGATTGCGCTTTGACAGCCATTGGAATAGGCGTAGTTTGGTTTTAGGGCTAGGACCCTAATTGGAGGTAGAAATGGAAATTAGATTCACCGCAAAAAACCTCAACATTTCAGATCGCTTCAGAGAGTATGTCGCGGAAAAAGCCAACAAAGTTGAGCAGTTTTCTCACCGTCCAGAGGAACTAAACATCAAGGTCACAAGGTATGACCATAACCGAAAGGCGGGACAAGAAGATTCTGTCGAACTGACAGTCTTCGAGCCAGGTCACACGCTTCGAGCGGAGGCCAAAGCGGCGGATAAGTTTTCTGCTTTTGATTTGGCATTTCAAAAACTTCTGGAAAGACTCAGAAGATACGCAGACCGTCACAAGGTCCACAGAGGCGGCAATCACAAAAATTTGGGTGTAAGTGAATTATCGGCAAGCAACTTTGCATCAATTGACGTCACGCCCGTGAATCATGATGTCCTTACCGGGGAAATTCCATTTCTTGAAGAAACTGCCGGCCTTGTAATTAGAAGGAAGCAGTTCAAGTCATCGCCTATGACTGCCGAGCAAGCGGTCGACCAAATGGAGTTAGTTGGTCATGATTTCTACCTATTTCACGACTCGGAATCCGACGAGCCCGCAGTGGTATACCGCCGAAAAGGCTACAGTTATGGGGTTATCAGCCTTGTTCGCTAGTTCGCTGACGCGACTAGAATTGCCCCGTTACTAAGGAGTATTACTTGGCTTCCATTCTCGATCGTCTCCTGCGCGCTGGCGAAGGCAGACTGCTTCGCAAGCTCGAATCAATTGCTAAAGAGGTAAATGCACTAGAGCCTCACTATCAGCAGCTCAGCGATGAGGAGCTCAAAGGGGAGACCAAGACGCTGCGCGAGCGATTTGCAGGCGGGGAGACCCTAGACGAGCTATTGCCAGAGGCCTTTGCCGCAGTTCGCGAGGCTTCGGTTAGAACTCTTGGTCTTAGACACTTTGATGTTCAGATTATGGGTGGTGCTGCTCTTCACATGGGCAACATTGCTGAAATGAAAACTGGTGAAGGAAAGACTTTGGTCGCAACGTTGGCGGCCTATCTGAACGCAATTCCAGGGCGCGGCGTCCACGTGGTAACCGTGAATGACTTTTTGGCTGGTTACCAGTCGGAGTTGATGGGAAGAATTTACAGGGCACTCGGTATGAGCATCGGCTGCATTCTCACCGGCCAGGATCCAGAATTCAGAAGAACGCAGTACGCCTGCGACATTACCTACGGAACCAACAATGAATTTGGTTTTGATTATTTGCGCGACAACATGGCACTCTCCAAGCAAGATTTGGTTCAAAGGGGACACTACTTCGCGGTAGTCGACGAGGTTGACTCAATCTTGATCGATGAGGCCAGAACTCCTTTGATTATTTCCGGCCCTTCCAGTGCGGACGTGAATCGCTGGTTCAGCGTTTTTGCCAAGTTGGTGCAAACCCTCAAAATCGATGAGGACTACGAGGTTGATGAGAAAAAGCGCACGGTTGCCGTTTTGGAATCTGGAATTGACAAGGTCGAGGACTACCTAGGAATCAACAATCTCTACGAGACTGCAAATACGCCTCTCATTTCCTTCTTGAACAATGCCGTACGTGCCAAAGAGTTGTTCAGACGCGACCGGGACTATGTGGTCACCAATGGTGAAGTTCTAATTGTCGATGAGCACACTGGTCGTATCCTGCCTGGCAGGCGTTACAACGAGGGTCTCCACCAAGCCATTGAGGCGAAGGAAAACGTCGCAATCAAGGCCGAGAACCAAACCCTTGCCTCGATTACTTTGCAAAACTACTTCAGGCTTTACAACAAGCTCAGCGGTATGACTGGAACAGCCGAGACAGAAGCGGCTGAATTTATGTCCACCTACCAACTTGGTGTTGTGCCGATTCCAACCAACAAGCCGATGATCAGAAAAGATCAGTCGGATTTGATTTACAAAAACGAAGAGGCCAAGTTCAAGATGGTGGTGGCCGACATCATGGATCGCCACAAGCGTGGTCAGCCCATCCTGGTCGGAACCACCTCAGTTGAAAAGAGCGAGTATTTATCCAAACTTTTGGCTAAGGCTGGTGTTCGTCATGAGGTATTGAACGCCAAGAACAATGCCAGGGAAGCGGTAATTGTTGCGCAAGCTGGACAGTTCGGTGCGGTCACAGTCGCCACCAACATGGCTGGTCGTGGAACAGACATCATGCTCGGCGGTAACGCTGAGTTCTTAGCCGTCCAGGAGATGCAACGACTCGGGCTTGATCCCACCAACAATCCAGAAGAGTATGAAGCCAAATGGGATTCGGTATTCGAACAGGTAAAGGCGCAGGTCGCTAAAGAGGCAGAGAAGGTCCTTGCGGTTGGCGGACTCTATGTTTTGGGAACCGAGCGCCATGAGTCCAGGCGTATTGACAACCAGCTTCGCGGTCGTTCCGGTCGCCAGGGAGACCCGGGAGAATCCCGTTTCTACCTATCTCTCACTGACGATCTGATGCGCCTGTTCAACTCTCAAGCTGCAGCTGCGTTGATGAACCGGTCATCGGTGCCAGACGAGCAGGCAATCGAGTCCAAGGTGGTTTCCAGAGCTATCGCGTCGGCTCAATCGCAGGTGGAAGCTCGAAACGCTGAGATTCGAAAGAACATCTTGAAGTATGACGATGTGATGAATCGGCAGCGTGAGGCAATTTATGCTGACCGTCGTCAAATTCTTGAGGGTGAAGACATTTCAAGAACCTTTGATGCGTTTTTGGCAGAGGTCATCTCTGACATCATTCTTAGAAACACTGATGGATCTTCCATCGATTGGGATTTGCAGTCGCTCTGGAATCAACTCAAGGCGATCTATCCAATCAGCCTAGAAATCGATGAGGTCATTGCTGAAGTCGGATCACCCGCCAAGCTCACCAGCAAGTGGTTAATTGAAGAAATTACCTCTGACGCTCGAATTGCTTATGGCCGCCGAACTAGCGAAATTGGCGAGCAGCTGATGCGAGAGCTGGAGCGCCGAGTAATGCTTTCGGTGATTGACAGGAAGTGGCGGGATCATCTGTACGAGATGGACTACCTCAAGGAGGGAATTGGTCTGCGAGCTATGGCGCAGCGAGATCCACTCGTTGAGTATCAGCGTGAGGGATATGGCATGTTCCAAGACATGATGGCTGCCATTCGCGAAGAAGCAGTGCAGCTCATGTTTAATTTGGAAGTCAAACAGTCTGTACCAGACGTCACTCAGCAGCAACCGCAGCAGCTGACTTACTCAGCCCCTTCCGAACAGGGCGGCCTGGAAGTTCAGCAAGAAGGTAGCGAGAAGGAGAACCCCAATCAAGAGCCACCCAAGAGCTCTGGTCAAGGTTCAGCTTTCTTCAAGAATTAATCAAAACGATTTCCGTTACTCTGTATCGCTCGTAGATTAGCTCTGCTCTTATTGACACAGCCTTTATAGCACCTGAAATCTGCAGGACTACTACCCCCTGATAAGCGTTTGCATCGGTAGCAAAAGTCTTGGTTTTCCTCAAAACTATTTCAGGACGCTGCTTTAGGCCCGTGATTTGTCTTTGAGCAGCACCTCTCCGATACCGCTGGCAAACGTCGTAGTAGGCGGTGTCGCTTAGCCAGCGTGCAAGTTGTTCTGGTCTTCTTAGTCCAGCAAGCACTTCCACGTAGGCTGCAGAAATTTCAGCAAAGAAACTGGCAGGGTCAGCTTGATCTTCTGCCACCTTTGAAACAGTTGTCATATTTCCCCCTTTTATTGTTTGGGTGGCAAAAGTATGGGGAGGGGAAAGCGCTCAGGGTAGTCCCCCTAGTTGAGCTGTGGATAACTTTGCAAACGAAAGTTTGGGTTGTGGTCTTATCGACCCATGAAAATAATCCACGAACTTGAAGAAGAATTCTCCTCCCAGCGCCTAGCGAAAGAACCCCTTGGAATACGCATTCGCTGTAGGGAGGCAGACTACCTATTGGATGAGGTTCAGCTGGGTCTTGATCTTGTTTTGGGGCGCTCTGGCCGCACGATTTACTTCTTTCCACTCAGATCAGTCTCTGAGGCTACGGGTCTTGAACCACGGATTTCAATCACTGAATCCTTAGGAAGTTTGCTTAGCCAACAAAAGCAGCCAGTCAAGCTGCGTTTTGAGGCAGGCTCAGAGCTTCACTCGGCATGGCTGCTAAACGTGGAAGGGGAGTGGATGCGCATTGCCTCGCAACAAGGTGTTATTTGGGTTCCACTCGTGAAACTACAGTTCGCGCAAAGTGAACTATTTTCTCAGGGTGATTCAGCATGAGCATCCGACTCAGACGGCGCTTGAGCCCTTGGAGCATAGGGCTTTTTGTATTGGCAATCGCAAGTGTTGGAATCGTAGTGGCTTCTTTGTATAAGCCTCTGCCCACATACCTGGTGGCAAAGCGCGACCTGGTTCCAGGTCAGAGCATTCAGAGCACAGACTTAGAAGTTGCGGAGCTAGATCTCGGATCTCTGGCCCCTCTATATGCGAAGGAAATACCCGCAGGGGCTGCTTTGACTTCGGCAGTGCCGCAGGGTGAATTGATTCCAGTTAGTCGCCTTGCTCGGGAGTTGGCAGAGAACCAAACAGCCATCCGCCTGATTCCTTCAATCAAGCCATCCGCAGCAGTTGCACTTGGAAGCTTTGTTTCAATTTGGCAGGTAGTTGAGGTTGATGGCATATTTCAGCCTGAGCAGCTAGTTGCTCGAGCGGAAGTAGCATCGGTTGAAGTTGGGGAGGGACTCTTTGCGGAAGATGTTCCAGAAATAGAGATTCTGCTGAGCAAAGAGCAGGCAATGTTGCTAATTACAGCTTTGGCTGCTGATTACGAAGTATTTGTGCTGCCGGCAAAATGACAAACCTCGACATTCGCAACAAGTTGGCAGCGCCTAGTGCTACTCAAAAGGCAAAGAACATTGTGAGTTGGGGCTCTGTCGGATCGGGAAAGTCCAGTCTGGCAGTAAACATCAGTTTTGAACTGGCTGCCTCTGGTTGGCAAGTGTGTCTGATTGATGCCGATACCTATCACCCCTCACTCGCGGCTTTTATGGGAGTCACGGAAGCAGGGGGAGGTTTAGCCGCCTGCTTGCGACTAATTAGACAGGGAAGATTTACGGATCTTGAATTTGAAAGACTTGGCAAGAAGATTGAGTTTTCAAACCATTCCATTTGGCTACTAACCGGTCTTCCCTCTCCTGCCCGCTGGGCTGAGGTGGATGCTCCGACCTTGCAAGGACTCATTTCACATCTTTCGGGCCAGTTTGATTTTTTGATTTGGGATGTTGCAACGCATCTCGAGGCCGGTCTCATCTCGGCTGATTCGGGGCGAGACAGAAACCAGGCCACCCAATACCTGCTGACAAGTGCGGATGTTGTTTTGGCAAGCTTTCTAGCTGATCCGGTTGGCATAAACCGCTTCTTGTTTGATTTGCGGGAGGTGGGCAAGCCGGTTTGGCCGATTGCTAACCGGGTTCGCAGCTCAGTGCTTGGCAGAAATCCGCAGTCTCAATTGCGCAATATTCTCTCTAGAGCTGCTGGCCTCACTCTGGTTGGTGAGATAGCGGAAGACGAGGGTTTCGACATCCTTCTTCAAAGCACAAAGCCACTACAACTGCAGGGAAGATCCTCGAAAGCACAGCAAGGCGTTCGGAAACTTGCTCAAGAGATAGTGGTTGCGCTGGGAGAGTAAACTCGCCCAGGTGGAGGAAACAAACCAGCTAAACCAGCAATGGATTAGAACCTTGATGGCCGATTGGCAGCTAATTGCCGATGCGGCGTTTTCTGATCTAGTGCTTTGGGTGCCAAAGCGAACCAAACTCCATGTTTATGCTCATGCCAGACCATCAACCGCTGCAACTTTGTTTTATCGCGACATCACCGGCAGCGTTGCCAGAACTGATTGGCAAAAGGTAATTTCTGAAGCCTGGGACACTGGCAAGCCAGTGGTCGCTCCAACTCTCTCTGAGTTCAGTGGAAATGCCACCCGGATCTCCGCCTATCCAGCTTTCGCACCCGGCGGTGACAGAACCTCCGCACCAATTGCCATAATCACGCGTCACACCAATTTGGGGGAGTCTCGTTATCCAAACAAGCTGCAATTGAACTTCGTTGCCACGGCCGAGCAGCTTCTCGCGATGGTCAGCCAGGGTGAATTTCCGATTCGAGAGGCTGGTACCGCATCCAAGCGTGGTGCGCCGCGTGTTACAGATGGATTGATTCGTCTTGATAAGTCTGGTCGAGTTTTGTTTGCGTCGCCTAACGCTCTT
>JACCEA012308087.1_pt1 | contig 12015 bp, 12 predicted proteins | sample 7449851 | NCBI WGS metagenome assembly JACCEA01 (sample SAMN15323453, study PRJNA562643) | freshwater metagenome | isolation source: river surface water | place: USA:Blue River Watershed | collected 2017-08-18 | reverse complement strand
GATCAGTTGATTGATGCGAAAACCGATGTATTTTGTGTTGACATTGCGAATACCATGCGAGCAGTTTCCTATCAAGCGTATTATGATCCACCGGATATAAAGACAATATCAGGATTTGACGGTTCTCAAATGGATTTGGAGTCTATTGGATTTGAATTGGTGGACTATATCTACGAAAGAAGCCACGAAGTATTTGGATTAGTGGCTCGCGAAAAATCGACTGGCCGCCTCGTAGTCTCATTTAGGTGAGAAAGATGCTGGCATCTTTGTCTGTATTTAGATTTAATCATTTTTATAGAGGTACTGCAAGCAAAAAGCAAATGGAAGACAATTTGAACTATGGAAAAAAAGCTGTGGACTTTAATGATCTGTCCATTCCCGCGTTGGACCACATCGATGGCTTGAGAATCAAGCCGCTTGATAATGATGAAGATTTTGAACTCCAAAGCGTAAGTGATGATGAAGAAGATTTGATAATGGATGAAGAAGAGGACGTTATGACTGGTCCAGGTACTCTCAACCGGGGGAACCTCAGGAGGCAAATGATCGGACGAATTCTTAAGGAACACCATGTAGACCATGATAACGTGAGAGAAACGGTGATGGAGGTGCGAAAGTGGGAGTATTATCTACATTTCATTTCTCAATCCAATTTATAGAAAGCAGGTCATGTGAAGGAGAATTTTGCCAAAGCGCTCACTGATGCAGTAGATGTCACAAATCAAAGTATCAATAAGGTGGTTGGAGCTACTACAGGATTCGTTGTAACTGCAGCTTCAAATACTCCCGGTTTGAAGAATATTGTGAAACCTCATGTTCATTGGTATGTTCAATATATTGATGGTTCCTCGTGCATTTTCGTTATTCGTCACATTGGATAGTGGTTTCTGGGAGGCATACTTGACAGTACGAGGTTTCGTTCATGGGGTACTGCGGCATGAACTGGTCCGTAATCCAACTACTGTATTCTTTACTGGGCACTCTCTTGGTGGGGCTCTCGCCACATATGCTGCTTTGGATGTATCATTATATACCATTCCACGAGTAAATGCTTATCTTAAGCATCAAGCAAAGTTAGTTATGAATAGATAAACTTATGTTTTTCGCGCATTCCTTATTGCGTTTTCTTGCAGACTTCAACTGGTGTGGAAACGAACTGAGGATGCAGAACGTGGTATAAGATATACTGAATCATCTCGGAAAGGTATCCTTGATTGGATCCCAGGTATTGGTAAGGCCCATTTACATGTTCCCGTTGGAGAGGGCCCTTCCTCTACTAACGGAATGGCAACAACGAACCGTACCCCTGCACTACAAACTGAATCCAATTCAGCATTTTTCAGAACACCTTCTCTGTTTGGTAATGGAGGAGCTGGAGACCACCATCCGGTTGTAATCAAATCCGACAAAGTCTTCGTGAAAAAGATTAAAGCTGTGATGTATAGCTTTGGTTCTCCTCGAGTTGGCAATGCCTCCTTTGCACAGCTGTATGATAGAGTTGTTCCTAGCACCTTCAGGGTGGTCGTTGATGGAGACTTGGTAGTAGGATTGCCTCCAGGAACTCACGGATATGTTCATGTAGGAACTGAGATTCTCATTGATAGTATAGCATCAGGGAGTATCATTATTGATCCAAGTTTTGTTGAACGTTGGTTGCGAACTCATATCAAATCGTCAGTAGCTGCACATTCATTGTTGGTGTATCGGAAAAGTCTTTTGGGTCTCAAACTCGCAGCTGAGTATATGAAACAGTACGTTGAAGACCGTTCATTCGACGATGCTGATCCATTGAAAGTGGCTATTCGTATTCGTAATAATATTGAATTTACAAAATTAGTCGAGGAGCATGTCAATGCGAAGACTGTTCTGAATTCAAATCCGGTTGATTTAACTCGGCAAATTAGTCGCGGTAGTGAGAACGTTGCGATTGCTGAAGATAAAGTTGTTTTACATGAGATTTCTGATGAGAAAAAGCTGTCTACCGCTAGTGAAGATGACTCACCCCCGAAAATAGTCAAACAAAGTAGCTTCAACATTGCCCTTGAGAGTTCTACTCACAGCGAAACTACACTACAGGATATCCTCGAAATGGAAGCTCGACATTACGAAAGAGACAAGGAGCATATGGAAGAATTAATGAAACACATAGAAGGATCGAAGCGCCAAGGTGCCATCGGGTGGATAAAGGATCACACGGTTGGTAAAATTGCTATGAAGGGCAGTGTGACTTTATCACAAAGTGCAGACGCTCATGATGACATTGATAGTCATCACTAAAGTTCACGGTAGGGTCGTGGAAAAGTAGCATGTTGAAGACAGTGACTTGCTGTTGTATAGGATAGAAAAACGCTTAATTCGTTCGTTTGCAATATGAGGATCGATCGTTAGTTTGTAATAGTTTTGAAGTGCGAAACACCAAGACTCATAACACTCTAGTGCATGCCCTGAAGTCAATTCATTTCAATCGATCTTATATTTATTCGTATTATCTATCGTGCTGGTCTGTATATGATGTGGGAAATGGGATATTTTGTTCAAATGATGGATTTACATGAGTGATGCATGATACCATATATTCTTTTAATCAGAATATGGCAAGTTGCAATATATACTTACAAACTACCATCTATATTCACTACCAATGCAATAAAATTTTCTTTTAGCACTACTTGAGTGTACTGCCTTCTTTCGAACTTCTATCCCATATAATTGCGACATTGTTGCTGTGTGGTGGCGCCTCTCGCTGGTGGCTTGCTCGCTGCTGCCTGTCCTGGGCTGCTGCTGCTGTCCGTATGTGCATGCGCCTGCTGTTACAATACCCCTGAAGAATCAAAATAGCATTTTCCCGTTTGCTCAGCATCAAATAATTTTCAATGATTGGGATCCATCAGGCATAAGAGGGTAGAATTTGAAATGAAAAGGGTTAGAGAGTGGTTAGAACGTGGGGACCTCAAAGAAGTTGATGAAAGGTACAAACTTCCTGGTGAAAATGAGGCAAAGGAAATAGAAGAAACTCTTGCATCCTCATCTGTTGTAGGTAACGAAAGGGAGCAAGCAAGGGTAAAATGCCCATATCTGGATACAGTTGACAGACATTTGCTAGATTTTGATTCAGAGAAGCTTTGCTCCCAAACTTTAACAAACAGAAATGTTTACGTTTGTCTCGTTTGTGGCAAATTTTTCGAAGGTCGTGGAAAACATACTGCGGCATATACACACTCATTACAATGCAATCACTATGTCTTTATGAATATGGAAAGCGGGAGGTCTTACTGCCTACCGGATGGTTATGAAATTTTGGATCGTTCTTTGGCTGATGTACAACGCTGTCTATCTCCTCACTTCTCTTTAAAAGAAATTGCTTCCCTTGATTCCAACGCGATGGTGTCGCGAGATGTTCATGGTGCGACATATCTTCCAGGATATGTTGGCTTAAACAATCTGAATGCAACAGATGATGTAAATGCTGTTCTTCACATGCTCAGTCATGTTGGACCATTTCGGGATTACTTTTTGCAGGAACATCTCTATAGGCTGACCCAAAGCAAGCTCGTAAAAGATTTTGGACTTGTAAGATGATTTTTCCCTTATCTCTTCCATATCTGCTTACTTCGTTGATCATTTAACCTTATAGATTCTTAGAAAACTTTGGTCACCTCATAACTTCAAAAGCACTGTCTCTCCGCAAGAGCTCGTTCAGACCATTACGGTTGAGTCGAAGAGGAAGTTTTCGATAGGCACAAAGTGCGAAGCATTAGAATTGTTTGTGTGGCTGCTGGCGACATTGCAAAAAGGATTAGATCCGAAGAAGTCTAAGCCTCTCGCCCATGAACCTTCAGTGCTGTATGAACCATTCCAGGGGATAGTAGAAGTAACGACCCAGACTAAAAAGTTGGTAACAAACTTTGAAGAACAGAAGTTGCTGGAGAAAGCGAACGATGAAATTGTTGCGGAGGCAGCGAAGACTACTGATGGTTGGGTTAAAAAAGTGAATGAGGTCCCTTTCACATTTCTAAGCTTGGAAATTCCACCCTGCCCTCTTTTCCGTGATGCGCATGGTGGGCTCATTATTCCACAAGTTCCTCTATTTCAATTGCTCAAGAAATTCGATGGTGAATCTTGGAGCGATCAAGTTACAAATGAGGCTCACATGCGCAAACAATACCGGATTAAAAAGCTGCCAAGATATTTGGTTTTGCATCTGGTGAGATTTACTAAGAATAACTTTTATCTGGAGAAGAATCCTACTATTGTGACCTTCCCAGTGAGAAATCTTGAAATGAGGGATTATTTGTACACAGCACAGGATAATCAACACCACCTTGAATTACAGGAGAAAATATCAAATTGTCCCTCTGTTCGAGATATTCAAGATTGGGAAAACGATAAGTTGCGAGAATTGATTGAGTCGCTGGGTTCAGCCCTTCATATTAACGAGCTACAGGCATTGATCAGCGGAGAATATAATTCCATTCATCCATCACTAGATTCAGCCGCAATGAAGGAAAACCTATTGTACATATCAAAACGGGTGATTGAGAGAATTGAGTTGTTTAAATCCACTAAATATGATCTGGTGGCCAACATATGCCACGAATCCGAAGCCGCTGCGAATGGTATAGACGTTGGTGATAGCAACATGGGAGATGTTTTCCAGAAGACTCGCCGTTCTGCTACTGCCGCACCCACAACAGATGATGTGATTAATCGTGGAGCATACAAGATTCATGTTCCTTTCAAAGCAACCAACCAATGGTACGATATACAAGATTTGCACGTTTCGGAAACCACTCCTCAGCTCATCGGTATTGTATTGCTGTTATTTTATCCTTCTCTTAAACTTAAGCCACTTTTCCATAGGAGTTTCCGAGTCATACATATTGGTTTATGAGAAGAAAAGCGCCAAGCGAAAAGAATGAAATGAAATTCAGTATGATTTCATAAATAATGCAGTTGTAAAAAAGCATCAAATGAACGAGAATATGAACTAAGTTGTATACTGTTTTGCTTTATTCGTCTTACTCATTTAAGTCATGAGGGAATTTTAAAAGTGCGGTAACCTATGAATACAAATCCAGTCCTATTGATCACTTTATGCTCAGGAGAACTTTTATCTACTTTCTCTCCATCCAATCAGATCAACAATATGGCTACATGAAGATCGATAATTTACAATGAAGCAGCCTTCTTGGCAGGCTTGGCAGTAGAGCCTTCACGGAAACCGTTCTTGAATCTTCTTGGCAGAGTCTTAAGGTATCTCATACGACCAGTACCAGTGGTGTTTCTTCTCTTAGCCTTCTGGCCCCATTCGACTACAGTATCGAGCTGATAAGAGATAAAAAAGACAGTAGAGCCATCCTAACTTACAAGATCTAGTCTTTGCACCTGGGTAACCGCAACTGGCACAGGTCTTCTTTTGCTTGTGGAAGGAGACCTTACCACAGCGGCGGCAGGAGGTGTGGGTCTTGGTGTGACGCTTACCGAAACTTTGAGTACCCTTGGTCTATAATGAGATGGATAGTCAGAAATCGGAAGATGAAAAGTGATGAGTGGTAACAGTGGGATTCAACAATGGTGTGGAGTAGAAACAGCTCGGAGAAGAAGGAATTAATAGCAACCAATCTCTCTCCAAGAAAACAGGTTCAAATGCTGAACAAGCATTTGCGCTTGGCAGCATCAAGTGTCCATCAAGTGTGTCGTTTTCGTCGGTTTGAGATCATCACTCTAGCAACAACTTCCCTTTCGAACTCAAATGATTAGATTTCACAATCATTTCAAGACCATTTTACCACTTTTACTCCCAGCACTATTGTCTCCACCCCACTTCCCCACTACTGATGAAACACTTACCATTTTCTAGGACGAGTAATGTAACGAATAAATTATTTCTTGATGAGGAAATACCAGAAGCGAACATGTGGATGGTTGGCAAACGAGCGGTGATCATATGCCAGTGGGAAAATATGACCCTAGAATGGGGGTTTATTTGAGTTGCCGTGGGAAAATGGAGAAAAGTCAAGTTTTCCAATCGTCACTGTTCAATTAAAGTGCCTAAAGAGGATGCTTATTATCATCTAATAAAAAAAAATAATAATGAATTACTAAATTCAATTCCTAATTGTTAACCAAATCGAAAGATTCAATCACCAGAAACGATGAAAATCTTGATCCGTACAGTCTTGTGTTTGCAAAGACTGCAACCTTGCTTGCACAGAACGAAGTATGGGACCTTCAAATTTCAAATGATTTCTAGTGACAATGTCATTACAACAAACCTTCGAGACCATATTATTGTCAACACTTCGAAGGACAAACAACTTCCCATCACAATGGTCAGCTCTTCCTCTGGTTCTGATGAGAGAGATTCCTTGGAGAGAGAAAAGGACCTATATTATGTAAAGCGCATAATGAGTCGACATTATAATTCTGGGGATTATCAACAAGCCTTGGAATCTGCTACGAAGTTACTTGATTTGGTAGTGGCATTGTATGGCAAAAATAATGCAGTTTATGCTAGTTGCTTAAACAATATTGCTTTGATGGTAAGGGTCTATTATGGCGCATAATTGACACTATAACATATTCCGTAACGGTTCTAAGCAAAAGCATCTTGGTAATTATGAAGCCGCGATTGACCGGTACATCGCAGCGCTGCAACTCTATGAAGAAGTTAGTGGGAGATTCAGTATCTCATATGCATCGACCCTTGCCAACATTGGGGCACTTTATAAGCACATGGCTTTTGGTGCGAAGGGTATGGAAAAACAACAATACCTTGATAGAGCGGAAGAAGCCCTTGGAGATGCCCACAATCTACGTATTAAATTGCATGGACCTTCACATAGAGACACACTCACAAGCAGTATCATGCTTGCAAGTTTGGCGAAGTTACGCGGCCGAGATCAGGAAGCAATCGAAAGCTTATTAGAAACGCTGAAAGTGGCCCACGATAACTATGGAGCTCAGTAAGTTCTCCACCATAAATGTTCGATTTTCTGACTCTCAAACCCCTCTCTATCTGTGCATATCTCTGTCTTAGTGATATCCTGATTGCAACTATTGAAAATAATCTAGGATTCATTTACAAATGTATAGGCCAATTTGAACATGCGAAGTCTTCTTATGAGCGTGCCGTTTCAATCAGGTGTACTACTTTGGGTGAAAAGCATCCAGACTCCATTATAGCGATTCACAACCTTGCTGAATGTCTTCATGCCAGTGGAGATGAAGCTTCGGCCACTCTTCTTCAAACAAAAATATTAGATATCACCCAAAGCTCACCAACATCAATTGGTAGATACGAGAACAATAATGGGGGAATTGGGAAAAATCCATCCGTTTCCTCATACACGGCTGAACCTCTCACAGCAGCGATGATGCCAAATGATATTGACGGAAATTTGAGACCGAAACCATCAGATATTGTTAAACGGTCGAGCTCAGTGGGTGCATATATTCCACCACATAAGCCTGATTCGATGCAAAATCAACATCAATTCACTTTCAAGTCTAGACAGAATATTCCGGCCACCAGAAAGAAAAATAAGTAACTTAGTGTATTTCAGTATATAGTAAAGCAATTATTTTCAATATAATTTAAACTTCTATCTAAAACTATTTAATGGCACAAGCTATGTATATCCTGCTGACTCAATTGATCGAGTTTTGTCGAGGTCCATCTGCTGTATTGGCCGTCTGCATCACCTATTAGGAGATCTAAACATCGTGAATCTTCGTATGTCTTCCGTATCAACTCTTTTGTTTTCAACACTGGCCCGCTGACTGAACACAAGCGAATGCATGTAATTTCTGTTTTGTGAGATTTTTGTGGTTGACACACAATGGATAACTTCCTATAAAATTTGTCACCAATCGGATGTAATGCTGGGTCAACAGTGCTTTTGCGTACCAAAGGCGGTGAGACCGATTGGTTCAGTTTCCAAAGATAAATATTGCCATCCTTATGACCAGTTACGGCCGCCACACCATCTTGCCACTCACCACTTGGTGGAGATAACACGACTTTACCAAGATTGAGCATGAGATCTTGCATCGGCTCAATAAAGTTTTGATAACTGATTAGTTCCCCATTTAAATGATAAATGCGAAGTTGTTCTTTTGTCAAAGTCGCAATATTTCCGCTGATTGAATTGACAGATACAGATAATACTGGGCTAGTGTGCTTTGACAAAGCACGGACCATCACCTGTGCCTTGTAGTCCCAAATACAAACTTGGCGATCTCTACCACCAGAAATGACGATACTGAACTCCGTTGATATTTCCAAGCAACTAATGCTATCTTCATGACCTGAAAACACAACTACTTCTGCAAGTTTTCGCCCATTGCTTTTAGTTTTTAGTATTTTCCAAACACGCACTGTCATATCATCAGACCCAGTTGCAATCAACTCACCATATTTACAAGTTGCAACACAGGTAACGGCGCGACTATGAAGACCTTCATGATATGTACATTCCTTTTCGCTCTCTAAAGCTCTATACAAACGATTGATTCAGAAATTGACCAAAAGTGAAGATCATGAGTTACCTCGCAGCAACAAATGTGTGCAACGTTTGAATGGCAACACCATCAATTAAGGTCTTAAATTTGACCACTTTTCTATAAAAGGGAGCCAACAAAAGTGAACCTTGTGGAACAGCAACTAAGCGATCTCTTGACAGCAATCGAATGTCTCCAACAACTTGATTTGATAGCACTTTGGTGGAAAGTCCAATGAAAGGTGCCTGCAGATGGTATATTAGCGATGGTCAAAATATTATGTAAATAGTCACTTACGGGTCCCGTAGAAACTTTGTTGATTAAAACTAAATTGCGTGCGCCCACAACCAACAAGGGCGGACACAAATGCCCATGCCAAAGCAATGCAGACGAATCCAACTGAAGTTGATCATTTGATTTTTTCACCACTTCAGGAATCATTTTCTTCGGGTGCGCTTTATGAAAAATCTTAGTAGGGGTTTGACCGAAATTATTAATTTGAGCTAGTGTTGCAACGCGTAACACAGGATCATCGATCGCATCCAAATCCACCTCTCCTTCATATGTTATGTGAATAAACACATTCATCGCGTCAATACTCGCTTTCCCTCGCTGTTTGTAACCAAACACCAAATCAATCCAGTGATTGATATTTTCACTGACATGCGCGCACTCTAGCGCTTGACGATGTAATCGAATAAATTCTTTTGGGTCCCCATTCGCCCATTTTGGCAAGGACACATGATTGATAACTTCATCCTTTTGAGTAGTTCCAAATTCAAAACCATTCACGTTCATCAAGAAGTCAGGAAGATAATAAAACTCTGGAATCAACTCGCGCACATCTTGCAAATTCTCTTGGGAAGCACTCAACCAGCTATTTTCGACACTGTAAAATAAACGGTCAGGTTTATCAAAATTACCACCCTGTAATACAAGGGACATGTTTGCATATGGTTGTAATCGAAGAAGATAGTGCAATACATAACCAGCACATGAATAGTGAGTCCCATAATGAAAAGGTGGAGAACTACCCTCGACTTCCTCCTTGAAGAACTCATCCATTGTCTGAAAACGATCACGGTATTGTTGCTGACGCTTTTTTCCTAATGCACCCATTGGCTTTGACAGGTCGCGAAATGTCGATGGATCATCAAAATCCAATTCTTCACTCTGGTAATCTGCCAAAACCCATGGGAACACAGGATATTGAGTTAAATCTAGAAAAGATCGACCAGCTGCTGAGTTTATATGCATCAAATACTCAAAGTTTGTAATATTGCCTTCGCGCCACAAAGCTGTCAAAGATGATAAAAAATAAGCAACCAAACGGTTATAAACGTTTGTTGCACCACGGAGCAACTGAAGATTTTTCAATCCCACCATCTTGTTAAAGATTGAAGATGGAAGGTCTTTTTCAAGAAGGATCGTCAAGATCTCATCACATTTCTGTCAACATTACACACAATTCATTATTATAAGCAATTTATCAAATAAGTGATTTATTTACCGTTGCATTTTCGCAAGAAAACAAAACAGATGCACCTTTTGTGTCAGTGATCTCAAGAGCACTATATTTAAGTTGATATCTTCTCTTGAAAAATGAATAGATCTATGAAAAGAAAAGTTGATAACAGATATCAATATTACCAATGACCTCGCCATCTACTTACATCTTCCATAGGAAAACGGTAGTGGGCTGTTTCAGCTTCCAAAATATCTTTCCACACCACCTTCAGCCATTCATCATCTGGCAAGTCGTCAACACTGCAATGTTTGGATCCCGACAAAACTAAACTATCCAAAGTAGTATTTATAGGAACCCAACTAAATATTTGGTCAGCAACCTTTCTGTTCGGATCATCAGCAGATATACCGCACAGAACATGAATCGAATATTCGGATAGAAACAAGACCGCTCGTTGAGATTCTAAACCCATTACCCTATCATCAATAAAAATTAATGGAAACCAATACTTTAAAAATATAAATTAATGACCTTTCAACATTATAAATCGAACAGACTTTCAAATCATGACTCGGAATTAAGCCCTTTATCACTTCTCGCAACAGCATCGAACGAGCAATTTTTTTACCTTCCACTGATATAGTAGGAGATGAAGTATCATCAGTTTTATCGTCAATATTCTGGAGAAGCTCCTGTTGAGAGGTGAGGGGTGCATCGTCTCCAAATTTAGGCAAAGGGGAGAATTCGCTGTTCTCCATTCCATCAATGTCGTTAAAATCAACTTGAAGTCCACTAGTTTCTGTTTCGACAAGTTGAAGAGGAGTCAGATCTTCACCAAAATCATCTTGCTCTACATCGAAAGTAGTAGATTGCTTCCTCAGAATTCCTTGCTTATTCATTTGTTCCAATAAATGTTGTAGATCATTCTCTTGGGCTTTCATGGTTTCTGTAGAGGCTTTTGTAAGAGATTTTGAACCACTTCCATATAGAGCAGCATTGAATGGTGATGCATCTTGTAAAGTCTTTTTCCTCGATCTTTCTGGACCCTCACTATAATCAACCCGCCAAGATAATTTTGCTGTTGAAACACCAGAGCTCTCAATGTCATTAGCTGTGGAATATCCCCACAGTGGACTGGATCGCAACTTCAACCAAATCTTCTTCCAGTGCAATGCCCCGATCGTTAGATCTTTCACACTGTCATTTTTCCAAGACATTAACTGCCTAGCCGCTTTCTCTGCATTTCGTTGAGCCATATCGCTTCGGACTATGGCTGATCGAATATTCTCAGCCTGATCCATAGAAATCAAGTCCCTGACATTTACTTGAAGACCAAACACGCGAATCAATTCATCAATTTCATTTGAAAATATTGGTAGGATGTTGTTCAATGTAGCTTCAATATTTCTGAAAACTTTGTCACATTTTGATCCATTATCGGAAATCCAGTAAGAAAAATCCGCAAATCGACTCTCTTCAACATCTACCCCACCACGCAATGTCAGTTCATATTCACCACGCTCATTAGGTACCAATTTCATAAAACCATCACGAAAAACATCACAGTCATCGTCTCCATCATCACGACGCAAGCGATTAGAAGGTGATGCCCCATTACCAATGACTTGCTCTACCAATGAACGACGTTTGTGGCAGATGTACGCTATGATTCTAATCGCCTCGAATCTAACGGCCTGCATATCATCTAGTACTAATGAATAAGAATAATTTAGCATGAATATCGCAAAAAAAATTGCAATCTTATTTCGATCACTTCGAATTTGCCCTACATTTGAAGCCGTACTTTTGCGTTGAGAGTTGCCATTACCTCCTTGGGTTAGTCCTTGTAAAGCTTCAAATACTTGAGTTGAGGGAAGAGCCCGATCATCCATACTACTTCTTCCTGCCAAAAACCGACCAGTAGCAGTTGTTGAAACGAATCCTTCATTACTATCCTCCAGGTATCTATGGAAAAATACTTCGATGTTCTCGCGGATCAAATTAAGAACAGTAAATTTGGACAACGTACCACCTCGCTTGTATTG
>JACCEA011085268.1_pt1 | contig 12016 bp, 9 predicted proteins | sample 7449851 | NCBI WGS metagenome assembly JACCEA01 (sample SAMN15323453, study PRJNA562643) | freshwater metagenome | isolation source: river surface water | place: USA:Blue River Watershed | collected 2017-08-18 | reverse complement strand
TCTAGTTGCAGAGCGCGCAAAGCTTGGCGAGAACTCAACTGCAATCGTTCGTGTTGAACTTCTCTACCCACTGCCTATTGATGAAATGGTTGCAGAAGCAAACAAGCATCCAAATGCAAACCTGCTATGGGTACAGGATGAACCTGCTAACCAGGGTCCTTGGTCACACATCGCATTGCGCACATCTGATGCACATGGCGGACATGGTTTCGGTGATCGAATTCTACGTCGTGTTTCACGTCGAGCAACAGCATCTCCTGCAACTGGAAGCCATCATCTGCATGAGGATGAGCAAAAGGCGTTATTACTGGAAGCCTTTACTCGTTAAAGGTAACCTTGAGCACGGTCTCACCGTTTGTTGCTTCTCTGCTCCATCTGCCAAAAGCAATCTCTTGAAGCCATTGAGTTCCCAGGCCTGCATCGCCCTGAGTCTCGATGCCTCCATTATCGGTAATGGTTAGCTGCAAACCACCCACATCAATAAACTGCCAAGCGACCCTAATTCGCGTTGCACGAGCGGCACGAACCGCATTTGAGATCGCCTCCTCAATAACCTGCACAACAATGTGGGCTTGCGAGAATTTTGAAATCTCAATTGGGTCAGCAGAAAAAGTTACCTGAGCAATACCTGCCCAAGCTTTTTCCAGAGAGTACAACCTCTCGTGGGGCTTTTCATTGAAGTTTTCAAAGTTTTTACCAATTTGAGAGCTGAGAGAGGAGGCCAACTTTTCAAGGGTCGCTCTAGTTTCCTCTGAATCTGGATCATTTGACAGCTCCTCGAGTTGATAACTCAACGCAAGAAGTTCGCTTTGGACCGAATTATGGAGAAAGGCAGCGACCTCTTTACCGGATTGATCCTCTTTTAAACCTTGAAAATTAGGAAATCTAGAGTTTAAATCCTTGTAAAGGTGTTCGATAAAAACCGATCGATCTTCATGGGCTATGTAGATCGCTGCTGCAGATAAAAAGACCGCAAAACCCATCGGGATGAAAATGAAATTAAATAAACCTAAGTCATCTTCAAAGTAATATTTATTGATTAATAAGAAGCAAAGGCCTACAAGAAAGCCAGGAAGAAGAAGGTTAAGTATTTTGAGAAGGGTTATTTTTGCTGTGTGAATCGGTAGATAGCGCCTTTGAAGATAAAAATACCCTGAAATCACAATTAGTAGGATAAAACCACTCATCAACGCTCTACCGCTGCCCAGAGTTGTGCTTAAGTTGAGCGTGCTGAGCAAAACAAGAAAAGCGATAGTGAAAAATGGTGGGAAGTTTTGGAGCCCTATTCCCTCTTTTAAAATGGCCCAAAATTTGATCTTTGGATGATTTCGACCTGATTGAAGCCAAAGCCGATGGCTGAGTGGTCGAATATTGACCTCAACACACTCACGAAGCAATCGCGCTGCTTGTGTGAGCGTCTCCTTGGATATCAAAGGTGCATAAATCGAATCAAGTGAACTTTGGATCTGAGTTTCGATCTCCTTGATCTCTTCAGTGATCGCGGGTGGGATTTTTCTGAATTCAGTGGGATCAATCTTTGCCAATGCAACAAAGGAGCTGTTTATGAAAGTACTGAAATCAGCTTTAAACCCTTGATATGAAGAGATTACGTAGATGGCTAGGGTAAGCCACAACAAAGTAGTGATTGTTGAGGTAAAAAGTCGGGTTGGGAGTACTGCGAACTGTTCAAAGCCCAAGATCTCAAGTCCGACATAGCTAAAGTAGCCGCGGATTAAGCCAATAGCCCCGACAATAAAAATTACAAGCTCATTGTTTCTTCTGTTACTTAACCTTTGTCTGGTTCGTTCGGTTACCACCGATAATAAGAAGAACAAAAACCCAGTTGCAGCTGTCACTGCTAAACCGATTCCGATGAGCGTTAGAAAATCACCTTCCACGCCTCGCAGGTTGAGCAGTGGAAGAGAGACAACTGAAGCGACCGCAAATAATCCAAAAGCATGTGTAGAAAATTCGAGCCTGGTGGATTTTAATGAGGGGATCATGTGAGTTAACCCTTAGGTAAGGATTTCCCACTTAACTCAAAGAAGGCGCGGGTTAGCTGAATGCGGGGATTGAGTGTTTTTTCACGAGGTAGATCTAACAAGGTATGTATACGTTTAAGGGCAGCTTCGACTGTTTTTTCAGTTACGCCTCGTGCCTGTGCAATCGCTGCGGTGGTCAAACCCTCCGAGACCATTCGCAAGATATCGATTTGGGCTTCATTGAGACCAAATTCCGGGGTCAATGGTTTTCGCGCTTGGCTAAGAGGAAGGTGCTTTACTTGAATTATGGCGGTAAAAAGGACTGATATCTCATGCATCTGGGATTTGGTGAAGTAGATCGCCCCTTTGGGCAAGGGGGCATTTTTGGAGTCTGCTAACCGTGGATCGCTAAAAGAGGTCAAGAGAATCACGCCCAAGGTGGGATTTTGGCGCCGCATCGCCGTAACGATATCGATTCCATTTGGTCCAGTCCCTAGATCTAAATCACTAATTACGACATGTGGGTTAGATTTTTGTTGAACCAGTAGGGCCTCTTGCGCCGTTGCAACCGAGCCCACAACTTCAAAGGCGCGATGTGAAAGCAAGGATGAAAGAGTTGATCGAATAAAGTGATCATCCTCAATTATCAATACTTTCGCCAGAGACATACCAGAAGTATTCATCACTTCAAGAAATAAATCTCTACCCAAGTAGGGAAAACCCTTAGGTAAATAGGGGATATCCCGGTGGTATTGCGCCAGAAAGCACCCCACCAAATCAGTATTTGCTCATGGAGATGAATCAGCAAACTGTCAGAGTATTTCCCAAACTTAAGCGTCAAACCCTTTATCGTCTTTCGGTAGTCGGCCTTGCTACCTTTATTACCCAAGCCTCTCCGGGAGGTGCGGCAAGTTCGTGGGGTTCTGAGTGTTTAGGTACTGACCTGACGACCAATTCCTACTGTGTGAATAATCTGGCAGATTCAATTCCTACCGAAACAGATCAGTGGACTCTTCGCAAAGCGGTCGAGGAGGCAAATACCCGGCTCGCCACCTCGGCATCTATTGGATTCACCGATAATTTGTTTGGAATTACACGTGGCACCGATGGAGTTCCAACAAATACCTCTCAAACGCCATTAGATGCTGGGTCTACTCCGCCCACAAACCCGACAAACACTGCAACCATTACCTTGGACTCAGCTCTTGAGATTAAAAATAACATCACCATAACAGCGCCAACTGATGCGTTGGGCACTCCCTTACTCACGATTGTGCGTGGCGATGCAATTACTTCAGGCACACCCCTAATTTCGGTAAATCCCACCGCTGATTCTGCCGCAGATCCATCCGCGCCCACTATTGGGCCAGCGGCAAATCAGGCTACAACTGAGGTAAAGATTGAAAATGTACTTATTCAAGCAAGGACAAACACCGAAAATCCGCAAGGTGATGGATTCGCAACTCCTGGTGTAACGATCCAGGTGAAGGAAACAATCAGCGAAACATATACAGGGCCTGTTGTGGTTGCCCCGACTGTAGTACTCGTCAACACCACAATTAGTAACGCCGTCTCGGAAACTGGTGGTGCGGCAGTGAACACACCTGGTGATGTCACCTTAGTGAACTCAAACTTGACAGGAAATGTTGCAGCACAGTCCGGAGAAAATCCTGTCGCGCAGGATGGTGGTGCGATCAAGGCCGAAGGAACTGTAAACGTCATAAGTTCGGCACTAAACGGTAATACAGCCTCAGGTGATGGTGGGGCGATTTCAGCAACTACGGTTATCGTTGAAAGTGCATCGGATTTATCAAACTCACAGCTCAATGGAAATACTGCTGGTGGAAGTGGCGGTGCAATCTCAGCAACCGCCAACGTCACTATCGCTCAAGCTGAAGTTGCTGGCAATACTTCAATTAGCGGAAATGGTGGTGCAATCGAGGCAGCCGGGGACGTTACTTTATCTTCAACTGTTATCAGCGGGAATCAGGCCTTATCCGGAAACGGTGGTGCGATTGCGGCAACGGGGAATGTGAGCGCTTCAGATTCAACTTTTACTTCAAATCAATCTCTAAATCCCGTTACCAATAGTGCAGATTTACGGCCAGCGATAGGTGGGGGTGCAATCTCCGCAGGTGGAAATGTAACCATCACATCAGATCCCGCTTCCTCGACACCTTCGACCATGCTGGGCAACACCTCAACAACTAATGGCGGTGCAATATCTGCTGCCGGGGGCGTAAGCGTCTCCGGATTAATTGCTAATGGAAACTCGGCTCAATTTCATGGAGGCGTGATTTCAGCAGGTGCTTCAGTATCAGTGACAAGCATGAGTGCTGCAGGCAACTCTTCCACCTCTGATGGAGGTGCTATTTCAGTCAATGATGGCTTTGGAAATCCAAACGTGAGCAGTAATTCAACTTTGACGGTTTCAGTTTCAGATTCAAATTTAAGTGGGAATAGCTCAACAATGGGGAGCGGAGGCGCGATCTCTTCCGTCGGTACAGTCACGATTAATAATTCAACTCTCGAGGGAAATACCTCCGGATATGAAGGTGGTGCAATTAAAGTAGGCAATAGCGCCGTCACATCAAATGTAAATGTTATAAATAACTCTGTCATCGCGACAAATGAGGCGACTGTTAGTGGTGGTGGGATATCAACAAATGGAAATGTGTCTGTTTCGACTTCAGCTTTCTATAACAATGTGGCAATTACTGGATCGGGCGGAGCGATCTCAGCCGGCGGGGACGTTGTCGTTTCCGCATCAAATATTCACAACAATATTGCACCGAGTGGTTCGGGTGGTGCGATTTCAGCTGGCAATAGCGTTTCAATCTTGGCTGGCACTACACTTAACAACAATACCGCGATCATAAGTGGCGGTGGAATATCAACTATTGGATCTGCCGTAATCTCAGAGTCCACGCTTAATGAAAATATCGCAGTTAATGGTTCAGGCGGCGCCGTCGCAGCGGACACGGTTGCAGTAATAGGGTCGACGCTAGATGATAATCAGTCAATCCACGGCTCTGGTGGTGCGATTTCAGCTAACGGATCAGTACTCGTAAACAGCTCATACTTAAATAGCAACAGCGTTTCCAGTGGATCAGGTGGTGCCATACATTCCCATGGCCATGTTGAAGTCAAACTTGGATCCGAACTAAACAATAACTACGCCGATGATAATGGTGGTGCTCTATCTGCAAATACCGTTGACATCAGCAATAGTGAGCTTTCTGGAAATTACAGTGATCTCAACGGCGGAGCTATATATTCTTTTGGAAATGTGGAGATTGAAAACTCTATTTTACTTAATAATGTGAGTTTCAACGGTGGAGCAATCTTTACAGAGGGTGTTGAAACATTCACATCCGTCACCAACTCACAGATTGCCGGAAACTCATCCTACTTTTCAGGTGGTGCAATCTACACAGAAGGAGATGTTGAAGTCCTGGATTCGGTATTTGGAATATTTATCGGAGGCGATGTGGATGAAATTGCCCCGCCGATATTTCAACCTAATTTTTCCAATCAGGGCCAAGGAGGTGCAATCTACTCGGAAGGCAACATAACAGCCACAAACTCTATTTTCGCTGGAAACATCTCAGGATCGGATGGTGGCGCAATCTTTGCGGAAGAAACCACGTCAATTACTGGCACTCTTTTCTTTTTGAATCAGGCTAATGGCAATGGTGGAGCAATCATGTCAAACGGGGATGTCAATATTGCAAATGGCTCGATGCTATTCGCAAACACCGCAGGAGCAATCGATTTCACCGGGCTAGAAATGCTATTCCCCGTCTTGTACCCAATTTTTGAGGAAAATGACGGGCTTAATGAAGTGAATGGCGGAAATGGCGGCGCAGTTTATTCTGCAAGTGACGTAAGGGTCAGTGGGTCATCAATAGGTTTATCTGCACCTCCAATAGGAGAGTCCGCTATATGGGGTAACAGAGCTATCTGCCATCAAACATACTGGGACGATTCCGCATGGCAGAGCGACTGCGTCTACGAAGTTTATGAGTTTGAAAATGATGAAGCGATTTTTATCGAATACATTTCCACAGGAAATGGTGGCGGTATTTATGCTCTTGGTCAGGTAGTTATAGAAGGTGGTTTAACTGACACCTTCATTGACATGTCAGAATCAAATCTTTTAGAAACGATCAAGTCACGGGAGGCTAGTTTTGAGAGCACTTTCTTCACCAACAATCATGCGGAAAATGATGGCGGGGCAATATTCACTCTGGGCGGCGCAATCATTTCCAATACCGAATTCGGAGAAGAATCAGATGAAAACCCTGATTACAACCCGGAGCGGAGATTTTTAAATCCAGATTATATTTCTGATAGTTACGTACTAAATCCCTTATTTGGAAACGGTGAAATGCCTCGTGTTCCAAATAATTTTTATGACCCTGAAGTCCCGCCAACAATCCCTAATCCTCTTTGCGAGGGAGCGAACCAGTTTATTGGTAACATGAATACTGGAGAATCATGGTGTGTGATCGATGAAAATTGGTACACAACTTCTATTGAGAATCCGAATCTAGGCTGGATGGTCGATTTTCCCAACCCTTTGTATAGTGACGAGGAGTTCATTTACACTCCTGAAATTGGTTCAAGATACAACTACGTGCGCGATGATCAATCGAGGGAGCTTAATCCGTTCAAGTACATTTACAAAGGAAACTCTAGTGGAGAAGATGGTGGTGCCGTCTATGTGGAGGGGCCGGCTCTTTTAAGCAATGTCACATTTATAGGAAATACAAGTGCAGATGATGGCGGCGCAATTTTCAGCATCGGAATGCTACAAATCTCTGATTCGACTTTTAAACGGAATTTTGCCGATGATGATGGCGGAGCAATTAAAAGTCAACCTGAAAGCCAAGACCTTCTGATTGCTAGATCTGCATTCATCGAAAATGTTGCTATGGACGATGGCGGCGCAATCTATATCTCTACAGAAGAAGTTGCCCATTATGACGATTTAATCTTGTCATCATTGTTTGACAGTAATGAAGCTTTTGGATACGGCGGTGCGATAGATAGTGATTTTGCGGTTCTAGTACTTAACACTTTCGTCAATAACAAGTCCATTCAAGGCAATAGTTTGAACCTTGATGGCGCACTTCTGACTGGGAACGTTTTCGTTGATACTGAATCACCAGAAAGTCACTTCTCACAGGAGATATGTTCTATCTACCAAAATCCAACAACAGCCTTAAATTTTGCAACAGATTATTCTTGCTTTGGTAGTTATGGTTATTTAGATGAAGTCCTAACTCGGGAAGAGATAGAAGAATCGATAGAGCCACTTTCTCTGGTGGATGATTACGAGACACAACTCTTTAACTTTTTTGCAGAAATTCCCGAATTTTACCTTGAAGAGGAAAGTGATAACTCTGATTACCCAGAGCTATCCACTTTTGGGCAATTTTTCACTGATGAAGTCAATAAGGATTTCAATCAAAACATAAGACATTCAGATGTGATGTGGACCGCTGGGCACCTACAAACAATCTTCCCATCTGTAGTGGTTCCCGAATCTCCAAATGTTGTAGTGACTCCAGGCTCCGGATCAAATGAGCAATCTGGAACTAATATGAGAGGAAATGAGAATCTTGGTTTGGTAACACCTGAACCAGACCGAACTCCATCCCCGGTTCTCATAACTGAAACAACTTTGAGTGCAGAAGAACTAGCTCGAATTGCACAACAACGTGCAGACCAACTGGCTGCAGAGTTAAAGCGTCAGCAAGCGGCCGAAAAAGCTGCGGCAGAACGTTTGGCAAAGATTAAGGCTGACAAGTTGGCACGTGACAAGGCTCGAGCACTGGCTGCAGAAAAGCGGAGAGCACAGTTAGCGGCACTCAAAGCAAAGATCGCAGCAACCAAGGCACGTGGCGAGGTGCTAAAGCAAAAGTACTCTTGGATCAACCTGATGAAGGATTTCTCAAAACCAGCAACAGCAAAAAAGCTAGTGGGGACTCCGGTCAAATAAAGGTTGGAAGGATTTTGTTGGGTTAGTGCTTGTGGCTTTTGACGATTCGGCCCTTGTGGTATCTAAAGAGCACTACCCCAACTACCTCGTTAGCTGGAATCCATCCCCAGCTGCGTGAATCAGTACTTTCATCGCTGTCGCCTTGAACCCAAAAATTGCCGCCATGAGATTTCTGAAGACGCTTTACTAAGAAAATACCTGGTCGCTCTTCCCGTTCTACAACGACAACCTTGCCCAGCATGCGCTCTGCAACTACGGGAGTTAAGCCAGCAGGAAACCAAGAAACCAAAAGCCAGTCGCCATCCTTAAAGGTAGGCGCCATTGAGGAGCCTGAGACCTTGACTGTGCCAAATTTGCTCATGAGCGGTAGTCTCGCACCATAAGCACAGTAGTTCCATTACTTAGAGAAGTGCTTAATAGGGGAGAAGAAAATGTTTTCACCAAAGACAACTGTTTACGCACACTGTGACCTTCCATGTGGAGTTTACGATCCAGCTCAGGCAAAGATCGAAGCGCTATCTGTAAAGGCATGCATGGAAAAGTACGCAGCTAACCCAGATCCAGATTTCCGTTCACGTTCAGTGGCGATCAAGGAAGAGCGCTCACATCAGGTTAAGGAGCACCTATGGGTGCTGTGGACTGATTACTTCAAGGCTCCTCACTTCGAGGCGTACCCACAGCTGCACTCATTGTTCAATGAGGCAACAAAACTTGCAGGTGCTGCAGGCACAAAGGGAACTCAGGATGTGGCAGTTGCAGATTCATTGATCGCAAAGATCGATGAGATTGCAGAGATCTTCTGGGCCACCAAGAAGGCGTAGTAACAACAACTCTGATTAACACAGAGCTAATTGCATGCAATTAGTTTGATTTAAAAAGTACTTAAGACTTATCGTTTTGAATTAAGTGAAGGGCAGCGGTGCGGGCGAGGAAAGATACTCGCTCCACCGCTGATCTTTTTATCAAGGCCGCTGCAATCTGGCGTTCATTTTCATAGACCTCACATTCAAAGGTCAACTCTTTTCCTGAAATCTCAATAACTCGAGATGTTGCACGCAAAGATGCACCAATTCCTGCAGGCGATAGTGAAATGAATTCAACACTTACAGGGATAGTTGTTTCACCTGGCTCTAGGTATAGATCTAGGGAAAGTATCGCTGCGTGCTCCATTAAATTGATTAACAATGATGGAGCGATGATTGGCAGATCACCAATTCCAATCGCAACAGATGTGTCACCAGGTCGAACAATCATCTCTGTTAATCCGACCGCGCCAAGTACCTCATCCTCAGGCAACATATTTAGCGCACCTCTCCATTAGATCCACCATGTGATGGATCGTTGGGATCGGTTCCATCAGTTCTAGCTATATTTGGATCCAGGTATCTAATCTCTTCAGTGTGCTCGATTGTTACCTCACGGTGTTCGATCTGGCCAAACTCATCAATCTCAATTGAGATCTCAGTCATGCTGTATTGGGTTACAACCTCTGTGAAAGTTCCAGCCATTTGCGCATGAATTTGGCGATAAATCGCATCATGAAGATCAGCCGGAGCTTTCTCATCACAGCTGCGTCGCAACGCATCCTGCATCAACTGTCGCATCGCTTGTTCATGAGCAAGCTCTGCCTCGCAAGCAGGACATGCAGCGATGTGAACCTCAACTAAAGCGATCTCTGGTTGTTGCATCTGCCCATCAATAAACAGGACAAATGAGTTCAAAACTTCATTACATGCCAAGTTCACGCGATTGAGATTGTTGGAATCAAAACCTGCCGAACCAAAAATACTGAAGCTCATGGCTTAACCCCCGAACTCTTCTCGGTGCTGTAGCCAAGTTCCTTTGCATACTCTGTTAACCGCTCACGCAGCTGTTTTCTTCCCCGGTGCAGACGTGACATCACAGTTCCCGCCGGAACCCCAACGATCTCCGCAATCTCTTTGTAGGAAAAACCTTCAACATCTGCCAGATAGACGGCTATACGAAACTCTTCAGGAATATCTTGCAGTGCGCGTTTGATATCGCTATCTGGCAGATTCTCTAACGCTTCAACCTCTGCAGACTTTCCTTGATCGCTGGTGTGTGAAGCGGCATCTGCTAACTGCCAATCCTCAATTTCTCCCGCACTTAACTGAGGACGGCGCTGATCTTTGCGATAGGTATTGATAAATGTTGTTGTTAAAACTCGGTACAACCAAGCACGTAAATTTGTTCCTGGCTCAAATTGGTGAAATGAGGCAAATGCTTTGAGGTAAGTATCTTGAACTAAATCCTTGGCATCATGCGGATTTTTTGTGTAACGCAAAGCTGCCGCGTATAACTGATCTGTAAATGCAAGCGCATCGCGCTCGAAGCGGACAGCACGATCCGCCGAGCTCTCTTTAACTAGATCTGTTGACATCGCCTAAAACACTATCGCTAAAAGAGGGTTTCTGGCTCTCCCAAAGGCAGTTCAACGATTAAACCTTTTCCATTATTTGCCACGGTATTAACCGCATTGGAGACTGGATGGGCCTTGACTATCGATTCAGGGTTCTCAACAACCATTAAGGACTTCAACTCATTGACATCGGTATTTCTTGGGTTGAGCCACGTGTCCCAACGATCCTGCGGCATAAAGACCGGCATGCGGCTGTGAATCGTGGCTAACTCGCCTTGAGCCTCTTGGGTAATGATGGATGCGGTTTCAATTACCTCGCCATTGGGTGCGCGCCAACTGCTCCAGATCCCGGCGATCGGTAATTGGCGATCATCTCGGGCAGATATATAGAAAGGTTGTTTAGGAGAGTACTTGCCTAAAGCTGTTGCCCACTCGTAATAACCAGATGCTGGAATTAAACAACGGGTGGCTCGAAAAGCATTTCTAAATGTTGGCTTTTCATGAATCGATTCACTACGTGCATTTATCGCTCGAGATTGTGATGCACGGGCCTCTTGAAAATCTGTTAACCATGGACCGATCAATCCCCAAGAAACCACCGCTAACGCTTTTTGCTGTGATACATCATTGCCGGATTGATCATTGGCTCGCACGATGTAAATGGGATTGGTCGGTGCGATATTCCAGTTCAGTGGCAGCGAACTTTCAGGCGAGGTTCCAGTTACTGAAAACTGCTCCATAAGCTCGCGCATATCCGCCGTTTGCGCATAACGTCCACACATAATTCAAGGGTATCGCAGTAGCGCCCAGCGGTTAGACTTAGGCGATGACAAACAACGCCCACTGGCCCGCGATTTACCGCGGCGCAACACCAGTTGATATCAGCGTTGTCATTCCAGGATCTAAATCAGTCACTAACCGCGCCTTGATTTTGGCGGCACAAGCAAAGAGTCAATCTGTTCTGCGACGTCCATTGGTATCTCGCGACAGCGAATTGATGATGGCTGGATTAAAGGCTTTGGGTGTTGGTATCGAAGAAAAGAGAGCAACAATCAACGGCGTTGATGAGCTGCAGTGGTTTGTTACCCCAGCTGCTTTGCGTGGCGGAGTAAAAATTGATGTGGGTAACGCCGGAACTGTGATGCGCTTTTTGCCACCTTTGGCAGCGCTAGCAACTGGTGAGGTCGCATTTGATGGAGATCCACGTTCTTATGAAAGACCGCTTAGCCCAGTTATTAAAGCGTTAGAAGAGCTTGGCGTCTCAATTGAACACGATAATCGTTACAGCTTGCCATTAACCTTGCATGGGACTGGTTCAATCCCTGGCGGCGAACTAACAATTGATGCAAGCGCATCAAGTCAATTCTTATCTGCATTACTTTTAGTTGCACCAAGTTTTGAAAAGGGAATCACGGCAAAGCATCAAGGCGGATCACTGCCTTCCATGCCACACATTGAAATGACTGTAGAGATGCTGCGCGATTTTGGCGCAACCGTTGAAGTTGATGCAGCTAGCCAAAGCTGGAGCGTCAAGCCTGGCGCATTACATGGAAAAGATTTAGTGATCGAACCAGATCTATCAAACGCTGCACCATTTCTTTCATTAGCAATGGTGTGCGGTGGCAGTGTGACAATCGCTGATTGGCC
>JACCEA010901537.1_pt1 | contig 12017 bp, 10 predicted proteins | sample 7449851 | NCBI WGS metagenome assembly JACCEA01 (sample SAMN15323453, study PRJNA562643) | freshwater metagenome | isolation source: river surface water | place: USA:Blue River Watershed | collected 2017-08-18 | reverse complement strand
AGCACTCCATTTATTATCCCAATACATATTAAAATACTCATTGGCAGTGCCACCATTATAAAGCAAGGCCTCACGCATAACTCCGTAAGGGTTCATGCCAAACAAGAAGCTGTTGGTTTTGTCGTTGAATGTATCAAACAAAAAGCTCACATTATCGTTTCCTCCCGCCCTAAAATCTCGGCGGAATGAGGGCGTTACATAATTATTTCCTGGCGAATATAATTTTGCTCCGATATACACATTCTTGTCATCATAGGCCAACATGATTTCGGTTTGATACTTCGCTTTTACACTATCTTTCGGAAAAAATTGCCAAAATGCAGGCAATTGCTCGGCATTTTGCCACGCTTGCTCATCAAGGACACCATCAAGTTTAATTTTTTCAGTAATAAATTTTACTGTTGCTGTTTGTTGAGCTTGAGTTTGAAGGAAAAATAAAAATGATATAAACAATAGGAGAAGTCTATTCATATTGACAGGGGCTTAAAAATAAGCTACAAAAATACATTTTTCTAAGCCTTATTTTGCCTATTTTTGATTTATTTTAAAGTTTTTTCGAGCATTATTAATTATTTTTCATAAAAAACTTATTCTGTCATACCTTTACTCAATAAAATACAATTTTAACTATTCTTTATGAAACATACTTCTTTCAACACATTAATCTTTCTATTTTTCACAAGCTTTGTGTTCGCACAAGCACCCGACGAAAAACACCTCAAAAACGTTCGCCAACTTACTTTCGGTGGTAATAATGCTGAGGCATACTTCAGCCGTGACAGTAAATATATCAGCTTTCAATCTGACAATCCTGCATGGGGACTTTCGTGCGACCAAATTTTCTATATGGATGTAGAAAAAGGCTTGAAAGACCCAAAAGTTCGCCCTGACTTTATCAGTACAAGTTTCGGCCGCACAACTTGCAGCTTCTTCATGCCCAATGGCAAAGAAATTCTCTACGGAAGCACGCACGAAGGTGGTGGACACGCCTGTCCACCTGTGCCTGACATGGGCAAAAAGTACCTTTGGGCAATTTATGATAGTTTTGATATCTATGTGGCCGATTTGAAAGGAAAAGTAAAAAGACGCCTAACAAATACGCCAGGCTACGATGCAGAAGCGACGGTTTCGCCCGATGGAAAAAAGATTGTCTTTACCAGCACTCGCAATGGTGATTTGGATTTATACATCATGGATATTGATGGCAAAAATGTCAAGCAAATTACGCACGAATTAGGTTATGATGGCGGAGCATTTTTCTCGCCCGATAGCAAGAAGTTAGTTTTCCGTGCTTCACGTTTTTCGAGCGAAGAAGAACGCACCGAATACAAAGAAAACTTAAAGAAAAACTTGGTAGCCCCTACTAACATGGAGATTTTTACGTGCAATATTGATGGCTCTGATATGAAACAAATCACAAAACTGGGTAAAGCTAACTGGGCACCTTACTTTACTCCGAAGGGCGATAAAATCATTTTTGCCTCGAATCATCATTCACAACGTGGCTATGATTTTCAGTTATATCTAATAAATATTGATGGAACAGGTCTTCAAAAAATCACGACTGAAAGCAATTTCAATGCCTTCCCGATGTTTAGCTATGATGGTAAAAAGCTAATTTTCAGCTCAAACCGCAATAATGGTGGAACGAGAGACACCAATCTTTTCATTGCTGATTGGGTAGATTAATACCCAACAGTGCTGGCACGATTTTTTAACTGAAAGAATATCTTCACTATGAAGATATTCTTTTTTATTTCCATCATTCATCAAAACAACGTAAACCTATGCTCAAACGCCTACTAAAAGAACTTACACAAAAGCCGATGGCCGCACATCCAAAACCTACTTCGTATGTAAAGTCGAGCAAGAGCAGTTATCCATTCTATATTAAAGCCCCGATGGTTTTGCTTGGATTATACTTACTATTTTATATACTCTTTATTTTGAAAGATATTTTAGTACCAGTCTGCTATGCAGGTTTACTATCTATCTTACTCAATCCACTGGTTAATCGTCTTAATCAATTCAAAATCAAACGTGAGGTTTCAATTAGTATCGCCATTCTATTGGCCATTGTAGTTTTTGGTGGACTTATTACATTTTTAGGAAGCCAAATGACGAGCTTTAGCGAATTTGCTCCCGATTTCAAACATAGAGGTAACCAAATCTTAACCGACCTTCAAGTATGGATTAAAAGCACTTTCAATATTTCATTCAGCAAACAAATGAAAATGTTTTCAGATGCTCTGGAAAGTAGTAAGGCTTATATCGGAGAAACCGTTTCGACGATTGCAGGAATCATCGGAATAGTAGTGCTTTTACCGATTTATGTATATCTCATTCTCTATTATAAGCCTTTATTTATCAATTTCTTTTACGAAGTTTTTGATACCGAACACGAAGATAAGGTATCGGAAGTACTGACCGAAACCAAAATGGCGATTCAAAGTTATATTCAAGGATTATTGATAGAAATGCTTATCGTAGCAGGCTTAAACTCAGTGGCGTTATTGCTTTTGGGAGTTGAATATGCAGTTTTATTAGGGGTTATCGGTGCAATCCTAAACATTGTCCCATACATTGGTGGTTTAATTGCTATCGCAATGCCAGTGATGATGTCGCTTGTAACTGGCGATGGTGGATATTCTACGGCACTTTATGTAATTATTGCCTATACTGTTATTCAGTTTTTAGATAATAATGTCATTGTACCAAAGGTTGTTTCTTCGAAAGTTGAAGTAAATGCCTTTATTTCAATCATTGTTGTGTTGCTGGGTGGTGCTTTATGGGGAGTTTCAGGAATGTTTCTATCGATTCCGTTTGTGGCAATTCTGAAAATAATTTTTGATAGAATCCAAGACCTCAAGCCATGGGGAATGATTTTGGGAACAGAAATGAATGAAAATTTTTCGTTGCACGACTTTGGAAGCCCCGAAGCCGCCGAAAAAAGTGTGATTAGTCAGGAAATAGCTTTCGACCAAATTGGTTTGGAAAAGGAAAACACAGAACCCAGTCCAAAATAACGTTGAAACAAGAAGAGCTGTTGGGTGCAACAGCTCTTCTTGTTTTAGTTATCTTGAATACTCAACAAATCAAAATTTTTCTTACCCTCTCAAAGCCTCAACCTCCTCAACCGTTTTCGGAATTGGCTTGCCAAGCGTTTTGCTACCTGTTTCCGTAACCAAACAATTATCTTCGATACGAACTCCGCCAAAATCTCGATAATCCTCTAATTTTGAATAGTTTACAAAATTCGTAAACTTATTCTCAGCCTTCCATTTATCAATCAATTCTGGAATAAAATAAATACCTGGCTCAACCGTCAGCACAAAACCCGCTTCGAGTTCTTTTGCCAAACGAAGTGATTTTAGACCTAACTGCGTACTTCGTTCCAAACCATCTCGGTAACCTACGTATTTTTCGCCTAAATCTTCCATATCATGCACATCAAGCCCGATTTGATGTCCCAAACCATGAGGCATAAAAAGCCCTTGCACGCCTAAAGCGAGCATTTCATCTACATCGCCATTCAAAAAGCCCAACTCTTTCATTCCTTCAAGCATAATTCTGTTGGCTGCAAGATGAATTTCTCGATATTGAATAGTTGGTCGAAGTGCCGCAATCGACTCTGTTTCCATTTTCAATACCAAGTTGTAAATCTCTTTTTGTTTTTCGGTAAAACGTTTACTTACAGGAATCGTGCGAGTAATATCACCTGCATAAAACATTGTATTTTCTGCCCCCGAATCGTTGATAGCCAAACGCCCTTCGGTCATTGTATTGCCATAATAATGGTTATGCAGCGTTTGTCCGTTTACCGAAAAAATTATTGGATAAGCTAAGTCTCCACCACCCTCACGAGCTTTGGCATGTATAGCCGCTGCAATTTCGTATTCTTTTTTGCCAGCCGCTGTTAGTTGCATGGCCGTGATGTGCATTTCACGAGTGATATTCACGGCATCTTCCATCTGCACGATTTCATCTTCTGTCTTGATTGAGCGTATAGCTACAATTCCCTTTATTAACTCAACCGATGCCTTTTCTTTCAACTGAGCAGTCTGGATACCCAACCACTCGCTCATACGAATCATATTATCGAAACGATACGGTGGTGTAAAATGCACTTTTTGTGCTTTTTTTAGCCTTTCTGGTAATTTTGAAGGTTCTTCTGTGCGGTACACTCCTACTCTACGAGCCTGCTCAGCCAGTGTTGGTTGTGGCCCCACCCAAATAATATCGTCCATCGTAAACTCATGCCCGAAGATAATTTCTTCGCCCGAATCCACATCAATGATGGCAGCTAAACCTGCATGGCTAATACCAAAAAAATATAAAAAATTGCTATCTTGACGAAAACGATACGTATTGTCGTGGTAATTCATGGGGGCTTCTTCATTGCCCATAATTAGAATTAAGCCACTTCCTACGGCTTTCTTTAATGCGTTTCGACGCTCGGTATAAGTTTGAACTGAAAACATGGTTTGTTGATTTTTTATACCACGAAATAAAGAAAAGATAGGCAATTTTTCATTATAAACGATGGTTTATTATTCATTTTTATATCATGAGTAACTGTTTTTCATCTGAATAAAAAAACTTTTTATAATATTTCTGAGTTTTGTTTATCTTTTCAATGAGCCTTTCATTGATACGAAATTATGTGTAAAATGTATTAATAAATAGATTATTAAGCCCTAATCAACTATCAATCAAAGGGTTAAGTTTTGATGCCACTCAATAAGTTAAGGAAAATAAAAATAAAAAAACTTTCAGAATATTTTGAAAATTCAAAAAGGTTATTTTACTTTGGGGTACAAATACACTTACGTGCTTATATATAAAAGTTTAAAAAACAAACATGTCATTAATGGAATTAAAAGAAGCAAAAGACAAGTTTATCCATACATGGGGTACGCTGGCCACGCAGTGGGGTATAAACCGCACAATGGCTCAGATACACGCATTGCTTTTGCTTTCGTCTAAGTCTATGAATGCTGATGAAATCATGGCCGACCTACAAATTTCGAGAGGGAATGTGAACATGAACCTCAGAGATTTAATGGATTGGGGATTGATTTACAAACAACTCCTACCAGGCGAAAGAAAGGAGTATTTCATAGCAGAGAAGGACATTTGGAAAGTTGCTAAGCAAATTGCAAAAGAGCGACGACGCCGAGAAATCGGACCACTAATCGAGGCAATGGAAGATATTAAGGAGGGAATCCAACCTGACACTGCCGAGAAAGAAGAGTTCCTGAAAATAGTTAATGACATCAGTAAGGTTTCGGTGTTTGCCGATAATACGATGACGTCCTTGCTAAAATCAGATGAAAATTGGTTAATCAATAATTTTATAAAAATCTTTAATAAATAGTAACATGACTATCACGGTCATGGTTTTTTTGGAGTTTTTGGGGTCGGGCAGTAATTTTCTCATAGATAGAGAATTACTGCTTTTTTTTAGCAAAAAAGGAACGCTTTTGCGTTCCCTTTCAAAATGACTTCTCAATATTCTTTTTCTTATTCCACGGGGCGGTAGTCTGGCGAGACATATCATATAAGAAATAGATAACTACCGCCAAAAAAATCAGGAAAATGATGCGAAAAAGGCTTCGATTTCGATTATTAGAACTATTATTCTGTGACATAGATAAATACTTTTTACTGAACTCTCTTAAAACACCACTACAACAAAAAGAGTTTTGAATAATTTAAGAATGACTAATATTTTGTGGCGAATGATAACCCAAAAACTTAGCCATTTTACTTGAGACTTCTGCCCATTTGATATCATCAAACTCCAGAATCACTACGCTTGCTTTATCCATCGAGCCACCAATATCTGCACGAGTTAGGTACTCAGCAAAAAAAGTAATATCTGGGTTATGCCCAAAAACAGCTACTACACTCACCGATTCATTTAATTGATTAACAGCGGCCAGATAACTACGTGGGCCACCGCCATAAATGGCATCATCGATTACAATGGCATCAGCCTCGTAATGTAATTGTTCGGCAAAAATCTTTGCGGTTGCTTTTGCACGTTCGGCAGCACTACTCACAATTAGGTCAAGTTTGATGCTCTTTGCTTCTAAAAACTTACCCATACGAGCAGACTCAATGATTCCAGTCGAGGTTAGTTCACGGTCAAAATCACGAAACATTGGCGTATTTCCGCCATCTTCAGCAGTAGCATGACGAATTAAGTAAAGGCTTTTTTTCATATTTTCGATGGTTTTGGCACGAATATACAAGCATTGCTCAAAAAAAGCTTAATTTCTACTAAAAATTTCTTTAATAGAAAATGAATATTTCGAAAAATAACTACTCAAAAAGAGTAAATACTTGACTACTAAACTACTAATGTTTTTCTCATTACCACGGCCGAAGATGGGCAAACGGAAGAAAACTGTTGGCTACTTTGAATTTCGACTGGCACATCCGTTCGTTCAACTACTTCATAATTGCATTTTCTCTCAAAAAATTCTTTAGCTGTTGTTGTAAGCAAATACAGTTCTTTGAGATGTTGGCTTTTTGCATAATTTTCCAAATGCTGAATAATTGCAACTCCGCATCCTTTTCCTTTTTGCAAATCACTAATGCTAATTGAGCGTAAAAGTCCTATTTCTCCTTTTGTTTCTAAACCTGCCGTACCAATTATGCCGTCGTCAGTTTCTAAACAAAACAGTTCTACGTTTCCATCAATGTCGTTTATTGGTAGATTTGCCTTTTCCAGCAATGATAGCACCTCTACCCTTTCTGAAGCTAATGCTTTCTTGAATATAGTAGTCATTTTCAATAAATTTTAATCAAATACCCCTTTTTAAAAGCTATGATACAAGTATGCAATGTTTATTTTATACTCCAAAAGAAATGATAAAAACTTTATCTTTGTTGTTTCAAAATCAAATAATCACCAACCTCCAAGCACTTCTAAGATTAATTTTATGCTCATTTACAACCCAAAAGATTGGTGGAAACTTATTTTCTATTTCCACAAAGCCGATACCTTCCGTAAACTTTTACCTGCGATGTTGGGTGTAATGGCCTACACAGCATTTATTTCGTATCTCGAAAATGAAGTTTTTCATTTTCTGCCACTCAAAAATCCACTGGCAATACACTCTTTGGTAGGTTTTGTGCTTTCGCTTTTATTAGTTTTCCGAACCAACAGCTCTTATGACCGTTGGTGGGAAGGACGAAAAATTTGGGGAAGTTTCACGAATAATTCTCGAAATTTGGCTTTAAAACTTAGTGCAATATTACCAGATGGGCATGAAAGCAAAGAAATTTTTAGGGTTTTGATTGGTAACTACATTCATGCCGTAAAGGACCACCTTCGAGGAAATGCCAATCATAAACATTTAGTATATGTAGCCAACTATGATGAAGCTTTTTACGTAAATTATACACATACACCCAACAGAATCGGACAGGCAATTTATTTAGAAATCAATCGTTTACATCTATCTGGTGTTATCACGGCAGAGCAGTTATTGATTTTGAATAATGAATTGGTTTCGTTTACGGATAATCTTGGGGCTTGCGAGCGAATTCGTAATACTCCGATTCCATCATCGTATAATATTTTTATCAAAAAAATGATATTTTTGTATGTCTTTACAATGCCATTTAGTTTTGTATTAGAGTTTAAACATTGGGCCACACCAATCGTTACGCTTATATTTTACGCATTTGCGGGCATAGAAATGATTGCCGAAGAAATCGAAGACCCATTTGGTACGGATAATAATGATTTACAGCTCGACTCTATTGTAAAGAATATAAAAGGAAATTTAGTAGAAATATTTCGTCATTAAAATTCGTTCATTTTACTAATAGTAGAAACATTTATCGCAACCTATCGTTTATAACTTACGTCATTACTATCAACAAATCTAAGAAATATGAAGGCTAAATTAAGTAAGTTTTTATTGTTAGTTTCGGTGGTTGGTGCATTATCCTGTAAGAAAGATACAGTAGAACCGGCTACTACAACCACTGGTACAACTACACCAACGAGTCCGAATGCCGCAGCTAACAGTTGGGTTTATGACCAACTCAAAGAATGGTATTTATGGTCTGACAAATTACCAGCTAAAGATAAAACAGATTTAACTTTGGTAACAGGTAAAGATGGCGAAGATGATATTAAAAAGTATTATTTCTACTCTCTCTTAAACGATTACCCAAACACCGACCGTTTTTCGTGGATTCGTGAAAACATTACCGACTTGACGAATTCGTTGAGTGGTGTTAGTACCTCTTTTGGGTTTTCTCGTACAGCAGTTTATTTAGATAATACGCAAACGAATGTGGTATTTTTTATTTCAAATGTGATTACCAATAGCCCTGCTGACAAAGCTGGCCTAAAACGTGGTGACATTGTTTTGACGATAAATGGCACTCAAATAAATGGCACAAACTTCGCAACTCTCATCAGTAATAACGAAACCGCTACTTTTGGTCTTGCGGAATTTAAAAATGGCTCTTATGTGCTATCTGGAAAAACAGTAACAGCAACTAAAGCGGTTGTACAAAATGACCCCGTACAGTTTTGGAAGGTAATTGAAAAGGGAAATAAAAAAATTGGTTACCTTCTCTACACACAGTTTTTGGGTGCTTATGATGATAAACTTAAACAAGTTTTTGGGGAGTTTAAAACCAAAGGTGTGAACGAATTAGTACTTGATTTGAGACTCAATGGAGGAGGATTGATTTCATCAGCAGATTTACTTTCATCTTTAATTGTAAAAAATCCGAATGCTAACAATGTGATTCACCAAGACGAATGGAATGCCAATATAAAAGTAAAATATCCAACGCTTTCAAACCCAACCAAATTTACAGTTCAACCTAATAACCTTAATCTCGACCGCTTAGTAGTACTTACTTCAAACGGAACGGCATCGGCCAGTGAGCTGGTTATCAATAGTTTACGTCCATACATGGATGTTGTGATTATTGGACAAAATACTTATGGCAAAAATGTAGGTTCGATAACCATTAAAGATGACCAAACACCTGCTCGTTGGGCATGGGGAATGCAGCCAATTGTGTTGCGTACGGTAAACTCAAAAGGCGAATCGGCTTATGGCACAAAAACTGGTTTCACGCCAAACTATGTAGTCTCAGATAATGTATACCCATTCAAACCTTGGGGCGACGAAAGTGAGACTTTACTCAAAAAAGCATTAGAAGTAATTACAGGTGTTCCAGCCGAAGCTTCGGCATCTACGAGTCGTTCGTTTAGAACGATTGACAAAGCAGCTATTTTGGAAGAAAATATTTCAGATAACCCTGCCGATAATCGTAAAGATATGTTTGCGAAAATGCCTAAATAAAAAGTACAGAAAATTGAGATTGAAGCTGCCATAAGGCAGCTTCTTTTTTTTATCTAAGCACAGTAACAATTCCTCGGTAAGTCTTAAACTTAGTTTTGATAACATACGAATAAGAAGCCGCCTCCATGCCCGACGCATCCCAAGGAGTTGAATAGCCTTTCGAAAAGAAAACAGTGTTTCCCCAGCGATTAAAAACCTCAACAGTGGCATCAGTATAAAAACTTAGGTTTTCGAGTTTCCAGGTATCATTTAGGCCATCGTTATCGGGCGAAAAAGCATTCGGAATATAGATAGCTGGCAATACATTGATTGTCACGCTTGCCGTTACTGGACAACCAGAATCATTATTAGCCGTAAGAATATATTTGGTGGTTTCTAAAGGTCGTGCTATTGGCTGTAAGATTGAAGCATCAGATAAGTCATTAGCGGGGGTCCAACTAAAGTAAAGGGCATTGGTACTACTCGCTTTAAGTTTTATTGATTCTCCAGCCAAAATGGTGGTGTCACTGCCCGCACTAAGGCTTATTTTATCGGCATCACTAACGCCAGCAATCTTTTGTACACTTGATGTAGTTACACAACCATTTTTTGTAATTTTCACTGTATAATTCCCACTTTTCTTTACCTCAAGTGTATTCTTTGTTTCGTTCAATAAATCATTTCCATTCTCTTGCCATTGATATTGGGCAGCTGCATCGCTTTTGACAGAAATAGTTGTTGGTAAAAGCATACAATCGCTGCCTGTAAAAGCAATTTTATTATCTGGTATGCCTTTGACATTTATTTTTAGGGCTTTTCTGGCACTGTACGCATCACAAGGATTTGTAACAGATTCTAATAATTTGACTGTAACATTGGGTTGAGAATCAGTGTTTTGTTTGGGCGGAGAATACTTAAAAACTGGACTACTACTTGGCGAACCTTGCGGTTTATCATCAATATACCATTGATAATAATAATTACCACTGATAGTAGGTGTTGCCGTAAAAACTACCTCATTACCAGCACACGGGTTAATATTATCTACGCTCAGATTCACCAAAGTTTGTGGTACTTGATTTCCTCCATAAGCATTTCCACCAGCTCCAAACACCGAGATACTATTGCCTGGATTTATGCCCAATGAATTAGGGAATAAAAAAGGGTCATTCTGGTTGTTAAAATTATAAACTCGCCCTGCACATTGGCTTGTGCGTTTGAATGTAAAGAGAATAATTTCTTGGTTTGCGATAATATCAAATTTGACTGGTGGCGAAACCGAATTATTAAAACTAAAAAACAAATAATCATAGTCTGGATTTTCAGGGGGAGCATCGGCTCTACCCGAAAAGAGCCATTTCATATTCGGAATTGGCGAACTAATATTTGATAGCTGAAAATAATTATTGCCACTTCCGTGTGGCACTACGAGTGTAATCTGTGAAGAACCAATATACGAGCCACTACCCGTAAAACTTCTATCCGAAATCATCGAAATTTTATAAGTCACGCCATCGGGGTCTAAAGTCGTTTTTATGGTTATTTGCGAAAGTGCTATTTTGGGCAAGCATGCCAAAATAACAATCATCCAAAAAAAACGTAAAAATATCATGACACAAAAACGTGTTTTTTGCGAAAAAATGATTCGGAGGTATCATTCATTCACATTTTTATTAGGAAAAGCTCTACTACCTAAGATTACTGATAATCAAAGCATTATAAATATCTTTATAGCAAAAACCTAACCAAAACAAGAAGAGGTGTTCGTGAAAATTTATCCACGAGCACCTCAGTGTTCTACTTTTTGTTGGTTACGTAAGTACTTTATTTTACGACCATCAGTTTTTGAGCCGAACCAATGCGTAAACCATCTTTTTCGATATGAACCAAATAACTTCCTTCGGTTAAATCTTCGAGAGACAAATCAATGTTAAACTCTCCTGCTCCCATTTTTACTTTCTTGCGTACAAGCTCACGTGAACTTCTCGAATCAATGATTGTTAGGAATAAATCGCCTTCGGCAACATCCAAAAGGTTTTCATAAACTACGGTCGTTCTATCAACCGCAGGGTTAGGAAATACCTTTTGAATACGAAGCTTCTTAGCAATTTCTTCAGGATTCATCAACGCACCAGCATTACCTGAATAGGCATTTCTATGACCAAAACCTAATACACTAATATGGTTTTTTACGTTGAATTCTGCTCCGTGAGTTTTAATTAACTCGTCATTATTATTATCAATCAATTCTACATTGGCATCAAGCTGCTCTCCTGCATTTTGGAAAGAAAACAGCTCAACTTCTTGGCCTTCGGTAAATGTAAAGGCTTTTGTACCAACGTTTTTCAGATTGATTGATACATAATCGTAATCGCCTGCACCATCAGGAGATTTCATTGCTGCACCCGTTTGCCAATCGGCATCTTGATTAGCCGACTTCAAGTTATTCAAGATAAAAGCTTTATCTGACTTCACTCGAAGCGTTACCTGAGCGGTTCCAATAGTATTCTTTGCTCCTTTCAAGGTTTGTTCTGGCAACATACTCACTACATACGTCTTGAGGTCGTCTTTGCGAGTAATTTTAAACTTAACCTGAGCTTGAGCGTTTATCGCTGCTCCTGCCAATAAAGCAACTACTGCCAATGTTGATAGTTTTTTCATTGTATTATTTGCGGTTCGTCGCCACGATTT
>JACCEA010841489.1_pt1 | contig 12017 bp, 11 predicted proteins | sample 7449851 | NCBI WGS metagenome assembly JACCEA01 (sample SAMN15323453, study PRJNA562643) | freshwater metagenome | isolation source: river surface water | place: USA:Blue River Watershed | collected 2017-08-18 | reverse complement strand
TGCCGCGATGAGCGCAGAGCACGTTTTAGAAAGACTGAAAGATCGAGCCGTGGTGGTTACCCCTGGCGATCGAACCGATGTCATCGTTCCGCTAATCATGGCTGATCAGGCAGAAACTTTCCCAACCATAGCCGGCATCATTCTCAATGGTGGATTTGAATTACCGGAAGAAATTCAAAGACTAATCAAGGGTATGAATGCCTCCATTCCAATAATTAGTTGTGAGCTCGGGTCTTTTGACACAACCATGCAGGTAGTCAAAACCAGAGCGGTTCTCACGGCCGATGACAAAGTAAAGCTTGCTAGAGCGAATGGGCTTTTGACCAAGAGTGTTGATCTATTACAGGTGGCCAGAACGATTGAAGCGGCTGAGGTGACAACCGTTACACCTCTCATGTTTGAGCTAGACCTGATAGAAAGAGCAAGTAAGCAAAGAAAAAAGATTGTCTTGCCCGAGGGGGCCGATGATCGAATTCTGCAGGCCGCAAGCGAGGTGCTGCAGAAAAACATTGCTGACCTAATCATTCTGGGACAACCGACCAGCATCCAAAAGCGCGCTAATGAGCTAGGACTAGACCTAGCCGGCGCTGAAATTATGGAGATTCAAACCTCCCAGCACCTTGCGGCATGCGTAAGCGAATACGTGAAGCTGCGCTCGCACAAGGGTGTGACGCTAGAGCAAGCTAAAGAAAAAATGCTTGATTCGGCATACTTTGGAACGATGCTGGTGCAGTTGGGAATTGCCGATGGCATGGTTTCGGGAGCTATGAGCACTACAGCCCACACCATCCGACCCGCTTTTGAGTTTGTAAAAACTAAAGAAGGCGTCAGCTCAGTCTCATCGGTGTTTTTGATGGCTCTCAAAGATCGCGTGGTGGTTTATGGCGACTGCGCAGTTATTCCAGAGCCAACCGAGGAACAATTGGCAGACATAGCGATTTCCTCAGCGCAGACGGCAAAAGCATTTGGGATTGAACCCAGAGTTGCCATGCTTTCTTACTCAACCGGTGAATCGGGCAGTGGCGCCGAAGTAGACAAGGTTCGAAACGCAACCGAGCTGGTTAGAAAACGCGCTCCATCCCTCAACGTCGAAGGACCGATTCAATATGATGCGGCGGTCGACGCGGCGGTCGCCAAAGCGAAACTGCCAGGCTCATCGGTTGCTGGCCAGGCAACGGTTTTTGTTTTTCCTGATTTGAATACCGGTAACAACACCTACAAGGCTGTCCAGCGAACCTCAGGCGCACTCGCCATTGGCCCTGTCTTGCAGGGCCTTCGAAAGCCGGTTAATGATCTCTCTCGCGGTGCATTGGTGCCGGATATCGTTAACACAATTGCTATCACTGCAATCCAGGCGGCCGAGCTTTGAAACCAATCCTCGTAATTAATTCGGGCTCATCATCGCTGAAGTATCAGGTAATTGATGTTGATAGCAGTCAATCCCTTCTCAGCGGAACCATTGAAAGAGTTGAAAGCCACGAAGCAGCCTTTTCGCAAATGCTTGAAAATTTGCAGCAGAGTGGAATATCACCGGTTGCCCTAGCTCACCGAGTGGTGCACGGGGGAGATAAGTTTTCAAAGCCGGCCATCATCACCGAGGAAGTTGAGACAACAATCTCGGAGCTAATTCCACTTGCCCCGCTTCATAATCCAGGAAACCTTGCCGGTATTCGTGCGGGCAGACAAGCTTTTCCAGCCCTGCCCCAACTGGCCGTGTTTGACACTGCTTTCCATCAGAGCATGCCCGAGAGCTCATATAGATATGCAATTGATTTACAGCTGGCAAAGCGGCTAGGGGTGCGAAAGTACGGGTTTCATGGCTCTTCACACTCCTATGTATCTCGAATGGCAGCGGAGTTTCTCGGTATTGAGCTAGCTAGGTTCAATGCGGTTGTTATGCATCTTGGTAATGGGGCTTCGGTTTGCGCCGTGAGAAATGGCCAAAGCTTTGATACCTCAATGGGTCTTACACCACTGGCAGGTTTAGTTATGGGCTCGCGCTCTGGCGATATTGACCCGGCGGTGATTTTCTATCTCATTAGGGCTGGCAAGTTATCAGTCGAGGAAGTGGATGAGCTTCTAAACAAAAAATCGGGACTACTGGGACTGGCTGGGGTGTCCGACTTTAGAGATCTCGATGGCAAGGCAAGTTCGGGAGATTTAGCTGCGCAGCTGGCCATAGATGTCTTTGTTGAAAGAGCCAGGCAGTATCTTGGCGGCTACGTTGTAAGACTGGGCAGGGTTGATGCCGTTATCTTCACCGGCGGCATCGGAGAGAATAACGCCGGCATAAGAGCGCGAATTTGTGCAGAGTTGAGCTCACTGGGAATTTCTATTGCAACATCAGCCAATCAAGAGCAGAGTAAGCAGATTAGAAAGATTTCTGATGGTGAAGTAGCAGTCTTGGTAGTTCCAACTAACGAGGAACTTGAGATTGCACTTCAGGCAGCAAAGTTGATATAGGAGAGAAATGAATAGCTGGGATATCGGCCAAGACGTTGCAGGTTACGTGTGGAAAGTTGATAATCCACGCGCCCAAGTGCTGCTGCAGCATGGATATGGCGAATATGCCCAGCGCTATGTCGAGTATTACAGCCAGCTCATTCCGAAGCTAAATCAAAACGGAATGGATGTTTATGCCATTGACTTGCCCGGCCACGGCAACACCAAGGGAACGCGTGGCTTGGTTGATCTAACAAAAGCCGTGGAGCTTCACCTGCAGGCCAGGGCAAAACTTCCCTCCGACATTCCAACCGTGTTGTTTGGTCACTCACTTGGCGGTCTGATTACCGCCGGCAGCATCACCAAAGACCGAGCAAATGTGGTGGCGGTGATTCTGAGCTCTTCTGCCATGCAGGCTCCATCAAAACTCTGGGAGCGAGTGCTGGGTAAGGTTTCAGCCGCACTGGCACCCGCCGCCCCAATGCCCCTACCCAGACCCGGCATGGAGGCGCTAACTCGGGATAAGGACCTACTGAATCGATTCCTCTCCGACCCAATGATGTATCAGGGGAAGCCGCAAAACCTGGTTGCCAAGACGGTCCTGCAGGTCTCCGATGAGGTCTGGAGCAAGGTCTCCGACTGGAAGGTGCCGACCCTGATTTTCCACGGCAATAAGGACACCTCGACCAGCCACCTGCAATCGCAGGCCCTGCACGAGAAGATTGCCAGCCCCGATCGCAAACTTCTGATCTACCCGGGCGGCTACCACGAACTGCTCAACGACCTCAATCACCAAGAGGTGGAGCGGGATGTCTTTGGCTGGCTGCTGGCCAGGGTCTAGAAATAACCCGTAACAATTTGACTTTCTGGCCGGCTGGCTCCAAAATTTATCCCAATGAGTACTCAAGCAGTCGAGATTCGCGCCCTAGCTGGCGCTATGTTCTCCTGCTCGATGTGCATGCGAATGTGCCGCTAATCAACTTCGCTTACTGATTAGCAAAACGGCGCCAGCACCCCAACAAACGCACGTGATTCGTGCATCAAAAATTCGCATACACAAACTAAGGACTCAAAATGACAACAACCGCAGTAAAAACCACCGAAGCCAAGGGATTTGCCCTCTACATCGGAATTTCTGAATCTGACGCTGAGGCTGCCGGCCTGAGCCTGGCTGAAATTGCCCAGGAGCTAAAGAACAAGCTGGCTGAACTGATTCCAGGCAAAGAAAACGAAACCTATGCGGCGCTCGCCATCGCACCTAAGTCTGTCCAGGGCAGAAACCTGCAGCTGACTCGACTTGCGCTGGGTGAACCAAAGGCAACCGCTCAGGCAAAGCCGCAGGCCGATGAAGAAACTCCGGCCAAGGGAGTAGTGGTTGATCTTTCCCGCAGACGGCTCTACGTCGATGGTAGAAACGCAGAACTAACCTGCAAGGAATTCGAACTACTGGCATACCTGATCGAAAACGAAGGGCGCAATGTTTCTAGAAGTGAGATTGCGTCAATTTCAGACAGATGCGGTGAACCAACTCCAAATGATCGGACAATCGATGTGCACGTCAGAAGACTGCGCTCAAAGATTGCCGGTTATGAGGACATCGTTCGCACGGCACGCGGAACCGGCTATCGCTTTGATCGCCACCCGGACGTCTTGATTGAGCTCTAGCGTTTAGCAACCAAAGCCGCCCCCAGCATGGTCAGCGCAATGCCAAGAAGTGTGCTGATGGTTACTGGGTGCGGAGCAATTGGAACGAAGATGTCTAGTAGGACCGAGCCACTTAGTTGACCAACCAGCATCGAGATTCCCATGCTCAGTGCCCCAATTCTTGGCAGGACTAAAACCTGCATGAAGATATAGATGACGCCAACTACTCCACCCAAATAGAGCAGTGGATTGGCTGGCCAGCTGGTTGGGATTTGAAAACCTTCGAGAATAATTAGAGCAATCGCAATAAATGTTGTGCCAGCTAGAAAGTTAAAGAAGGTAGGAACGGCAGGGGACTCAGCAAGTTTTCCAAACTTGCCATTCATGGCTTGCTGAAAACCGATTCCAATGCCAGCAACAAATGGCAGGGCAATCAGGGGGCTTGGAACATGGGACCCAATCTCACTTGCGATAATCAGGCCAGTAATGGCAACCAAAATCCCCGCAACGCGCTTTAGGCCAATTGCTCTTTTGGTGAGTCCAAGTAATCCATAGCCATCTAGCACCAATGCTGCGATTGCCGAACCCGAAACAAGTCCAATGGAAAAAAGCGCAATTCCTATCACTCCAGCGACCACGCCCTGCATGATCACAAAAAACCCACCCAGGCTTCCGGCAAAAACAAAAAACCAGGGGATCTCTTTGCTTGATAACTTTTTCAGGGAACTACTGAGAGCAGCTCGATTTTTCTTTAGTGAAAATGTAAAGAAACCAATAATTATTAGACCGACGGAAAAAGAAACCAGGGCTGCAAAGACCCCACTACCAATTTCTTGACCCAGTCCCGAGTTTGCTCTTGCTTGAATTGCCATCAGACTGCCGCCGATGACCGCAGCCACAATTGCTGGGAGTTTCCTTCGATGCGGCACCTAACGAGCCTAGGGCAGATAGATTGGTTGTGAGTTTGAGAAAGGCCGCTATGTCACCAAAGTCTCTTTACCGCCTATTTGCAGTTGGCGAAGCCATCACCTGGGCTCTGCTACTTTCTGCATTGCTACTTCGGGTTGTTGCTGAGAATTTGGCAATTGGCGTGACAATCGCCGGAACAATTCACGGCGCAATGTTTTTGAGCTACTGCACAACTGCAGTCTTGGTTGGCATCAACCAGCGCTGGAGAATTGGAAAGATTGCAGCTGCAGTCAGCTTGGCGATTGTTCCTTTCGCGACAGTTCCATTCGATAGAAGTCTTTTGAAAAAAGGCCAGCTAGAAGGAGCGTGGCGAACCCAGCCCTCGGATCACCCGTCCGACAAAACTCTTATTGATCGGCTGTTCCGTTGGTTCATCGCTCGGCCGTTTGTCTTGATAGTGGTTTTGGCGCTGGCGGTTGCTGCCCTGTTTAGCTTTTTGCTTTTCCTTGGGCCTCCCACCGAATGGTTTGATTAGGCAACTGATTCAGTAGTTCAGGAAGCTTTACTCAACGATTAACGCACTTTTTGCCCACTCGATTGGTGCTTTTGCTCTTTATTAGCGAGAATGGGAGGACAAAGGAGTGCAATCGTGTCAGGAATTCCAAACCACGACCCGGCCGGCTGGCGTAAAGCCCCGGCCAGTTACCAACCCCTTGATCCAATTCGAGTCCAAGACCTACTCGCTCAGGAGTGGGAGCGCTTTCTAGCCACCTATCCAAAATCTGGCGAGCACAACACCAGAGCGAAGCGGTCGCTGCCGCTGGGTGTGACCTCCAGCTTCCAGCATTGGGATCCATACCCAATCACCATCGTCAGCGCCAAGGGCGCCTACGCCACCGACGTCGATGGTCGCAAGCTGCTGGATCTTTCCATGGGCTTTGGTGCAATGCTGGCTGGTCACCTAAATCCAAAGATCGTAAAAGCAGTCAAGAAGGCACTTAGAAAAACCGGCACTTTGTTTGTTACTCCAGCGGTAATTTCAACTGAAGCTGCCGAGCGATTCCAAAAGCGTTTTGGTCTAGACATGCTGCGTTTCACCAACTCTGGAACAGAGTCAACGATGTATGCAATTCGCATCGCTAAAGCTGTTACCAGAAAAAAGGGAATCATCAAGATTGAGGGCGGATACCATGGCGGATACGACCCACTGCAGGTTTCCGTAAAGCCAAAGCTCGAAGTTGTTGGTACTGTCGACAACCCGATTCCATACATTCCATTCGAGGTCGAAGCCGGTGAGATTTACACGGTTTCTTATAACGACATTGCCCGATTAGAAGAAATTCTAAAAAACCACGGCAACACAATTGCAGCGCTGATGATGGAGCCAATTATTGAAAATCTTTCAATAATTCTTCCTGACGAGGGCTACCTAAAGCGCGTAAGAGAGTTGTGTGATCAGTATGGTGTTGCACTCATCTTCGATGAGGTTAAGACGGGTCTAACCGCTGGTGTTGCTGGGGCGGCAAAGCGAGTTGGAGTTGAGCCAGACTTGGTCTGCCTAGCAAAGAGCATTGGTGGCGGACTACCTGTTGCAGCCTTTGGTGGAAAAAAGAAATACATGGATGCCGTTGTGGATGGTCGCATGCCACACTTTGGAACATACAACGGAAACCCACTGGTGGTTGCCGCTGCTATTGCCATGGATGAGATTGCAACCGACGAAGAGATAGCGCGAGCCGAGAAGGTAAATATCGACACCCTCAAGAAGCTAGACACCATCATTGAGCGCTACCAACTCCCAGCTCACACCGTTGGGTTTGGTGTGAAGGGTGCAGTGATTTGGAATCCAAAGCCTGTTCGCAACTACCGCGACTTCAAAGCCAATGACTTTGAGGCTGCCGAACTTTCTTGGCTGTGGGGCATCAACCGCGGTGCCATTACACCGCCAGGACTAGACGAGCAGTGGCTGGTGTCCTTTGCCCACAAGGAAAAGGACATGGCGATCCTGGTTGACGCTTTTGAAGAGCTTGGTAAGGCGCTTCGGTCTTAGTCTTCGCGCTTGGCAATAGCGGTGAGATCACCGAGCGCAGCGTTGAATTCCTCTTCGCTCATTAGCTTGAGATCCAATACTGCTTGTCGCACGGAGCAATTGTTTTGCTGGGCGTAACGAGCGACCTTAGTGGCATTCTCATAGCCGATTTGTGGACTGAGCACGGTAACAAGTCCAATTGAGTTCTCAACGCTTTGCTTAAGCAGTTCAGTATTGGCAGTAATGCCATCAACACAGTTTTTAGTGAAAGTGGCGAAGCCATTTCTGAGATAGGTGATGCTCATAATGATGGATCTGGCCATGATTGGCTCAAAGGCATTTAGCTGTAGCTGACCACCTTCAGCCGCCAAAGTAACAGTCAGGTCGTTACCAATAACGGTGAAGGCTATTTGATTGATTACCTCCGGGATCACCGGGTTTACCTTGCCAGGCATAATCGACGAACCAGCCTGCTGCTCTGGAAGGTTAATTTCATTCAGTCCAGCTCGCGGACCAGAGCTTAGAAGACGCAAGTCATTCGCAATTTTGGATTGCCGAACAGCGATTCTCTTCAGAGTTGAAGAAAAACTAATCAAGACTCCAGCAGATTGAGTTGCTTCCACTAAATCATCTGGCGAAACCAACTTCTTTCCCACCAAGCTTGAAAGCTCAGCCACAACTTCATCGGTATAGCCCTTTGGGGTATTGAGCTCTGTGCCAACCGCTGTTCCACCAAGATTTACCTCGGACAGCAGCGGCAGAAGTTCATTTAGTCGCAGAATGTCATTGTTGGTTGAAACGGCAAACGCTTGAAACTCTTGGCCCAGGGTAATTGGAACAGCATCCTGCAGCTGAGTTCTTGCCATTTTCAAAATTGAAGAAAACTCATCCGCTTTTCGCTGGTAGGAGTCTCTGAGTTGCTTCATGGACTCGGCTAAAAGCTCGAGTTCAAAAATAAGTGCGATTCGAAAAGCTGTTGGGTAAACGTCGTTGGTTGACTGCGAGCGGTTTACATCATTCAGCGGATGGATGAATTCATATTCGCCTGGCTTTTTGCCCATCAGCTGCAGTGCGCGATTGGCAATCACTTCGTTGGCATTCATGTTGGTGCTGGTTCCTGCACCTCCCTGGATAGCATCGACCACAAAGTGCTGATCGAGCTTTCCCTCCACGATTTCTTGGCAGGCCAGCTCGATGTATTTGGCCTTGTCGGCTTCTAGTCCGCCAATTCGTGCATTCACCCTTGCCGCCGCCTGCTTCACCAGCCCAATTGCTTTGATTAGGTTTCGGTAGTGCCCAATTGGAACACCAGAGATGGGGAAATTAGATAAGGCTCTGGCGGTGTGGATGCCCCATAGTGAATCTTGGGCAATTTCCAGCTCGCCAATCAGATCATGCTCTATGCGCAATTATTCGTCCTTGAACGTTCTATATAAGGGTAGGGGATAACTTCCAAGTCGTTGAACCAGCTAGGTTCAGCCTCTCTAGAGCCTTATGAACTTGATTGCAATTGGGATTTTGTAGAACTCGCCCTGGCCAGCCTTGAAGGCGGCAATCACACGGAAAACCACCCAAACAATCGGCAGTGCCCATAAAAACAGCAACCCTACGATTGAGATAGCCAGCACTACCGCTGCAATCAAGATTGTGATTCCAAAGTTCAATGACTCTTTGGCGTGATGAGAGACAAAAGGCCCCTTGTCGCGCAGCAGGAAGTAACCGATCAGCGGGGCAAAAAACTCGAAGGGAATAGCTAAAAGGTGCAGCGCGACTGCCCAGAGTTTTTCGCTTTCGGGGGACATTTTCTCGCTGGCATAAGGATTTGTGCTCATAACTTCAGATTACTCGCAATGCCAATTGGCCACTTAGCGCGTTAGAACAATCACAGCCAACACTAAGAAAGCTATGGCCAGGACCCGGTTTACCTGCTGGAATCGGGACTCCAGCGCCAACCACTTTGCCAGTCGAGCGGCCAGGAAGATGTAGAAGGCGGATACCACTGAAAAACCCAGAACAACAATCAAAATCAAGATCGGCAACTGTGTGGTGCCAACTACCACCGGAACGATTGCTAGGTAAAAGGCGAGCGGTTGGGGATTAGAAAACCCGATCGCTAATGCCGCAAAGAATTCACTTCCTTGGCGCTGCTTGGTCTCCACTCGCTTGGCTGACCAAAGTTTGATTGCTTTGTAGACTAGAAATGCAGCACCAAAAACCTTAATCAGTAAAAATAATTCACTGTTTGACGCCAGCAGTGCTGCAAGTCCTAGGTAGGCGAGTGAGACCATGAGGACTTTGCCAGTTGTAATTCCAGCTGCCGCTGCGATTGCCAACCGCCTGTTGCTAATTGCCCTTGAAAGAATCAAAAATGTGTCTGCTCCTGGCGCAATCGCTGAGGCAAGAAAAGCCCCGGCAAATAGCAGATAGTCAGCCATGTTGGAAGCCTAGTTCTATTGTCCGTCCGCCTAGAGAGCAATCACACCAACCGCAGTAGTCTGAGACAAAGAGAAGAGGTCCTCGTGGCTAAGGTCGAACGAACACCAGATCAATACATTGCAAGACTGCGCTCCTACAACATCGTGGCAGGTTTTTTACACCTAGCGCAGGCGGCGGGACTTACCTTTGTCCTAACTTTGCTTGAGACGCAAATCCTTTTTCCAGTGACGATTGACTATCCAACTGGCCCTCCGGGAGTGCCAGTTCCGCCTGAGCGCGTTGAACTCTTTGAGATCAACATCGGCGCTGGAGTAATTGGCTTTCTAATATTGTCAGCTTTCTTTCACTTCCTAATTGCTTCGCCGCTGTTTTTTGAGAGATACAAAAATGGTTTGAAGCAAAATCACAATTACTTCCGCTGGGTTGAGTATTCACTTTCATCCTCCGTCATGATTTGGTTGATTGCTCAGCTAACTGGCGTTTCAGATTTCGCGGCACTGGTCGGCATCTTTGCGGTCAATGCCTCAATGATTTTCTTTGGAGCACTGCAGGAGAAATACGAGACGCCAGGAAATGGCAAGGGTTTGCCATTCATCATGGGAAGCATGACCGGAATCGTTCCTTGGCTAATCATCATTGTCTACACAATTCAGCCCGGTGGGGAATCGGCGGCAGAGATTCCAGGGTTTGTTTATGGCATCATCGTTGCGTTGTTTATCTTCTTCAACACCTTCGCCTTCAACCAGGCATTCCAATACAAAAAGATTGGACCTTGGAAGAACTATTTATATGGTGAGGCAACCTACATCACTCTCAGCCTGGTAGCTAAGTCAATTCTGGCTTGGCAGGTATTTTCCGGCGCGATCATCCCGGCAATAGCCAGCACCTGAGTTTTGTAGGAGATATATATGTCGACTGGGGAAATTTCAAAGGCAAGAAGAAATTTTGGCAGGGCGCTGCTGATAGCAGCGCTGCCATTGGTCTTTCTAGGACTAATCGATCCGCTAGAGGGTGGCATTGCTCTGATGTTGGCACTGACCATTCTTACCGTGGCTTTTTTCTCAGCCGGCTATCGCCCACGCAAATTACTTTGGATTCCTTTCCTGCTATCCATCACCGTTGGAGCGCTTACCTTAGTGTTCGCAATCTTCGGTTTAGACAGGGTGGACAATCAGCCATCCCTGATTCCGCTGATTGCGCTGCTCTGGCTCTATCGGGCCATGGTGGTGGCGACTTTGGTTGGATTAGTGCTTGAGGTAATAAGAGTCTTCAAGCCAAGCTCTGCATCAGCCGCCTAAAATAGACTTGCCGCGGTGCCAATAGGCCTAAATGCGGTAGCGTTTGGGATAGATCCAATCTCAAACCACTGGAATTCAAACTGGAGCAGCGATGTCATTAATTGCCGTTGTTGCAGAGCAAAAGGGCGAAGCCCGGGTTGCTGCAACTCCTGACACGGTCAAAAAACTTATCTCCTTGGGCTATAAGGTCGTGATTCAAAAAGGAGCCGGCGAACCAGCATCCTTCCCAGACAGCTCTTATGTCAAAGCTGGGGCCAAGATCGTCACCGCAGTTGCTGCCTGGAAGGCAGACATTGTCTTGAAGGTCGCTGCACCAACGTCTTCCGAAATTCAAAAAATGCGCAAGGGCGCAATCTTGATTGGACTTCTCAGCCCAGCGTTTAACCCACAGCTTTTGAAAACACTTGCCAAGAAAGGCGTAACAGCGCTGGCGATGGATGCGGTCCCAAGAATTTCGAGGGCTCAGTCAATGGACGTCCTTAGCTCCATGGCAAACATCGCTGGCTATCGTGCAGTGGTTGAGGCTGCCAACGAATTTGGTCGCTTCTTCACCGGGCAAGTAACTGCAGCAGGAAAAGTACCACCCGCCAAAGTTCTAGTGGCCGGTGCAGGTGTTGCGGGTCTGGCTGCGATTGGTGCAGCCTCTAGCCTTGGCGCAATTGTTCGTGCGACAGATCCAAGACCTGAGGTTGCCGATCAGGTGAAATCAATTGGTGGAGAGTATTTGCCTGTCGAAGTAGCAGAGAAGATGCAATCCAGCGACGGTTATGCCAAAGAAACCAGTGCTGCTTACAACAAGCGCGCCGCAGAAATCTACTCCGAGCAGGCAAGAGATGTGGACATCATCATTACTACCGCTTTGATTCCTGGAAAGCCTGCACCGAAACTAATTACTGCCAAAGACGTAGCACAAATGAAACCAGGCAGCGTCATTGTTGATATGGCAGCTGCCCAAGGTGGAAACGTCGAGGGAACAGTTGCCGGCAAGCGAACTGTTACCAAAAACGGAGTAATCATTCTTGGTTACACCGATTTACCAAGTCGCCTGCCACAGCAGTCTTCACAGCTTTATGGAACAAACCTGGTAAATCTTTTGAACCTGCTCACTCCTAATAAAGACGGTAAGACCGTTATCAACTTTGAAGATGTTGTTCAAAGAGCCGTGACCGTTGTCAAGGAAGGTCAGATTACTTGGCCACCTCCTCCGGTTCAGGTTTCAGCTGCCCCGGCTGCAGCACCTGCTGCACCAGTTGAAATCA
>JACCEA011823146.1_pt1 | contig 12020 bp, 11 predicted proteins | sample 7449851 | NCBI WGS metagenome assembly JACCEA01 (sample SAMN15323453, study PRJNA562643) | freshwater metagenome | isolation source: river surface water | place: USA:Blue River Watershed | collected 2017-08-18 | reverse complement strand
TCGTTCTACAGTCAAAAATAGACAGTAGAACGATAATTTCCTAAGTTATTTTGGTTGTAACACAATGGGTTCCAAACGCCAAATTCAGGGGTTTATTGCACGACTAAACATGAGCATACATGACTAATAAATGTATTAAAAACAGAAAGGGGGCTGATATCAGCCCCCTTTCCAAATAAATTAACTGCAGATCTTAGTGTGTAATTACCACCTTGCCTGACAGCTTTTCTCCATTAGCTGCTACCGTGAATTGGTAAACACCTGATGGTAATGACGATATGTTGAACACTGCCTTTCCTTTCTCTACACCCTGGTACGAACGAGACTCAACTACCTGACCAAGCAAGTTACTTAGGGAAACCGTTACGTCTGCTTTTTGACCCAAGGTAAAAGGAACGGTCACCTGATCGTCGGCCGGATTGGGGTAAACTGATGCTTCCTGAATACGAGCGATGTCCTGCACGCCAACGATCACACCACAAGATGGACACTTAACGTGGAAGTCTACATACGGATACTGGTAGGTGCTGGCGCCACCGCTTGACGACCAGAACCAAAGCGGTATGTACTGTCCACCCCAGCCCAGCGATGTGTCGGGCAGCGTTTTGTACATCCCGCTATTACGGTTGGTAGCGCTGTATGTTGCATACATTGGTGTTGTTCCTGAACCTTTGAAAATACTATACGGCCTGAACATATTGTGTTTGTATTCTCCGGTCGACAAAAACACCGTATCATGATCTGTGAAAGTGGGACTACCACTGATAAATGAGATCGTAGCGCCAATGAGGTTGCCTGCAGGCACGTTTACATCAGGGAAACCGATGCGCCCCATATAGGTACCATCTGAAAGTGTGTCGCCCCAAGCAGGTGAAGCACCGGTATTATTAAGGATCACATCCTTAACGATAACGCTTGTACCTTTTGCATGACCTGTGGTCGCATCAAAGTGTATACGGTAAGTGTCCATAGAGTCTGATGCTCCATAAGTACTTAGCACAGCAGGATTGCCGGTCTTTGCCAAATAAACATCGGGACCGGTTGTGCCGTTTCCACGGCTGGCGTCCCCGTAAACGAATGCTACACGAATTGTATCAACATAAGTATTGGCAACATTAAAACCATAGATGCCAAAAAACCTTAGAGAATCTACAACGTATGGGTCGGTCGGAGTTATCTTCATCTCGCCCGGATAAAAGTCGAAACGGTTGAAACCTGAATAGGTAGGATCTGTAACTGCACCTACTGAAACAAGCCGGTTATGAGACCATGTAGGAGCAGACAACGTACCGTATGGCATCACGGCCATGGTGTCTTTCCAAAGATAGTGGGCGGCTATGGCTGCACCGTTACCGATCTCTTTTTCTGTGGTGTCGAAATTGCTGGCATAACTGTACCAACGTGGAGTGGCAGTGGTTTTCTGCTCGTGCTTTTTGTTATCGACCTCGGTCCGGATAACATGGCGCAACGATGCCGTGCTTTTTGTGGCAACGGGAATGTCATTTCCGAAAGACAAATGTCTTTCCTGTGCGAAGGACGAGGAAGTGATCGCGCCCGCCGCAAACAATAATAGTAGTTTTTTCATTTTTGCTGATTTTTTGTAGGGTGAAACAATGAATGGATGTACGCTAACTTAAAGTTAAAATTTCAGAAGCAAAAACTATACCAAACAATTTGAATATCAAGGAGTCGGGAGAAAAAAGTTTAAAGATCGTTGCCGGAAGAGCACAGAAAGCTGGCCGGGCATGTAGAAGTAAGTAGTGAAACAGATTTGGAAGCCGAGTTTTTACTTTTAGCTTTTTAAAATACCTTTGCACCCGATTACTCAAAAAATAACCAATATATGTCACTGAACAAAATTCACGAACTATTAGGGGACAAAGCCAGCTATTATCTGGACCACACCTGTAACACAATCAGCAAAGATTCGATCTACGTTCCGTCTGCCGACCATCTGGACACAGTTTGGACACAGTCGAACCGTAATGTGCAGACTGTACGCAGCATCAATACGATCATGAATCATGGTCGCCTTGCAGGAAGCGGATATGTTTCTATCCTTCCGGTGGATCAGGGTATTGAGCACAGTGGTGGTGCATCATTCGCGCCAAACCCGATCTACTTTGACCCTGAAAACATTGTGAAACTTGCAGTTGAAGGCGGATGTAACGCTGTGGCATCTACCTATGGCGTGCTTGGCTCGGTGGCCCGTAAGTATGCTCATAAGATCCCTTTCATTGTAAAAGTGAACCATAACGAATTCATATCATATCCTAACAAGTTTGACCAGATCATGTTCGGCACTATTAAAGATGCATGGAACATGGGTGCTGTTGCTGTGGGTGCAACTATTTACTTTGGCAGCGACGAAAGCGCGCGCCAGATAGTAGAGGTAGCTAAAGCCTTTGAATATGCGCATGAATTGGGTATGGCAACCGTTCTTTGGTGCTACCTGCGTAATGGCGGCTTCAAAAAAGACGGTGTTGACTACCATACAGCGGCTGACCTGACCGGTCAGGCAAACCACCTGGGTGTGACTATCCAGGCTGACATCATTAAACAGAAACTCCCTACTAACAACGGTGGGTACAACGCTATCAACTTTGGCAAAACCAGCAAACTGGTTTATGACAAGCTGACTACTGACCACCCGATCGATCTTTGCCGCTACCAGGTAGCAAACTGCTACATGGGTCGCGTAGGTTTGATCAACTCAGGCGGTGAATCTAAGGGCGCAACAGATATGGCTGAAGCAGTAATGACAGCCGTGGTGAACAAACGCGCCGGTGGTATGGGTCTGATAAGCGGCCGTAAAGCATTCCAGAAACCAATGAATGAAGGTGTTTCATTGCTGAACACCATTCAGGATGTTTATCTGGATAAGTCGATCACTATCGCTTAATTTTCTGAGATATAATTTAAAAACAGAACAGGCTTCCTACGGGAGGCCTGTTCTGTTTTAGGGACAATGCAATAAAAACAGAAAAGCGTCCCGACGGAGAGACGCTTTAAAGGTTTTGGTGGTGACAAGTAAAAGGGCTGTCAAATGTGTGTTATTCACCACACCTATTTTATTTTGTTTTTCAGGTAGTAGGCCTTTTTTCTTACTAACTCTACGACACAAAAGAACAACAACCTGCAGGAATAAAAACAGGTAAAAATACCTGTTTTTAAAATCAGGTATTTTTACCTGGTGCATGTAAATTTTCTTTAAAATGAATCGAAGTCGAAAATATCGTGTTTAAGCGCAAACAACACGAGACCGGCTGTATTCTTGCATCCAACTTTTGCCAGTAAATTATTGCGATGTCCATCAACTGTTCGGGGACTGAGATTAAGTATCTCAGCGATCTCGGCGTTGGTATTTTCCCGGCAAATGAGCCTCAATATCTGGGATTCCCTGTCTGAAAGTACGATCGGGATATCGGCGAAGGAGCGCACCGGACCATTCTTGTGTTTATTGATGGTACGCATGGCATTGATAGTTGCCTCATTGAAATAGAAACCGGAGCTATGCGCAGACACGATGGCAGTTTTCACTTCTTCGAAATCGCAATTCTTCACAAGATAACCCGCCACACCCGCCTCCACCATTTTGGCAATAAACCTTTCCTGATTGTGTACCGTAAGAATAATGGACCTGATAACCGGATAACGTTTGACGAGGATCTCAACCAACTCAAAACCATTGAGCTGCGGCATGTTCATGTCCACGAGCGCAACATCGGGGACCTTTCCTTTTTCGAGCATAGACAGGAATTGCAAGCCATTATCGGCAACCCCTATCATTTCAAATTCGGGACTTGCGTTAAGCAAGGCATAGAGACCGTCACGGAACAAGCGTTGATCTTCGACCAAAGCAACTTTAATTCTCTCCATGTTTTTTGTTTTTTGTTAATACGGCCGCAGGGATAGTTATTGTAAACAAATACCCTTTACCGGGCGCTGAATCAACTTTGTAATACGCGTTGAGCATGCTCAACCGGCTTTCAATATTGTACAGACCGATGCCGTTATTTTGCCCCTCAGACAATTTCATGCCTACGCCATCATCGGAGTAAACAAGCACAATCTTATCGGCAAGAATATTGGAAACGATAGTAATATGCGAGGCTTGTGCGTGTTTCAACGTATTGGTAATGAGCTCCTGAATTACACGGAACAACGATAAGGCGTCATCGAACCCGAGTTGCTGCAACAAACCGTTGGTGCGATCGGTAACAACAATCTGTACGCCGGAAGAGGTGGCCGCTTTATCGGCGTATTCATACAAAGCTTCGTGAAACCCCCATAGCTCCAAACCGGCAGGCGAAAGGCTATGTGAGATATTCCTGACGTCATCGATAATGGCATCAATTCCCACACGCGCTTTCTGAGCAATTTCATTGACAGTCCGATCATCATTGGCAGTACCACTAATGCCTGATATAACGTACCTGAGCCCGGAGAGCGCACCACCAACATGATCGTGAAGATCCTGACTGATACGTTTACGTTCGCTTTCCTGTGTTTGAACCGAAGCTGCAAGTAGCTTCTGCTGGTATTCAAGTTCGCGCAACATCATGTCACGGTGCTGCCTTATCAGTTTCTTACGATAACGGATAAAAAAGAAGACAATTCCAAATGTAAGTGTCAATACACCAGTTGTGGCGATGACGACTATAGCCAGTATGCTATCACCTATTTTTTGTACTTCCATAGCGTTATTGCTGTGAGGATGTAAAACACTACTACAAGTGTCGCATGCAAGAGCCACATATTGAAACGGAAGACACTTCCGCCGGGCACCAGATTACAGACAGCGAACCACACGAATGACCCACTGAAATAAATGAGTATTCCAGTATTTGCGTAAGCAAGCACAGCATTTACATTCTTATCTCGACCGATACTGTCGAGGTCGCGCATAAACAGAATAATTGCAAAAATCGCCATTATCAGTGCTTCAATAGACTTTGTGTAAGTGCAGAAAGTGAATATATTTTGAAAAAACAATACATTCAGTATACAAACGGCAAAGAACGATGGTATCAGCCAATTTATTACCCGGGACATTTTCTTGTCAGAAAATACTGCACGATAGAAAATTGCAAGAATCGAAAACTCCACAAAGGTATAGGCGTGCATTACGGGCATGTTATTGATAACATTGAACGCCAATAGAGAATTGATACCATTTGCAACAAAATCTATGAGCAGAAACCAACTCAATATTTTTAGCTCTCGAGGGAACACGGAATACCTCGTCACTGCCGGAATAAACGGAATAACAACAGAGGCCGGAACGACCACACCCAGATAAATTATCCTCCAGTCTTTTATCAAACTTTATATAGACCTTTTAAAGCTATTGCGTTGAATTTAGTGCATTACTCTGACCGCAGCATGTCGGACATGGAAAAGTTGAATCGAACACAAGGCTATTGCTGTTACTATCTTCAAGAACATCATTTCCGTTTGCATCAACAGCGACCCAATAAATATGCAGCGTACCGTCTTCACGCATGCCCATGTAAGCCCTGAAGCCGTTGACTGCGTATTGAATAGTGTTTGAAATATCGCCTATCGGGATAAAGAATGCGTTGATCAAATAATTTGGGTCTTGAGTGACACCGGAAATGAAAGTGCGCCAAGCGGCTGTGTAGGCGGATGCGGTAGCTACGGGAACGGGATAGGTGGTCTGGAAATTGTTGTTTTCGTTACTCATTCTACTTGTTTTTAATGGTTAAATAAAGGATAGTATGGTAATGAGATGTTACCAGGATAAAAATAGCAAAATTTCAATGCAAGTCCTATTAAGTTAGAATCATTAATTGGACGCGCCTATCTTTGCACAATGGAATTGAACTCACTAACAGCGATCAGCCCGATAGACGGCAGATACAGGGCGCAAGTTGCAGTCTTTGCTCCTTACTTTTCGGAATTCGGCCTTATCAGGTACCGTGTTCGGGTGGAAGTTGAATACTTCCTTTTTCTAGCTGAAAAAAAGGTGATCAAATTGCCGGCGAAAGTAAAACCGGCGAAACTGAGAAGTATCTATGAACAGTTCAGCGAGGAAGATGCGCTGAAGATCAAGACCATAGAAAAAACAACTAACCATGATGTAAAGGCAGTGGAGTATTTCCTGAAAGAAAAGCTTGAAGCAATGGGAGCCGGCGATAGCTTGGAGTGGGTGCATTTCGGACTTACGTCGCAGGATATTAATAACACTGCGGTGCCTCTGTCTTGGAAAGAAGCATTGGAGGAAGCCTATCTCCCTTTACTGCTCAACACCCATCTGCACCTGTATCATCTGGCGCAGGAGTGGAAAGGAATTCCAATGCTGGCACGCACACACGGACAGCCTGCATCGCCAACGACATTGGGAAAAGAATGGATGGTATTTGTGGAGCGACTGGAAGGCCAAATAGACCAATTGCTGAATATACCGTTCGCAGCTAAGTTTGGCGGGGCAACCGGAAACTTCAACGCGCATAAAGTGGCATTCCCTGCAATGGACTGGGTGAAATTCGGCAACGACTTTGTGGAGAAAAAGCTGGGGTTGGACCGTATGCAATACACGACCCAGATAGAACATTATGACAGTTTTGCCGCTCAGTTTGATGCTCTTAAACGCATCAACACTATTCTGATAGATCTGTGCCGCGATGTGTGGCAATACATCAGCATGGAGTACTTCAAGCAAAAAGTGAAAGCCGGTGAGGTGGGCAGCAGTGCCATGCCGCACAAAGTGAACCCGATAGATTTTGAAAATGCCGAGGGCAATCTGGGGATCGCCAACGCACTATTTGAACACCTGAGTGCCAAGTTGCCAATCAGCCGATTGCAGCGCGACCTTACCGACAGCACCGTGCTGCGCAATGTAGGTGTACCGCTTTCGCACAGCTTCCTCGCGTTAAGATCGTTGGAGAAGGGACTTAACACACTGCTGCTGAACAAAGATAAGATGCAGGATGATCTGGAAAAGAACTGGGCGGTTGTAGCCGAGGCTATACAGACAGTGCTGCGCAGAGAAAACTACCCGCAACCCTACGAAGCGCTGAAGGCACTGACACGGGGCAAATCGAGCATCGGCAAAAAAGACATACACGAGTTTATTGACACACTGAAGGTAACTGCGAAAGTGAAGAAAGAATTGAAAGCGATCACTCCGCATAATTATACCGGAGTTGACTTTGACTTCTAAGAGAATGGACATACGGACTGCTTATATACAGGCAATACAAGACTTGATCAATAACAGAACGGGAGCTCAGAAGGCTCCCGTTACTGATGTTGTGATTAATGTATATGGTAAGCCGTATAATACTGCAGTTACCTTGTATAGTCTGTTGAAACAGAGTGGCCAACGGATAGACAAGATCTACTTCATTGAAGAAAGGAAGCAGCCACACGGTGCTGAATTCAATTTTATCAAGGAGGCGTTCGTTGACAAAATAGTGTGTTATACGCCAAAACTGTGGTTGTGGGTGCGCCCGTTCCGGACTAAGTGGATATTTAAGTGGCCGGCATTCCGCAGATCTGTCAGGTATCAGTGGGGATGGGAACAAACAAACAAAGACTTCCTTTTCATTACCCACAACGATGTTTTGTACAGGCAGGACCTGTTGGGTGAAATGCTTAAAATTGCAGGTAACAATATAGGCGTAGGCCCTGTGGGGCAATGCTGGAACTGTTCGGCTCATTTTGCCGGTCTGTGCACACCGGATACCTACACTGCTTACCGACCCAACTACAATGAACTGAAGGCGCTGATGAAGCAACACCCCGGAAGCAGAGAGAAAGACTATGGCGACGTACCAACTAAAGATACCCCATGGCCCTTGCCTGAATGCAGACTAAATGAATGGACCGCATTGATAAACATGAAAGTGGCCCGACCGGTGACAATGCCTTTGGGTAAAGCGGTTCCGTTCGGGGCATTTTTTGGTCTGGATATTGGCACAAGATGGTTCAATGATGTGCTGAATATGGGGCACACGGTAAAAAACTTCGACATTACAGGACGGGCAGACCATGCCTGGGCAGGAAGTGTGCGGAGCGGGCATGCGGCACTGCTAAAAGAAGAGGAATATCATTTTTCTGAAAAAATGGCCAGAGAGTATCTGGAGGCAGAATTAATGAAAAAAGAATACTAATCTACTCGAAGCGATAACAACCGATATCGGCCTTGCCATCGCGCGACTTACCCTCAAGGTCAATAAGTGGCAGGTAGGCTGTATTTCCTTTGCCAATGGCGGGAGATCCCTCTTTCAATCGGTAGTCGCCTTTGTCCTTGTCTCTGAACAATGGGTCTTCGTTGTAAATACAATCGATGAAGGTGACAAATGGCTCACGTACCTTACCCATGCGGAGCAGACAATGATCGACCACCAGGTTTGCAGCGGCTTCGGGTACAGAGCTGAAAACGACCTCACTATCGAGCGAGCCATAAACTATACAATTGCGGAAAGCCGCATGGAGATCACCATAGTATATTGTATTCTGATCGGGCTTGTAGTAGTTGAGCACCGCAAGCGTCCCCTGATTGGAATGTGACAGACCTGTGCCACCATAATTGGCGAATGTGCAATTGGTGAACGTGTCGCGCCCACCCTGTATCAGCGCGAGGGCGTAGCCTCCTGTGGAATGGAACAGGCAATTGGTGGCGGCAACGGTGCCCTGGCGGCTGTAAATGCCTGTACCTATTGAGTTTTTCAACACGCAGTTTTCCATGCGCAACTGAGGCTGGCTACCCAAGGCATTTGAATCGATGTGTACCCAAATAGCAGCGGGATTACCCAATGCGCCATTGCCTCCGTTTTCAATACGGGTGTACCTGAGCCTGCTGCCGTTGCTGTAAGAGTGAAAGTAGATACCGCCCCACTCTCCCGGATATCCTTCGTAGCCGAAATAGCGCCTATCAAGACGATCGCCCTGAAAAATGACAGAGTCTTTAGCGGTACCGTTTGCAAGAAGACGACCAAAAACCACAAGACCGGAATTCTGGTGCATGTATATCCTGCATCCCGGATTGAGCGTGAGTGTCACACCTGGCGCTACCGCAGCACTATTTATAATGACATATGGCAAGGTAGTGTCCCATACCGAGTTTACGGAAATGACACTATCCTGTATGTAGCGGGCATTCTGGCCATAAGCTGTGAACGGTACATAAAACTGCTTGCCATTGAGTGTTGCTACCAGTGAATCGGTAACAATAAAAGGCGTGCGTTCATCATTGGGATCAATGTTCACGGTTGCGAAGACATATACGCTATCGCGGGGCGCAATGCGAATGTCTGTAACATTGTTACCCTGAAAACCGTCAACGTTCAATTTGAAGTATGAATTTGAGTTGAGCATTCTGACAGAGCTCAACACAATTTCCTGATTCTGCGGATTAAAAATGAGGATGCCTGTAGTAAAACTTCCTGCTGCAGTGAATACAGTATCAAACTTCAGGGTATCGTCAGAGAAACGCAGTTCGCCACCAACCGTCAATATTTTCTTTTCTTTCCGGCAGGATGGTGCCATGAGAAAAGCGATGACAACAACAAACAAAAGTGACAGCAACGGTAACTTAGCACGCATCGGCCAGGGAATAAATGAAAGAAATAAAACCGAAACTCAAACGAAAAAAGCCCCAATAAAATTGCATAAAGCACAAAAAGCAGAAGCAACCTCCACTCTATGCCGGTTGCTTCTTAGTATAATTTACAGGTCTCGGTGAGTGTTATACCGTCTTGTTCTTTGGTGTATGACGCCTCTTTGCATACAGACTCTGCACCTTTCTTGTTGTTGTAAACTTCGTACTCGTTGTAGGTACTGTCGGGCAATCCGGGTGCTCCTGAGTACTTAACCAGACAGCGGCAAGTGTATTTCTTAGTGCAAGAAGACACAGAGAGAACACTGAGAACAGCAACAAAAAGCAAAACAGTAGAACGGAGTTTCATGCAAAAAACAACTTATTTAGGGTGAAGTTAGGCAGGGAACGTCATAATTCAAAATTTCATGCAGATATCGTTGGCTGTATAACGATGCCAACTGCAATGACAGGAATCTACCGCCCAAGAAACCTGAGGTTATTCAGCAAAAGGTTGATATCAATGCCGGCTGAATACTGGCGGGCGTAGATGAGATCGATATTGGACTTCACTTCATCGCCGGGTTCATAACCGGGAATAATATTGCAGGGAACAATGACCCCTTTTCTTAACGGAGGAAAACCAACTAACCTTTCGGGGGAAGAAACGTACCCGACCCAGGTGCGCCGCCCGAACAAGACATTGAAGCAATTCCCAATAAACCTGCCGGGAGACTTAACAATAAAGGCCAAAAGCGGAAAAATAGCCAGAAACACCACTGATGCAGCGATATCGATCATGCGCTTGTTGCGCATTTGCGCAAAGGATGAGAGGTTAAATCTCCTGTCCAACGTATACAGGTCGCCGGATGTGGCACTGGAATTGCTGCCCACAAAACTCTCTCCGCCAGGCAGATGTATCTTGTATTCGTACCGTGCACCACATTCCTGCATTTTGGCAAACACCTCGGTGTAGGTAAGCCCGTTAATGCAGAAGATCACCTCGTTAACGTTGGTGACATAGAGCAAGGGTTTCATTTCTGAGATGGCCCCGAGTGCGGAACCCGAAGTTGGGCCCGGGTTGATGCGACCCGCCAATTCGGGCGCATAATTGACCTGCCGCAAGACGTCTGCCGTTTGCCGGAACGCATTTTCATCGGCCACGATCACCGCTTTGTGAGGAAGCGCATCGTATGGAACAAACTTTAGGACGCCCATTCTATAGAGGAGCTCATGCAAGCCAATGAGCATAGCTGTGCCGGCCATACCACTGAATATGATGATGGCTCGTGAGTAGCGGTATTCAGGAGGAAGAAGACCATAATATGCAAGGATGATTATAGTCCCAAGCAGCATACCACGGGCCACTTTCAATGCTCGGTATGGCTGATCGTAAGCCCCATTGAAATAGAGAGACAGGAGCCACAAAATGATGTAAGCCGGGAAGGTAGCATACACCATTTCGGTGCTGATGGTAGCAACGTTCTTCACCTCATTTACCCAAAACTCCTTGATACCGTACAGCGTAAGCAACATGATCAGCGCATCAAACAATGGCATATGCAGCACCTTTAACGCTCGCTTTACTGTACCCAATATGGCGCGCAGCACGATACCGGCATTTATAAACAGGATGAAAAGACCTGCCTGATTTTTTGTGTAGTGCTTTTTGACAAACGTTACTAATGCCTCGTTGAAGATGCGCACATATGACAGAGTCATCTTACGGGTGCTTTCGCCTTTATAATGAATGAGGTCGACCTCTGGAAAGTAGATATTCTTGTACCCGGCTTTCTGAATGCGGTAGGAAAGGTCCACATCCTCGCAATACATGAAATAATCTTCATCGAACGGTCCGCCAGACTTATCCATCGCCTCCTTACGCACCAACATGCAGCAACCCGAGAGGACATCAACCTCAGCTGTTTCGCGCTCAGCTATGTGTACAGCATAATACTTGTTGATATAGGCCGACCGTGAAAAGATCTTGTTCAATCCGGTGGTCTTGAATATTGCTACGGAAAGGGAGGGGAACGACTTTTTAGAGTCGGGTGCAAATTGCCCCTTGCCATCAATAAGCCTTGGCCCCAGCGCACCGGCATCGGGGTTTTGATCCATGTAGGCTATCGTGGTCTTAAGGAATCCCTCTGGCATCACCGTATCGGGATTGAGGAATAGGATATACTGCCCTTTCGCCACAGCAACTGCCTGATTATTGGCCCTTGAAAAGCCCACATTCTCCTTATTTTCTATCAGCGAAACGACAGGGAAACGCTGCCGGATGAAATCGCAACTACCGTCGGAGGAATTGTTATCAACAACAATGACCTCTGCATCGATACCCTGCGCCGCACGCAGCACAGAATGCACGCACACCTCGAGGAAGTACTTTACATTATAATTGACGATAATAACCGAAACCTTCATGATCTGAACCGGAAGTGTGATGATGTCC
>JACCEA010172408.1_pt1 | contig 12025 bp, 13 predicted proteins | sample 7449851 | NCBI WGS metagenome assembly JACCEA01 (sample SAMN15323453, study PRJNA562643) | freshwater metagenome | isolation source: river surface water | place: USA:Blue River Watershed | collected 2017-08-18 | reverse complement strand
CATTTGCTTGTTCTTTGCTTGGGAAGCGTATCGGAAATGAGCCTAGGGTTACTCTTGGCAGCCAATTACCTTTTCCTACTAATTGGTCAAAAGCATTATGAAGTATATTGGTGTTTGCGGCCTTTTTAAATGGTTCAAGCCCCAACTCACCAATTCTAATCACTGGTTGTGTCCAACTTTCGGGATTGTTAGGGTCGCATTGAGTGGCTTTCCATAATATTGCCCGACAGTCTTCCGCAATTTCGGTAGAAAAAGCATTTTCTATTTTCACAAACCCGTTGTTTATAAAGCGGTTTATTTGTTCTGTCGTTAATTTTTCCATTGTTGTCAAGTTCTTATCATTGTACTGTGTCCCAAGGGCAAATTATTGAAAAAATTATTGGTAAGCAACGAAAATCTAAACATCGTTTGAGAACTATTGTAGTTGGCTAAATATTCCTAAGCAACTGGGCTAATTGTCAAATAATACTAAATCGAATACGATGAATACCAAATTTAATTTTTAAACATGATTTTATTCACTGGTGATTTACCGAAAAATCATTGATTTTCATTTGGCAGTATTTTATACATTTTATCTATTTTGGCATCAAAAACGTATTTTCATTGAACTATCTTTTGTGTAAATTTGTCATATATTATCGAAAACAAATGGTTTGTCTATGAATTTTGGAAATAACTCTCTAAAGATAATCTCGACAAATCCATTAGCCTGACTTATCACGAAAGGTACGGGTTAGAAATTTTAATGAAGTTTTATTTATGTCTGAATATCAGTTATATACCTTATCCAACGGCATCAGGCTTGCTCATCGGCAGGTGTCTTACACACAAATTGTTCATTGCGGATTAATGCTCGACATGGGTAGCCGAGATGAGAAACCAAATCAACAAGGCTTGGCTCATTTCTGGGAACACATGGCATTTAAAGGCACTAAAAAGCGGAAATCATATCATATTATCAATCGTTTGGAGTCGGTGGGAGGTGAACTGAATGCCTACACAACCAAAGAAAAGATATGTTTTTATGCGTCTGTTTTGGATGCACACTTCGAAAAATCGGTCGAATTATTGGCGGACATTACTTTTGATTCTGTTTTTCCTGAAAATCAAATTGAAAAAGAGCGAGGGGTTATTTTGGAAGAAATGTCGATGTATTTGGATTCTCCGGAAGATGCCATTCAAGATGATTTTGATGGAATTATTTTTGCCAATCATCAATTAGGGGCAAATATTTTAGGGACACAAGAGAGTGTCAAGGCATTTTCACGAAAAGAATTACAAGATTTTATTGCCGAAAATATGGATACCGACAAAATTGTATTGTCGATTGTAGGGAATATATCGTATAAAAAAGCTGTGAAAGTTGCTGAAAAATATCTTGGACACATTTTTCCTAAAAAAACCAATACGACTCGTATTGCTCCGGCAGCCTATGCTCCGCAGAAAACCATCGTCTCTCGTAAGCTTTCCCAAGCTCATTGTGCCATCGGTCGGCCTTCCTATCCCATGTATGATGAAAAACGTCTGCCATTTTTTATGCTAGTGAATCTTTTGGGCGGGCCTGGCATGAATTCTCGACTCAACATGAGTTTGCGAGAAAAATATGGCTTGGTCTATGGGATAGATGCCAATTATTCGCCATTTACCGATACCGGATTTTTTGGAATTTTCTTTGCTACGGACAAGGCAAATTTACCTAAAGCACAATCTTTAATCATGAAAGAAATGCAATTACTAAAAGAAAAACCTTTAGGGAAATTGCAATTGCATACCATGAAAGAGCAAGTGATGGGGCAGTTGGCAATGTAGGAAGAAAGCAATCAAAGTTTTATGCTGATGATGGCAAAAAGTATTTTGGACATTGGTAGAATCGAATCATTGGAACAAATTTTTTCGGAGATAAAAAAAATTGAGGCAATAGACTTGATAGAAATTAGTCGTGAAATGTTCGATGAAAATACATTGAGTTCCTTGACCTACTTGCCAGATTAAACCCAAGTATTCCGACGGAAGATACAGAAGAAAGCAGCTCCGACATTCAGATTCTCGGCAATGCTTTTTATACCGTTAGAAATTTATTATCTTTGCCTTTGATTCAAAACAAGAAGAAAGATTATGATGAATTATAGTTTAAATCACGTACCAAAACGTACCATGAAGCCACGTGAAGCAGGTCTGACGATGGTCATGGATAAGGGTCTCAGTATCAGAGAAGTAGAAGACATGCTTTCGATTTCATCACCCCACATTGACATCGTAAAATTAGGTTGGGCAACCTCTTTCGTCACTCCGAATCTACAAGATAAAATACGAGTGTATAAAGAAGCGGGAATTCCGGTATATTTTGGTGGAACGTTGTTTGAAGCTTTTGTGGCGAGAGACCAATTCGAGGATTATTTAAGAGTTTTGGATCAATATCAGTTAGAACATGCGGAGGTTTCGGATGGGTCGATAGAAATATCAAGCGAAGAAAAATGTGGTTATATTCGCCGTTTGGCGACTCGTGCCAAGGTGCTTTCGGAGGTTGGTTCTAAAGATGCAGAAAAGATTTTTGCTCCCTATAAATGGATTGAAATGATGCAGTCGGAGTTGGATGCGGGTGCTTGGAAAGTAATCGGTGAAGCCCGTGAAGGCGGAAACGTTGGTTTGTTTAGAAGTAGTGGCGAGGTACGTCAGGGTTTGGTTGATGAAATTATTCATGCCATTCCTACCGAAAAAATTATTTGGGAGGCTCCTCAAAAATCACAACAAGTATATTTTGTCAAATTAGTCGGCACAAATGTTAATTTGGGTAATATTGCTCCAAACGAAGTCATTCCTCTCGAAACAATTAGGTTGGGGCTTCGTGGCGATACTTTTGCTCACTTTTTACCAGAAAAAACCAAAAAACGATTCAAATTAGGGAAATATAGCGGAGATAAGCGTATTACGCAAGAAGAATAATTTTTCAGGGTTTGGGTTTTTCGCATTCAATTAACTAGATTTTTAATAATTAATGGAATTAATACATTTTCTTTTGGATTTTTTGAAAGATCCTCTGACAACTTTACAAGGATTTTTGGCGGAATACGATAAGCTAACTTATGCTATTTTATTCTTAATCATTTTTGTCGAAACGGGGCTTATTGTCATGCCTTTATTGCCAGGCGATTCTTTGCTTTTTGCCGTAGGTTTATTGGCTTCTACTACGGGTCAGTTAGACGTGGCTTTGGTGATTCCTATGCTTATTTTTGCGGCTCTTTTGGGCGATAATGTGAATTATTTTGTCGGCAAAAACTTCAGTAATTTTATAAAATCTCGTGAGAAAATATTATTCCTTAAAAGAGAATATATCACTCAAACAGAAGCTTTTTATGAGAAAAATGGCGGAAAAGCGGTTATCTTGGCAAGATTTGTCCCTATCATTCGTACCATTGCTCCTTTTGTGGCGGGTGCTGGAAGCATGAAATATCCTCGTTACATTATTTTTTGTATTTTAGGGGCTGTTTTATGGGTTACGAGTATTACGCTCATTGGCTACTTTTTGGGTTCAAATGATTGGGTAAAAGCTAATTTTGAAAAGGTTGTCTTGGGAATTGTATTTGTTTCTATTCTCCCCATGATTTTGGGTATTGCAAAAGCAAAATTTTCAAAAAATTAATTTAATACTTCTGTTTAAACACACAGATTTGATTGGAGAGCGTTGTTTCGAATCGGGTCTGTGTGTTTTGTTTCTTTTATTTTTATCTATTTTTCCTTAATTTATCGAATGAATACTTACGGATTAATCGGTTTTCCTCTCGGACATTCTTTCTCTAAAAAATATTTCACAGAGAAATTTGAGCAATTGGGCATCTCAACGGAAAATAACTATCAATTGTTTGAAATTGAAAATATCACGGAAGTGTCGGATTTATTCAAAAATCCTGCCATCAAAGGCCTCAACGTAACCATCCCTCACAAACAAGCGATTATGCCGTTTTTAGATGATTTAGATGCGTCGGCTTCCAAAGTAGGTGCTGTCAATGTCGTTAAGTTTGGGAAAGATGGAAAAAAAATAGGCTATAATTCGGATTATTATGGATTCAAGCTATCTCTCGAAGATTTTATAAAAGCAGAAAAAGGTTTACAAGCATTGGTGTTGGGTAATGGTGGAGCAGGGAAAGCCGTCATTGCTGCCTTGGAAGATTTAGGAATTTCATACAAAATAGTATCACGAAAACCAACGGAAGAGTCGGTCTCCTATGCACAAGTAATGGATTATATTTCAGATTATCGATTAATTATCAATTGTTCTCCCGTAGGTACGTACCCGAAGTCAGACCAATGCCCAGATATTCCTTACGAATTATTGACAGATAAACATTATTTGTACGATTTGGTTTATAATCCATTAGAAACATTATTTCTCGAAAAGGGAAAGGAAAAAGGAGCAAAAACACATAATGGCTTAGCAATGCTACATCTTCAAGCAGAAAAGGCTTGGGAAATTTGGAATAAAATTGATTAACTTTAAATAAAACCAACAATGAAATTCTCAAAACACGTATTTATTTGTGCCAATGATAAAGATGCACCAAAAAAATGTTGCGGAAGCGAACGAGGAATGGCTTTGGTAGATGCTTTCAAAGAAGAATTAAAAAATAAAGATTTATTGACTGAAATCCGTGCCCAAAGAGCGGGCTGTCTGGATACCTGTGCTTTTGGTCCATCAGTGGTGGTGTATCCAGAAGGGGTTTGGTACGGGCATGTTCAGCCAGAAGATGTGAAAGAAATTGTTGAAAGTCATTTGATAAATAATCAACCAGTGGAACGTTTGCAGTTGAAATTTAAACCAAAGGATGCCTAAATTTCTATGAAATACAAACATTTATTCTTTGACCTTGACCACACTCTTTGGGACTTTGAAAAAAACTCCAAAGAGTGTCTCTTAGAAATTTATGATACCTTCAAGCTCGATGAATTGATACATGAGTTTGAATTTTTTTATCAGGAGTTTTCGAAAATCAACAAGCAATATTGGAGTTGGCTGGAGTCAAATGTTATTACACACGAAGAGCTTAGAAGAAGACGTTTTCGAGATACCTTAACGAATCTTGGGGTGGAGGCAGATGAGGCTTTGGGTTTGAAAATAAATGAACATTTTTTGGGAATATTGCCGAATAAAGCCCATTTGATTGAAGGAGCTGTAGAAGTTTTGGATTATTTATTGCCTCATTATCAGCTACATATCATCAGTAATGGCTGGCAAGAAGTTCAAGTAAATAAAATGAAAAGCTCCGAAATACACCATTATTTCGGAGAAATTATTACCAATGAAGTTGCCGGCAGCAGAAAGCCGAATATTGAAATATTCAGATATGCCCTGCGTACAACCAATGCTCAACTGGTAGAAAGTTTGATGATTGGCGATAATTATGAAGCCGATATTTTGGGGGCGAAGACTATCGAAATGGATACTGTTTTTTACAATCCCGAAAAAATAAGTATCGATGCCAAACCAACTTTTGAAATAGAACGACTGATTGAGCTGAAAGATATTCTATGATTCTATCGCACGATTCAAAAAATTTACCAATCGCTCCAAAGTACTGAATTTTTGAATCATATTGTCGGCAAATGATTGTTGCATACACCTATTTGATTCAACCTCAGCAGAAACTGTAAAACTTTTCAGTTTGATGTATTCAATTGCTGGGTTAGATTCATCATATCCCTTGGGAGGACGAACAGTAGCCACTTCTCTATCTATTCCTCGGGGAAAATTTTCTCTAAAATCAACAGAATCAATAATGGATTGAAATTCTTCCCAATGATAGTCAATTTCCGAACGGATTTTTTTTAAATCATCGGGTTCGGGCATCCAAAGACCGCCAGCGATGAAGCAAGCCTCTGGTTCAAGGTGAATATAATAACCTGCGGCATTGATTTTTTTGGAGCCTTTGCTGATAAATGCTCCAAAATTAGTCTTATAAGGGTCTTTGTTTTTTGAAAAGCGAACATCTCGATTGATTCTGAAAGTGCAGTTTTTCACTTCTAAGGCAGCCTCCTCTACCGATTTATCAAAACTTTCTACTCCTTTAATCAATTGATGTACCAATTGTCCAAAATCCTTTTTTGCCATTTCATATACTTTACGATTTTCGTCAAACCAAGGTTTGTTGTTGTTTTCTTTTAAGGCACGTAAAAACTCGAGTGTATCAGACTGAATCATGGGGAAAGAATGCTATTTTAAGATGTAAGTAATTAATTTAATATCTACTAATCTAGCTGGATTATTCGGGTCTTTTATTAATTTATCTTCAATTTTGAAATTTTCAATATTTATACCTTCGAGTTGAAGTATATCTTCTATTGGAAAAGCATAATATTTATCCTTGGAAACGATACATACTAGTTCAAAATCATAATTTTGGGACTCATGTAAATAGTTGAATACCTTTTTAGGATTTTCAATTTGCCACATTCCCCTTACCCTTAAGTTTGTAATTCCAAGAGGATCTACTTGATTGACTCGACCTAGTTCTTTTGTATCAGAAAACACTACATCAGGAATTGAATTTATTCCTCTTGAAATTGTATTTTTGATACGCTCATAGGTTTCATGTTTTGCCGCATATAGGTTTCCATAAACCATCCAGAGAGATTTTATATTTTCATTTGTAGTATTTCCAATACAATAAACAATATCTTTTCTTTCCCAATTTTCGCAATTTTTACAATCTTGGGTAATCATTGGGCTAGAAGCGTATAGTTCTGCTTTAGGATAACTACTATTTAATGCAATACTACTTTGTGCATTTTGAATCTTTTTAACCTCTATTGCATCACCAGATTTTATCATTATATCTGGCGGATTATTTTGAGAACCAAGCCATGAAAAATATTGATTATAAATTCGCATTTTTTCAATTTCGTCCTCTATGCCAAATGTTCCCGCAAAAGCATCTTTGATATAATTTTCGAGAGCATCTCCCATACTATTTGCCCTATTTTTAGCAATAGAATTACTTTTAGTTTCAAATGAACGCTGATGAATAATATTATGAATAGCTTTTAGAATATTTGTCATACTTCAACTTCTTGTCTATGTTTTATTGATAGTTTAAGTAATTTTTCTTGATTTTCTATTTGAGTCCGGATTGTTCCTGCCAAAAATTTTGCTAAATTTATAGGGACAGCATTTCCAATCATTTTATACCCTGCAGGGACACTATTATAATAAAAAATAAAATCATCTGGAAATGTTTGTATTCTTGCACATTCTCTGACACTCAGTCTTCTGTATAAATGCTCTTGTCCAGGTACAAAAATTCTAACATTTTGCTCAATAAATTGCATTTTCGGAGCCTGAGGATGTATAGGAGCATGTCGTCCACCTGCTTGGATTGTGAAGGATTGCTCGTTCCAGTTTCTTACTCGATTTCTAGACATAAAAATACTAGAGAAATCTCCAATCATATATTCATGATTTGGGAGTAAACATTGGTTTCCATTAGTTTTATTATATGGCAATGCGGCTAATACAGAGTCTTTTAAATCATAAATTGCATCTTGAAGGGTTATTTTAGGAAAATCTGGTTTTTGAAACTCATATTGAAATCTCAAATCTTTTCTTATTCCAACAAAGATTAATCTTTTTCTATCCTGAGGAACATTATAGTCGGCGGCATTCACCATTTCTGCTGATAATTCATAGCCAACACCAGCATTTCTAAATAACTCTTTAATGTTATTTAGAGCCTCGGAATGTCTATCCAATAGCATTCCACTTACGTTTTCTGCTAAAAAAAATTTAGGTTGTTTAGATTCTAAAATTCTAATAAAATCATAAAACAATTGACCTCTTTTATCCGCAATTCCTTTCATAGCTCCGGCTTCGCTCCAACTTTGGCATGGAGGACCTCCAATGATGCCGTCACAATCAGGGACTTCTGATGCGGGAATATCTACAATACTTCGTTTGTCTAAATATGTATGTGGATGATTTTTTTCGTATGTTTCCCAAATTTCTTTATCATATTCGTTCGCCCATATTACATCAAAACCGGCTTTTTGAAAGCCAAGGTCTAACCCACCAGCTCCTGCAAAAAATGATACAATTTTCATAAATTTTAAAAGTTTAATTTTTGTGAATACAAATATATTTTTCTAAATCATCAAAGCTCATTCCCTGAATACTTCCCATTTTCAAAATCTGAAATATTTGATAAAGAAATTAAGGCAATTTGTGTGAGTGCCTCTTCTGTAAAAAAGCCTTGATGCGAAGTAATCAAAACATTCGGAAAACTCATCAATCTTGCCAAAGTATCATCTTGCATCACTTCTTCGGAATGGTCTTGAAAAAAAACATTTTCTTCTTGTTCATAAACATCTAAACCCAAATAGGCAATTTTTTTATTTTTAAGCCCGTCTATTACGGCTTGCGTATCTATTAAGCCTCCTCGGCTGGTATTGATTAGCATGACGCCGTTTTTCATCTGAGAAATAGATTGTACGTTGATAAGATGCTTGGTATGCTCATTGAGAGGGCAATGCAAAGAAATAATGTCAGATTGCATCAAAACATCGTCAATGCTCAAATATTGTACTCCTAAATCTTCTAATGCCTTATTGGGTAAAACATCAAATGCTTTTATTTTTGCTCCGAAACCCAACATGATTTTTGCAAATACTTCTCCAATTTTGCCAGTCCCAATGACCCCCACGGTTTTTTGATAAAGGTCAAATCCCATTAATTTATCCAAAGTAAAGTTGCCTTCTCTGATTCGGTTATAGGCCTTATGTGTTTTGCGGTTCAAAGTCATGAGTAGTGCAACGGCATGTTCTGCCACTGCATGCGGAGAATACGCTGGCACTCGAACGACCGTAATTCCGGCTTTTTTGGCGGCGATTAAATCTACATTGTTGAATCCCGCACAACGTAAAACGATTAGTCGAATACCAAATGACGACAATATTTCGATGACTTTCGCCGTAACGTGGTCATTGACAAAAATACAGATGGCTTCAAATCCTTCTGTTAATTTCACGGTGTCTTGGTTGAGCGGAGCTTCAAAATAGGTGATTGTATGTTTTGAATTATATCGGTCAAAAAAAGTTTTGTCAAAGCTTTTAGTATTAAAAAATGCAATTTTCATTCGTTTTTACTTTTAATTTAGATAATAACTTACTGTAAAATGGCTCGATGTTCCTAAGGTTGAGTGGGCTATCAAGGCTGCATCAAAAAGGAATTGCTTTTTCCGAATTCCAAACCCAAAATGGGCAAGAATAGGAGCTGTTGAAATTCCGGTACGAAGATAAACATTTTTGATGATTTGATATTCCAATCCTGCTTTTACTTGTGTGTGATTGGATATTTGGTTTTCTGCCTCAATTACTAAAAGTATCTGATTAGTGGGTAAAAAGGATAGCCCTAATCGTAAAGTGGTCGGTATTTTCTCTGTTGGACGAAGAGCGGCTCGTGTTAAATTATGGGCATGAAATCCCAAAGATAGTTTGGAAGAAATTTTAGTATAAATGCCAAATTCGCTTATAAAAGTACTATGGGTTCTTTCATCAATAATGTTTTCTTGAAGCAAAGATATTTTCCCTCCAAGGGCAATTCTATTGTTTCTTTTGGCATACGCCAAGCCAATATTTTGCCGATTGAATAGTTTATCTCCGAATTTCATCATTCCTATCCCCAAAGCATTCGTCCCAAACGAAAAAATACCTGCCAAAGACATTGTTTTCAAATCGGTATATCCAAAGGGAATGTGACAAGATGCCGACAACACTTTGTTTTCTAAAAAAGCCATTGAAGCAGGATTATTGAAAAAAGCATTGGGGTCTATGAGAGAAACATTGGCATTGCCTAATGCCCAACTCCTGGCTCCGATAGGGAACGGCTCGGAAGATGCTTTTGCCCAAAAATGGATAAAAACAAACATAATAATAACTATACAAGATATTCTTCCTTGCTCCAACGAGCAAGGGATAGTAAGATATTTTTTAGTCATACAGCAAATTTTTGGACAAATTAGCCAAATTATTGCTAAGTATCAAAAAAAAACGAAATTAACTGAATCGTCTTTTCACAATCTCAAAAAACTCTTCTGCTTCTGCACTTGTAATGGCCCACATATACCTCGGTACATATTTTTTCAAAATTAGCTCTTTCGCCTCACCAAAGTCTTTACATAGTTCTAGTTCTTCCAAAGCATGAGAAAATGCTTGAATATTGCCTCCGAATAGGTGATTGGTAAATAAATATCGTTGATTGAGAGAAATAGCCCCGGCAATTCCTTCGATTCGGTTCTGTTGGTGATAATCTACCAATGATTGATTGTGCATTTGATCATTGAGTGATTTATGCTCACTTCCCAATTTTTCATTCAATCGAACAGAATCTTGCTCTTTTGTCTGGTTTCTTTCAGCGATGACTTCGCTTATGGTGTCTATTTTCTTCTGATAAATCGAAGTATTATCTCCCAATTCAATTGGTTTTGGCGAATATATTTCAGGCTTTATTTCAGGGATATTTGGTGTGCTTGCCTCATGCGAGGGAGACATGGGAGAGATTTCTAAATCAAAAAACGATTTAGAAGCCAACGGCTCTGGGCTGACAGATTGTACCCCTTGTATCAAATCATTTGGAATCGGTAATATTTCAGAAAATTGAGCCAAATATCTATCAGGATTTTCAGCAACAAACGGAATTTCATCGACCCAATTCATTGCTTGATTGACAAAGACGAACTCTTGTCCATTCAGTTTGAGAAGTAATTTGGGCAATATATCTCTATTGATTAAAACATATTTTGCAATAGGGGTAATATTTGCCTGACTAAATTTGAAGTTGGGCAAATCCCGCATCATTTCTTTATAAAACGTCTGTGGTTCTAATAATAATACCAATGTTTCCCCCACCGAATCGACCAAGAGTGGTTCGAAATTTTCTCTTTTGACAGAAATAAACTGCGAAACGGTATTCATAAATATTTTCAAAGCCTGCTGTACTTCTTCCGAATTAAAATCAAAATATGGACTTCTCAATCGTTGGGTTTCTGCCTGCCACTTGTCATACAAAGATTTGATAGTCAGCAAATTTACTTGTTGTACAGAGCTGAGCGTCAGTATTTGTTTGCCACTAATCATTTGGTTAGATGAAAAGAATGTATCACAGAGCTTCGCTGCATAATTTTTGCTGTATTTTTCAATCGCAGACAAATTCAATTTGTTCGACATGAGTAAATTCGTTTGTTTTGTACTTTGATTTGGTGAAACCTCAGTATTTGATAAAAATCTATTATTATAAAATAGGGCAATGGATTCTAAAATCTCCTGCAACTATATTGCCAATTTATATTAAAACGCAAAAAAAATAAAAAAATGTTTATTGAACATCAGATTGAGAGAAATAAAGACCCTAAAACTGGTTGGATAGAAGTTATTTGTGGCTCAATGTTTTCGGGAAAAACGGAGGAGCTGATTCGGAGATTGAATCGTGCTAAAATTGCCAAACAAAAAGTGCAAATTTTCAAGCCTGCTTTGGATGTCCGTTATCATGAAGCGGACGTGGTGTCGCATAATCAAAATAGTATTGGGTCTATACCGGTTCATCATTCTGAAGAAATTTTTCAATATCTGTCTTCTTCTGAAGTAATTGGCATCGATGAAGCTCAGTTTTTTGATTTGGGCATTGTGGAGGTAGTCAATCAGTTGGCTCAAAATGGAAAAAGGGTCATTATTGCAGGTTTAGACATGGATTCTAATGGTGTTCCTTTTGGTCCGATGCCTGCTTTGATGGCAACCGCCGAGTTTGTCACTAAGGTTCATGCGATTTGTGTCATTTGTGGCGAAATCGCTCATTATTCTTATCGAAAAGTGCAAGATTCTGGTCAGATTCTTTTAGGAGAAACGGATAGCTATGAAGCACGTTGCCGACACTGTTTTCATACTTGAAACGCATTAATTAAAGGTTTTTTCATTGAAAAAACCTTTAATTTTTTATCTATTTACAATCAAGATTGCATTTGTGTTTCAAGGTTTTGTTTCCATT
>JACCEA011411184.1_pt1 | contig 12026 bp, 8 predicted proteins | sample 7449851 | NCBI WGS metagenome assembly JACCEA01 (sample SAMN15323453, study PRJNA562643) | freshwater metagenome | isolation source: river surface water | place: USA:Blue River Watershed | collected 2017-08-18 | reverse complement strand
TGCTTGAACCCGAACGATCAACTGAGCACGAATTGTCCGGTATTGAAAAGTCGTTTAACACAAGGATGCAACAGGAAAAGAAAAGCTGGGAGTACGACAGGCTAAAATCAGAGAACAATGAACTAAGAGAAGAGCTTGATGAAAAGGCTAAGTATGTGTCGCAATTGGAAGTACTTATTAACACGATGAGGGCTGAAAAAGAACAGATACCCGGTAAGGTAACCAATGCGTTGATTTCTCTTGCAGGGCTATTTCTATCAAACAAAAACGGTCAGGAAGATACATCCTTGCTTGCTGGTGTGTTAAGTCCTTCAGCAACAGAAGACGATGGTACAGAAAATATGGTAGCTACTTTTCGACGCTCAGACAATGTAGAAACGGCATCCGAAGAAAAGAAGTCCCCGGATTTTCGTAACGAAGACCTGCAATATACCGGCACTGCTACAGAAGAAGATTTTACCAGATTGGAAAGATCACTTATTCCATTATTTGCGCAGGAGCACAGGGAAACGGTATCAACCGTTGTGAGTGTCATGTATCACAATAACAACCTGATACCAGAAATAGCAGAGTTGTTGGAGAATGACGATCCAGAACAACAGCAGGCAGCGTAAACCGAATTTTTCATCAATAAACAAGAACTAAAATGAACAAAATTTACGATATAATAGTAGGGGTTGAAGCAGAAAGCAGGAAGGAAGCAGAGCAAAAATTGCTACAAATACAGCAGTTAGCAGTTGACCATAGTCAAAGCAGCGACGGCAAACAACAAGTGGCTACTTACGAGACTGAATTATCCCCGGTTAAGGCGGCAATAGGTATTTTGGCAATTATCGGTTTACGTTGGGTAAGCGACAAACTGAAACCAAACAAAAGACCAGGTCAAAGTATCGCCCCTGAATTCGATATGAAAATGCGCAAATATCAATGGCAAAAAGAGCGTCGCAAACGAAAACAGGAGGAAGAAAGATCGAAAGTTTTTGCATTTTTGGATAACACAACGCATCCTTGATGTGATAAAATTGTTGGTCTTGGAAAAAGTACTACGTTGGAACAAACGTTCTGCCTCTATTTTATAAATTGGGTTAAAATCGTGCCTGAAACTTGGCATGATAATTGATAATCAATATATTATGAGTAATGAAAAATAAATATAAAAAGAATAATCTACCTTTATATGAAAAAAAGGTAACAACAGAAGTCGTGATAGAGAACAAAATATCAATTGCAGTTTGCCGGAAAATTTTGAAAGAAAAAGCAAAAAGTTATGCAGACAATCAAATAGAACAAGTAAGAGATTTTTTTTACAAGCTGGCAGCAATTACCTACGAGGAATACGAACAACGAAAAGCAACCATTATTATACCATTGACACAAAACAAAACCGACAATGAGGAAAGCCATTATTTACGTGCGAGTTAGTACGGACGAGCAAAGCGAAAAAGGATATAGCCTTGCCCATCAGGAAGAAAGGCTAAGGAACTATTGCAAATTACAAAATATCGAGGTAGTTGGCTTTTATAAAGAAGACCATTCAGCCAAGACCTTTGACCGTCCTGCATTCACCCAACTATTGAGTTTTCTTAAGAAAAACAAGCAAGCGGTTGACCTGCTATTATTCTTAAAATGGGATAGGTTCAGTCGAAATGCAGGAGATGCTTACGGAATGATCAACCAGCTCAATAGGCTCGGAGTAGAGCCACAGGCTATGGAACAGCCGCTTGACCTGAATGTTCCCGAAAACAAGATCATGCTGGCTTTCTATCTTGCCGCTCCTGAAGTGGAGAACGACAGGCGTTCACTGAACGTTATTGCAGGAACACGCCGGGCGATGAAAGAAGGTAGGCATTGTACTTGGGCACCGATAGGGTATAAGAATATCAGGACAGAAGATAACCGGCCCATCATTGTACCCGGCAATGACGCACTATTGGTGCGCTGGCTATTCGAAGAAGTAGCCAAGCAGGAGAATAACGTGATGGATATATGGCGTGAAGCATCGAAAAAGGGACTAAGGGTTAGTAAAAGTAATGTCTTTCTTATGTTGCGTAATCCCATTTACATGGGAAAGATCAAGATAGGCGCATATAAGGATGAACCTGCGACCATAGTAAAAGGTATACACGAGCCAATCATATCGGAAGGATTGTTCTACATTGTTCAGGAAATACTCGATGGCAGAAGGCCTAGTCATCCTACGGTTCATGCTGGTAAAGATGAGTTACCCTTAAGGGGCTTTTTAAAGTGTCCTAAATGTGGCACCAAACTAACAGGTAGTGCATCAAAAGGAAGGAGCAGCAGGTATTTTTATTACCACTGTACCAGCAAATGCGGGGTACGTCACAAAGCAGAGGTGCTTAATAAGGAGTTTTTGAAGGAACTAAAGAAGATCACGCCGGATGAACAGGATATATTGTTATTTGAAACAATAGCTACGGATTACTATAAAAAAGCAGGTAGTGCCAAGTCCGTTAACGTTAAGGAGATTGATGATGCAATAGAAAAACATCGGGTTAGGATACAGAATGCCCTGCGTCGTATGTCTGACGAAGAAATAAGTCCGGCGGAATACAGGGACATTAAGAACATGTATGAACCTGAAATAGAGAAGCTGCTTCGAAAAAAACAGTATGTAAGCAAGGTAGACGACAATCTGATGAAATACATTACTACGGTTACTCAAGGACTAAGAAACCTGCCAAAGTATTACCAGACGGCTACTTTAGCCACAAAACAGCGCATAATCGGTTCGATGTATCCAGAAATGCTGATTTTTGAAAATAATACATATCGAACCGGCAGAATTAATGAAGCAGTCAGGCTGATATGCAAGCCAGAAAAGGTTTTTAAGGAATATAAAAAAGGAATGGCTTTCAAAAATGAGAGCCATTCCAACTGCGTAGTCGCGACAGGAATCGAACCTGTATCAAAAGTTTAGGAAACTTCTATTCTATCCATTGAACTACGCAACCAAACCAAATAACAGATGCAATTATTAACATGCAAACTGATAAATGAGGTGCAAAAGTAAGATTTCTGAACAGGTTTACAAACTCATTTTTCAGTTAACGTTTTTCTATCACATCTATATCAAAGTGCTAACGTATCAGTGTCACATCCCCCTTATAATACCGCAGCTTCCCACTGGCCGACTCTATGATGATGCTGTAAAAATACACGCCCATATCCTGTTCCTTACCATTGTAGGTCCCATCCCATCCGCCATTAGGGTCCCACGGATTGTTATAGACCTCCTGTCCCCAGCGATTATAAATAGTAAACTGCACAACCTTCTTATACTTCATCTTCCCTATCCTGAACACATCATTTTTACCATCTCCGTTCGGCGTAAAGGCATTGGGCAGGTATTCTTCCTCGTCAAATATCACTCTTATCACCACGCTCGTCGAGTCATAGCATCCCCATTCGTTCATACCACGCACCATGTACTCGTTCACTGAATCACGCGGCTTCACAAACGGGTCAGGTATGTAGTAATTAGAGATCGTTCCGTTCCTGGGTGTCCAGTTGTAGTAGGTGGCTCCTTCTACACGCAGCTGCACACTGTCGCCATAGTTCAGGACATACTTGTTCGCCTTTATGTCCGACAGAGCTATCACCGGCTGCAGTTTTATTTCAGCTGTCGTGCTGCTGCTACAGTTCCACCGGGTGTAGGTAAGTGTATATACCCCTTGCGCTGCTGCCGTTACGCCTTCTATTGTCGGGTTCTCCTCAGTACTATAAAATCCGTTTGGCCCCTCCCATTTATAGGTGCCGTCCGGTTTGTCGTCAGTTCCAAACAGTAGCAGCGTTCCGCCAACGCATATAGGCGCATTACTGGTTATCACCGGCGGTGGCGGCGCAGCCGGATCGGTCAGAACCACTGGTCCCACCACATTTGACGCACACAAGGTTGTCTGCACAAAAATGCCGGTATAAGTGCCGGCGGGTCGACCGTACAAGGTCACATTACCCACCGCGTCTGCGGTTGCTGTGTATGTAGCGGGCACACCATTGTATGTAAGCCCGATAGTATAAACTACTCCCGGCGATAGCCCCTCCAGAATAATGGTGCCTTCGCTACCACCACACGTTATAGGGTTACTGCTTTTCACGTTACTGATATGCGGCAACGCATTCACAGTCACCGTTACAGTTGCAGGTAGCGTTGTGCAGCTGAGCAAAGAAGCAGTCACAGAGTAAACACCTGCATTGGCAAGTGTTGCCGGGTCTATCTGCGGGTTCTGTTGGGTTGACGTAAAGCCACCCGGCCCTGTCCAGTTGTAGGTCACACCCGGTGCGCTGGTAGCGGTCAGCTTCAATATCCACCCTTCACAGACCGGCGAGTTGCTACCGGCTGTTGGAATAGGTGGTGTACCCATGTCGATCAGCGTCACAGTACCCGCCCAAGTGCCCGTGCAACCATCCGGCGATTTCACCTGTATGCTCGTATATACACCTGAACTCAATCCTGTCAGCAATATTGCCCCGGCAGCATTTGCAGTATCCGTTAGCGTCACCGGCACACTGTTACGCAGATACCCCACCGTATAGATCACACCAGCGCCCAATCCCGATATGGTGATAGTTCCGTCTGCGGCACCACAAGTGGTCGGGTTAGTATATGTCACCGACGTTATCACCGGGTTTGGGTAGACTGTTACTACCCTTGTAGCCGTGCATCCACCCGTGGTAGTATAAGTTATGGTCGCAGTGCCTGCGGCAACACCCGTCACCACACCGGTCCCGGCTCCTACTGTGGCTACTGCCGTCGACCCGCTGGTCCATGTGCCCGCCGCCAGCGGATTGCTGAGTGTTGTTGTATTGCCTACGCACACAGTTGCCGTACCCGTTATAGATCCCGGCATGGGCACCACCGTCACCACCGTGGTTGCATAACAGCCCAAAGAGTTGGTGAACGAGATCACAGCTGTCCCCGGCGACACGCCCGTCACAATACCTGTTGCCGGCCCCACTACCGCCACAGCGCCTGTGCCACTACTCCATGTGCCTGTACCCGACGGATTAGACAGAGTTGTTGTGCCACCCACACACACTACTGCATTACCGGTATTAGCTGCTATAGGCGTCACTGTTATCATTTGTGTAGCCTGCGCAATATTGGCACATGCGTCCGATACTGTCACAGTGTATACCGTGGTTGTCGACGGTGTTGCCACCAATGGTGAACCGGCTACACTTCCCGGATCCCACAGATACGTATATGGTGGCACACCGAAAGAAGGCGTAGTACTCAACGACACCGACTGTCCCAGGCACACTGCCGTAAGCCCTCCTGCTGATGATATCGCCGATGTCTCTACCGTCCTGCCGAATACCGTTACCGTAAGCGGCGTAGCAGCAGTGATATAGGTAGTGGCACAAGGAGTGGTTGCCGCGAAATTCTGATAGAACCTCATGTTCAGGTTCATGTTGTAGGATAGGCATTGCGGTGGCAATACACACGGACCGATATCCGACATGATACTCACGTTAGTACCTGTGCACGTACCGCCGCTTGCCAGATTGCAATACCAGAAAAATCCGCCCGCACCCGGGCTACGACAGCTACCAAGCGTAAAGTCAACCGCACCATGCAGCAGAAATGCGCCTCCGCTTGCTGTGTAGTTGAACGTCCAGCGAACGTCTGTCACCGTCACCGCGGCAGGTACTGTAGCGGCATTCAGATAATTACAACTTATTGTCTTTGTCGGACTGTAAGAAGACCCACCAACAGTAGACGCTGTGGTGGTTGACACCAGCGGATCTATCACCACCGGATAGGAAGAAGCCGGTTTATCAAACACACTTCCCGGCACCACAATATCCAGGGAAGTAGTATGCACATCATACCCGATAAACTGCAACGTCTGCTCGGGCTGTCGTTCTTCATACACTGTTGCCGCGCCGATATTGTACAGTGCTTCACCATTCGCATTCGTCACCCGCAGATTATCACGTACATCAGTGGTATCTCCGGAAACCAACCGCAATCCATCAGCCATTTCCACATGATCCCTTATCAGCAATTGGCCACCCGCATAGGCCGGCATGGCATGTTTCACCAAAAAGTTGGTCTTCGCCCATCCCCTGCCCACATACACCTCCATGTCTATATCCGGCCATATGTCTGTCACATACATTCCGTCAGTACCCACCGACGCCTGACTCCAGTTTGCCTGCCCCAGAGATCGCTCTGAGCCCGCTGCATCTCTGTAAACAAGCTCCAGTTTATAATTGAACCGTAACCATCCTTTCGGATGAGATATCTCAACTCCCTTCCTCCTCGTGTTGATCGAAACAGGCTCGGGCTGATGGAACGCTCCATATATATTGTGGTCATACGGATGCAACCCGACTTCTATTGTACGCCAATTGCCCTCGGCATCACGGTAGTGCATGGCATCAGTTGAGGTCTGTATGGCCACCTCTTTCCCGCCGGTTCCTTCCAGCACAAACTTCTTGCTCTTCTCCGTGCGTTCCGCTATCACCTCATAACAATCAGCACATGGCGCATCGGCAAACAACCTACCCATCTCCGGATGGTTTGGCATACGGGCATTCGCCTTCTTTGCTTCGTCAGACAAGTGACGTACTTCGTCGGGAAACGTTCGGTAATTCCTTTGCTTTGCCACCATGCCATTGGGTGCCGCACCGCCCCCGTCCCGGGCATACAACAGCCCCGGCAACACCGCCAACAACAGCAAAACAAAACACCTTAGGGTTTTCATTGATGCAAATATACGAGCCCACCACCGTATAGCCACGCTTTCATGTCCCTACCGAACCGAAGCACGTCCACACTTTTTCTCAAATATTTGGCAAATCACCTTGCTTTTTTGCTGTTATTTTGAACCATGAAATCCCTTGTGGCTTTTGCTTCATCTGTTCTACTGGCTTCGGCTGTCACTGCTCAGACCGAGAACTGGGATACCTATATGGTGCGCATGGGAGGCAAACCGGCCTCAGTCCTCGTAGACATGGGCCTTCTGTCGTCCGCACCGGACAAACTCCTGCCCTACCTGCTTGTCACCGGGCCACAGGCCGACCGCCCAAACAAAATAACCGGCTTCCCTGATACTGCAGAGATCACTCAAATGGAGCGGATCCTCGACCTCACAAGTGCATTCCTCTCGGGTGTTACCGCAAAGAAACTGGCCGGCACACTTATGTACAACGGCGAACGGGTCAACTACTACTACGTAAAAGACACCATTGCGGTTCGCAATGCGCTCCACCGCATGTACAACACGCATTACCCCACCTGGAAATACACACTCAAGATCAAACATGAACCGGCGTGGCAGACCTACCGCACCTTCCTCTACCCCGATAGCATGGCCGTGGCATGGATGAATACCAACAAGTCCATGTCGCAATTGCTACAACAAGGCGACGAACCCGATGTGCCCCGCACGGTGAAACACACTATCTACTTCACTGCCGATAGCAGCCGTAAGACATTTGTCACGGAAGCACAAAAACTCCGCTACAAGATCGAGAAGATCTACGACGCCCCCACCGTTGCCTTCCCCTACGAGTTGGTCGTAAGCAGATTCACACCATTGGTCATGGATAGCCTGATGGCGCAGGAAAGCGAACTGCGAACGGCCGCAAAACCACTAAAAGCATATTACAAAGGCTGGGACGCCTCACGAAAGTGATCAGCGCAACTGGCGACGATACATCACCAACGCCACCACCCCGAATATCATGTTGGGTATCCACATGGCGATCATCGGGTCCAGATTGGCCTTGGTGGCAAATGTCGATGAGATCTGCATGAACATGATGTAAATAGCACTGATGGCAATACCCAGTGCCAGGTGCAGCCCCGATCCGCCCCTTATTTTACGGCTCGCAATACAGGCACCAATGATCGTGAGTATAAAACCTGCAAACGGCTGCGCGGTCCTGCGTTCTTTCTCTATGAAGAAACTGCTCAGGTTCTCTGTACCCCGCATCTGTTCCTGCTTGATGTAGGCATTCAGTTGCGGCGTGGTCAATGCCTCTCTTATGGCATCACCCCTGTTCAAGTCGCGCGGTGTAAACGGATAGCTCACATTCATCTCAGGCACCTTCACCAGCTTCTCTTTCAGCCCTTCATTGGTGCGTATCACCACATTGTGCATCTGCCATATCTTCTTAGCCGTATCATAGACCACATAGTCGGCCATTACCTTTTCTTTCAGCAATGTACCCTCCATCTTCTCAACACAGAAACGGTTACCCATCATGTTATCGAAGTTGAAGTTCTGCATATAGATATAGGTCCCCTTCGCTATGCCGAGATGCAGATTATCTGATGCGTACCTGTAATTACCATCATTGATATAGGTATCTTCAAAATGGATACGCTGCTTATTCGCATTAGGTATCACCCAGTGGTTAGACAGAAGCGACACCAGACACAAAAATCCTCCGCCTATCACATAGGGCCGCAGAAACCGCGTAAACGATACCCCCGACGACAGTATCGCTATGATCTCCGACTTATAGGCAAGCTTCGACGTAAAAAAGATGGTGGCAATGAATATAAACAAAGGAAAGAGCAACGCCGTGATGTGGGGAACGAAGTTCTTGTAGTAATTCGCCACCACCAGAAACGGCGCCTTCTTAGACACTATATTGTCCACCTTTTCCGAATAGTCTATCACACACGATATCACCGCCAATATCATAATGGCGAAGAAAAAGGTGCTCAGAAACTTGCGGACTATATACCAGTCGAGTTTTTTCATGTACGGCAGACGGCTGCAAAATTGAGGCTTTTTGCCCACTATTGCCCCTTTCTTTTGTTGCGTTCTTCTTAAAATCGTTCTCAAAAAAAATGTGCGGCATCACCGCACATTTCTTCTGAATTATGTTCAGTAAAATTATTTCTGGTCTGTTTCTACTTCCTTATTGCGCCAGTGCTTGGGAAAACGCCAGGCAATACCACCATGCAGCAATCCCTTATAACCAAGACCCAGCTCAGCAAAACCTGCAAACTGACGACCGATGCGGATACCGATCGGAGTTGCCTGGAAACCCCATGGCTTTGCACCTGACTCATCAACCTGGCCGGGGCCTGTTGGGTGAAGGTCTGTAAGTACAGAGAAACCATATCCTACCGATCCGTAAAGGCGCACGCGCACATGGCTGTCTTTAGTGTCAAGGTATTTGAAAGTTACTTCCGGAATGAAAGATGCGAAGCTTGCCCAGTTGCTGATACGCTCCTGACCAAAACCAAGACCCAGCGTCACAGTTGGAGACAGATAGTACCTGTAGGTAAGGCTGAATGTACCTGAAGACGTATTGTATGGCGGACGGTTCGCGAACTGATAGATGCTGAAACGACCATAACCCAATGCAAGTTCACTTTTACCCTTCTGCGCTACTGCCTGTGTTGCTGAGGCGATCATTGCGAGGGCAAGGCAAAATATGTACATCTTTCTCTGCATGTGCAAGATATTTAGTTAGTTGAAATTCGTTGAATTAGTTATAAGGGCTAAAGATATACCAATCTTTCATTTTTGCAAAACTATGCCTCAACGACCACCACGACACGGCCCCGGGGAAAACGGTGGGTTTCACCAATCACAACATTGAATACCTGCAACATTCGTTACATATACGTTAAGCATATTACGGCTTTACAATGTACTTTTGCGCCATGTTTCAACCGTTAAGTAATGAACAGCTTATTGCTGTTGCCAATGAATTCGGTACGCCCGTATACGTGTACCATGCCGAACAGATAGCCGAACGCTACAACAAACTTACCGATGCCTTCAAGGCACACCCTACCAGGTTTTTCTATGCTTGCAAGGCGCTCACCAACGTCAATATCCTCAAATACGTCAAGAGCTTGGGCGGGCTGCTCGACTGTGTCAGCATCAACGAGGTGAAGCTGGGTCTACTGGCCGGTTTCGCGCCGCAGGAGATACTCTTCACCCCGAACTGTGTCGATTTCGATGAGATAGTAGCCTGCGTTGACCTTGGTGTCCGCATCAACATAGACAACATTTCTATCCTGGAGCGCTTCGGTAATGTGTACGGGGGCTCTTACCCTGTCTGCATCCGCATCAATCCACATATTGTGGCAGGCGGCAATTATAAGATCTCCACCGGCCATATCGATAGCAAATTTGGCATCTCTATCCACCAGCTCCGCCATATCGAGCGTATCGTCAAGACCACCGGCCTGCACGTTCAGGGGTTGCACATGCACACCGGCTCCGAGATCAAGGACATCGACGTGTTCCTTCAGGGGCTTGATGTGATGTTCGGCATTGCCACCCACTTCAAAGACCTCGACTTCATCGACCTCGGCAGTGGTTTCAAGGTGCCGTATAAAGACGACGACCAGGAGACCGATGTGTACCTGCTGGGCCAGAAGGTGGCAGAGGCCGCTATGGAGTTCGAACGCGAATACGACCGTAAGCTGGAGATCTGGTTCGAACCGGGCAAATACCTGGTGAGCGAATGCGGTTGGTTTGTGGTAAAGGCCAATGTCATCAAACAAACAACCGCCACTGTATTCGTGGGTGTCAACTCAGGCTTCAACCACCTTATCCGCCCCATGTTCTACGACTCTTACCACCGCATCACCAACATCTCCAATCCCGATGGTACCAAACGCATCTACACGGTTGTGGGCAACATATGCGAGACCGATACATTCGCGTGGGACCGTGTGCTGAGCGAGGTGCGCGAGGGCGACTACCTTGCCTTCCACAACGCGGGCGCTTATAGCTTCGAGATGAGCAGCAACTTCAACTCGCGCCTGAAGCCGGCAGAAGTGCTCATCCAGAATGGCCAACCCAAACTCATTCGCCGTGCCGATGTGTTTGAAGACCTGCTGAAAAACCAGATCGTTTAACGAAACACCTTCCATAAATAGCTAAGCGCACCGGTCTCCGGTGCGCTTAGCTATTTATATACGTTTCAGAAAACGGCTTACAGAACCAGCATTGCGTCTCCATAGCTGAAGAAGCGATACTTTTCTTTGATCGCCGTTTCATATGCGGTCATCATCAGGTCGTAACCGGCAAAAGCGCAGGCCATGATCATAAGGCTTGTCTTAGGCAGGTGGAAGTTGGTGATCAGCGAGTCTGCAATTGAGAAGTTGTAAGGCGGGTGAATGAATACGTTCGTCCAGCCTTCCTCAGGTTTCAGCAGACCTTGTGCGGTCACAGAGCTTTCCAGGGCGCGCATGGTGGTAGTGCCTACCGAACAAATATGGCGCTTCTCTACCTTGGCACGATTCACCAGATTAGCTGCATAGTCATCCACCTTGAAGTACTCAGCATCCATCTTGTGCTTCGACAGATCTTCTACCTCTATAGGGCGGAAGGTACCAAGGCCTGTGTGCAGGGTCACCTCTGCAAACTTTACGCCTTCTATCTCCAGCCTTTTTATCAGCTCGCGGCTGAAGTGCATACCTGCGGTTGGTGCCGCAACAGCGCCTTCATACTTCGCATATACTGTCTGGTAGCGTTCTTTATCTTCTTCTTCAGGCTTGCGCTTGATGTATTTTGGCAGTGGTGTCTCGCCCAGCAGGTCCAGCATGCCGCGGAACTCTTGTTCGTTACCATCAAACAGGAAGCGGATGGTACGGCCGCGAGAGGTTGTGTTGTCTATCACTTCTGCCACCAACTCATCGTTATCGCCGAAGTACAGTTTGTTACCTACACGAATTTTACGGGCAGGGTCCACTATCACGTCCCACAGGTGGTTAGGTTTGTTCAGTTCGCGCAGCAGGAACACCTCTATCTTGGCACCTGTCTTTTCTTTGCGGCCGTAAAGGCGAGCCGGGAACACCTTGGTGTTGTTCACGATCATCACGTCTTTGTCATTGAAGTAACCGAGAACGTCTTTGAACACCTTGTGCTCAATTTTGCCTGTGTCGCGGTGAATCACCATCAGACGGCTTTCGTCGCGTTTTTTTGCAGGATGTTGCGCTATGAGATTTAATGGTAAGTCGAACTTAAACTGCGACAACTTCATATATGAGAATGGATTGAATGAAAAGTGTGCAAAGT
>JACCEA010797513.1_pt1 | contig 12026 bp, 5 predicted proteins | sample 7449851 | NCBI WGS metagenome assembly JACCEA01 (sample SAMN15323453, study PRJNA562643) | freshwater metagenome | isolation source: river surface water | place: USA:Blue River Watershed | collected 2017-08-18 | reverse complement strand
GCTGGAAGGCTACCCGCCCCCGCGCGACGCCCGCCTGAAGCTGCTGCAGGTCACGCCCGACCCCGGCGTCATCGAGGTGAACATCCACCCGGCGCACAACTGGGGCGAGCTGGTCCAGCACACCGAGTTCCTGTACCAGTCCGCCTTCGAGACGCGCCTGACCGCCGAGAAGTTCATGACCGACGGCCGCCACACTGGCACCGGGGGGGGCAACCACTTCGTGCTGGGCGGCGCCACGCCGGCCGACTCGCCCTTCCTGCGCAGGCCGGACCTGCTGGCCAGCCTGATCGCCTACTGGCACAACCACCCCTCGCTGTCCTACCTGTTCTCGGGGATGTTCATCGGCCCCACCAGCCAGGCGCCGCGGGTGGACGAGGCCCGCAACGACCAGCTGTACGAGCTGGAGATCGCGATGAAGGAGATCGAGCGCAACAAGCTGGTCCACGCGCAACACATGCCCCCGTGGCTGGTGGACCGCACCCTGCGCAACATCCTCGTGGACGTGACGGGCAACACCCACCGCAGCGAGTTCTGCATCGACAAGCTGTACTCGCCCGATTCGTCCACCGGCCGCCTGGGCCTGCTGGAGCTGCGCGCCTTCGAGATGCCGCCGCATGCCCGCATGAGCATCGTGCAGCAGCTGCTGATTCGCGCGCTGATCGCCCGCTTCTGGAAGCAGCCCTACACCGCGCCCCTGACCCGCTGGGGTACGCAGCTGCATGACCGCTGGCTGCTGCCCACCTTCGCGCAGATGGACCTGCACGATGTGCTGCAGGACATGCGCGAGGCCGGCTACGCCTTCGACGACGCATGGTTCGCGCCGCATTTCGAGTTCCGCTTCCCGCTGGTGGGCCAGGTGGCCTCGCGCGGCATCGAGCTGACGCTGCGCACCGCGCTGGAACCGTGGCACGTGATGGGCGAGGAAGGCGCGATCGGCGGCACCGTGCGCTATGTGGACTCGTCACTGGAGCGCATCGAGGTGCGCGTGACCGGCCTGAACGACAGCCGCCATGCCGTCACGGTGAACGGCCGGGCCCTGCCCCTGCAGCCCACTGGCGTGGCCGGCGAGTTCGTGGCGGGCGTACGGTACCGCGCCTGGAACCCGCCCTCGGCCCTGCACCCCACCATCGGCGTACACGCGCCGCTGGTGTTCGACATCGCGGACACCTGGATGGACCGCTCCCTGGGCGGCTGCCAGTACCACGTGGCGCACCCGGGTGGCCGCAATTACGTGACCTTCCCGGTCAACGCCTACGAGGCCGAGAGCCGCCGCCTGGCGCGCTTCTTCCGCATGGGCCACACGCCGGGCCGGATGCCGGTGCCGCCGGCGACGATCCACGTGCCGGGCAGCAAGGAGTTTCCCTTCACGCTGGACCTGCGCTCGCCGCCGGGCCTCTGAGGCAGGTCAATCGGCGCGGCGGCGAAGTCGCGCAGAATCGGGAGCGTCCTACGCCGAGCCGCTTTCGGCTCTGCCATGCTCGACCCGATGCGCACGCGCCTGCCCTGCCCTTCCTCCTGCACCCCGGTGCGTCCCCGCGCCCGCCTGATCGCGGCGGCGCTGGCGGCGGCCGTCCTGGGTCTGGGTGCGGCGGCAACGGCCCGCGCCCAGCCGGGGAGCACGTCGGCCGGGGCATCAGCAGACGCTTTGGCCGCCCCCTCCTTCGACCTGTCGATCGAGGCGCCCGACGCGGTCCGCCCCCTGCTGGAGCGGCACCTGGAGCTGCGCCGCTACCGCGAGGTGCCGGACCTGGACGAGGCCGAGCTGGCCCGCCTGTTGGTGCTGGCCGAGCGCGACGTCCGCCGCCTGCTGGGTACGCAAGGATTCTTCAACCCGCGCATCGAGCTGGCCACGCAGGCGGGCACGCGCCCGCCGCGCGTGAGCTTGCGGGTCGAGCCGGGTGAACCGGCGCGGGTGCGGGACCTGGACATCCAGTTCGAAGGCGACATCGCCACCACGGACGATGCCGGGGCCCATGCCCAGCGGGCGTCCATCCGGGAGGGCTGGGGCCTGCGACCGGGCATGCGCTTCACGCAGGAGGACTGGGACGCCGCCAAGTCCGCCGCCGCGCGCGCCCTGGTCGCCCGACGCTACCCGCGCGGCCGCATTGCCGACAGCAGGGCCGACATCGACGCGCAGGCCGGCGCCGCGCACCTGGGCCTGCGGCTGGACTCGGGGCCGCTGTTCCGCCTGGGGCCGCTGCAGGTCACCGGCGCGCAGCGCTACGACCCGCGCCTGGTGCCGCGCCTGGCGCGCCTGGACCCGGGCAGCGAGTTTGACCAGGACCGCATCGAGCGGGCGCAGCAGCGCCTGACGGGCAGCGGCTACTACGACTCGGCCTTCATCGTCGTCGACCCGGACGGCGACCCGCAGGCCGCGCCGGTGCAGGTCAACGTGCGCGAGGCCCCGCTGCAGAAGCTGGTGCTGGGCCTGGGCATGACCACGGACCGCGGGCCGCGCGTGTCGCTGGAGCACCGCCACAACCGGGTACCCGGCGTGGGCTGGCGCGCCGACACGCGGCTGCAGGCCGACCGCCGCACCCCATCGGCCGAAACCGAGTGGACCGCCATCCCCGATGCGCGGGGCTGGCGCTGGGGCGTGCTGGCGCGGGCCGAGCGGTTGGAGGACGACACCCAGGTCACGCACGCCCAGCGCCTGCGCGTGGGGCGCAGCCAGGCGGGTGAACGCATCGACCGCAACGTCTACGTGCAGCTCGATCGCGCCACCGTGCGCAGCGCCAGCAGCGTCCAGCCCGAGGACACGGGCGACGGCGTGGCGCTGGCGGCCAACTACGTGTGGAGCACCCGCCGGTTCGACCGCGTGGTGCAGCCCCAGGCCGGCTGGGGCCTGGGCATCGAGTTCGGTGGCGGCGTGACCCTGGCCGGGCGCAGCGTACCCTTCCAGCGCAGCGTCGCGCGCTGGCTGCAGTACTGGCCGCTGCCCACGGGCCGCCTGCAGTTGCGGGCCGAGGGCGGCGCCGTGCTCGCCCAGCCCGAGGCCCGGGTGCCGGTGACGCAGCTGTTTCGCACCGGCGGCGACACCTCCGTGCGCGGCTACGGCTACCGCGAGATCGGCGTGGAGCGCCCAGGCGGCACCATCAGCGCCGGACGCTACCTGGCCGTGGGCAGCCTGGAGTGGCAGCGCCCCCTCCGCCGCGAGGGGGTGGCCACGCCGTGGGAACACACCGTTTTCCTCGACGCGGGCGCGGTGGCCGACAGCCTGGGCGGCCTGTCGCCCTCGGCGGGCGTGGGCACGGGCGTGCGCTACGCCAGCCCGGTCGGCCCGCTGCAGGCGGACATCGCCTACGGGCTGAAGGCGCGCAAGCTGCGCGTACACCTGACCGTGGGGGTGACGTTTTGAGCGTGCTGCGGGGCTTGCGACGGCTGGGTGAAGCCCTCACGGTGCTCACCCTGCTCCTCATCGCCGCGGGCGCCGGGCTGTGGTGGTGGACGGGCACGCAGCACTCGCTGGACTGGGCCTGGGCGCGCTACGCGCAGCCGCTGGGGCTGCAGGGCGAGCGGGTCACCGGTTCGCTGCGCGAGGGCGTGCGCGCGCAGCGCCTGCAGTGGGCGCAGGACGGGCTGGAGGTGCAGGCCCGCGCCGCGGACATCGGCTGGAACCCCATCGAGCTGCTGCTGCAGCGGCGACTGCACCTCACCCACCTGCGCGCCGCCGAACTGACGGTGCAGGACCGCCGTCCCGCGACGGCGCCGCAAGCACCGGACTCGCTGGCCTTGCCGGTGGCCGTGGCCATCGACGACCTGATGGTGGGCCGCCTGCGCTGGCAGGGCGGTGCGGACGTGGAGGTGGCCGACCTGTCCGCCCACTACCGCTATGCGCGTGGCGAGCACCAGCTGGGCCTGCGCAATGCCGCCCTGGCGCGCGGGCGCTACCAAGGCGAGCTTCGCCTGGGAGATGCCGCACCCCTGCCCCTGCGCGCTTCGCTGACCGGCGAGGTCGAGGCGGCGGTGCCCGGCCGTGCGCAGGCCCTGAAGCTGGCCGTCGAGGCCCGCGCCGAGGGACCGCTGGCGGACCTCGGCCTGCAGGGCCGGCTCGGACCGGTCGACCCCGTGCCCGACGGGCAGGCGCCGCGCGCCGACCTCACCGCGCGCCTGACGCCCTGGCAGCAGCCGGTGGTGCCGCAGGCGCAGGCCCAGCTGCAGCACATCGACCTGTCCGTGCTGTGGCCACAGGCGCCACAGACTGTGCTGCGCGGCGCGCTGGCCTGGCAGCCTGCGGCGCAGGGCTGGTCACTGGCCGTGGACCTCGCCAACGCGCGGCCCGGTCCCTGGGACCGCGGCCTGCTGCCGTTGTCCCGCCTGCAGGGGCGCGGCGAGTGGCGCGACGGCACGGCACTGGCACGGGACTTCACCGCCGACCTGGGCGGTGGGCAGGCCGAAGGCCGGGGGGAGTGGCTGGGGAACGGCGGCTGGCGCCTGCAGGCACGCCTGCGGGGCGTCTCCCCGGGGGCGCTGCACACCGCGCTGGGCACGGCGCCGTTGAGCGGCCGGGTGGATCTCGATGGACGAGGCGGGGTGATCGGCTTCGATGCGGACGTCCAGGCCCCCGCGCAGGCCCGGCATGGCGCGTCGCTTGCGGCCGACCCGGCCGCGGCCTCCCCTGCCGCACCCCGTGCCTCGGCCACGCCGCCTGCCCACGCCATCGCGCTGGAGCGCCTGAAGGCCCGTGGCCGATGGGACGGACGCCGGCTCGCCCTGCCCGAGCTCAATGCGCGTGCCGCGGGCGCCACGCTGGAAGGATCGATCGAGGCCGAACCCGCCCTGCGCACGGGCCAGGGCCGGCTGTCCCTCACCGCGCACGGCCTGCGCGCACGGGCGCAGGGCCAGCTGGCCGAGGCGCGCGGCCAGGGCACGGCCGTCCTGGAGGTCGCCAGCCTGTCCCAGGCCCAGGCCTGGCTGCAGCGCCTGCCCGGCCTGCCACCGGCGGCAGGCCGGGCCCTGGCGGGCGTCGAGGGCGAGGGCCGCGTGGCGCTGGACTGGCGCGGCGGCTGGCGCGCGCCCACCGTGCAAGCCCGCCTGACCGGCCGCGCCACGCAGGGCCAGGGCCCCGACGCGCGCCGCCTGGCCATCGACCTGGCCGGCCAGGCCAGCGCCAGCGGCCCCCTTTCGGCGAGCACGCCCTGGCAGGGCCGCCTCGACAGCCTGCTGCTCACGCTGCGCGAGCCAGCCCTGGCGCCGGGCGACTGGACGCTGCGGCTGCAGCAGCCCCTGGCACTGCGCATCGCGGGCGCGCGTGTGGAGACGGGCGCCGGCCAGGCCGTGCTCACCGCACCGGTGCGCAGCGGCCCCTCGCAGGCCAGCCTCGCGTGGGACCCGATCCGCTGGGGCCGGGGCGAGCTGCAGACGGCAGGACGCCTGACCGGCCTGCCCATGGCCTGGCTGGCCCTGGTGGGCCACGTGCCGCCCACGGGCGACCTGGTCTTCGACGGCCAGTGGGAGGCCCGCCTGGGCGCCAGCCTGCGGCTGCGCGCCTCGCTGGCCCGGGCGCGGGGCGACATCACCCTGCTGGCCGAGACCGCGGAAGGCACGCCCGCGCGCGTGACGGCCGGCGTGCGGGAGGCCCGGCTGGCCGTGGACAGCGACGGGGATGCCGTGAACCTCGCCCTGCGCTGGGACAGCGAGCGCGCCGGCACGCTGGACGGCCGCCTGTCCACCCGGCTGGCGCGCGGTGGCAGCGCGGGCTGGCGCTGGCCGGAGGATGCGCCCCTGGCGGGCCGCCTGCAGGCACGCCTGCCCCGCATGGCCGTGTGGTCCCTGCTGGCACCGCCCGGGTGGCGGCTGCGCGGATCGCTGGAAGCAGACATCACCGTAGCCGGCACGCGCGCCGACCCGCGACTGCAGGGGCCGCTGCGCGCGGACGACCTGGGCCTGCGCTCGGTGGTGGATGGCGTGGCCCTGCAGGATGGGCGGCTGCGGGCCCGGCTGGACACCCGGCGCCTGCTGGTCGACGAACTGGTGCTGCAAGGCCCGGGGGGCGGCGGCAGCCTGCGGGCCACGGGAGAAGCCGCCTGGACGCCGGGCGTCAGCAGCCCGGCCGCCAGTCCCCGCGGCCTGCGCGCCACCCTCACCGCCACGCTGGACCGGCTGCGCGCCAGCGTACGGCCGGACCGCGAGGTCACCGTCTCCGGCACCGCCACCGCCACGCTGGGCCCGCAGGAGGCCGTGCTCACGGGCGACCTGCGCGTGGACCGCGCGCGCATCGCCCTGCCCGACCAGTCCGTGCCCCAGCTGGGCCCGGACGTGACCGTGCGCAACCTGCCACCGGGCGTGACGCTGCGCCCCGGGGCCGAGCGTACGGCAACCGGCCGGCCGCTGCGCATCGAGGCCCGCGTCACCCTGGGCGACGACGTGCGCGTGCAGGGCCGGGGCGCCACCGCCCGCCTGCGCGGCGCGGTGGACATCACCGGCAACTCGCTCACGCAGCCACGACTGGCCGGCAGCATCGAGGTGGCCGAGGGCGAGTACCTGGCCTTCGGCCAGCGGCTGGACATCGAGCGCGGCGTGCTGCGCTTCACCGGTCCCGCCGACAACCCGGCGCTGGACATCCTGGCGGTGCGGACCAACCCCGCGCAGCGAGTGGGCGTGCAAGTCACCGGCCGGGCCCAGGCCCCCGTGGTGCGCCTGTACGCGCAGCCGGACCTGCCCGAGTCCGAGAAGCTGTCCTGGCTGGTGCTGGGCCGCTCGTCCGCCAGCGGCGGCGCGGAGGCGGCGCTGCTGCAGGAGGCCGCGCTGTCCCTGCTCACGCGCAATGCCGGCGGCGGCGGGCCGGGCATCGCCGGCCGGCTGGGGCTGGACGAACTGTCGGTACGGCGCGAGGGCGCGCAGGGCGCGGCCATCACCCTGGGCAAGCGCTTCGCCAGCAACTTCTACGCTGCCTACGAGCGCAGCCTGTCGGGGGCGCTGGGCACGCTGCGGGTGTTCTACGACCTCACCGAGCGCCTGACCGTGCGCGCCGAGGCCGGCGACCGCGCGGGCGTGGACCTGATCTACACCCTCAGCTTCGACTGAGCGGGACCAAGTGCCGCCACCCGTGGCTTGCGGCCGGACCTACGCCGTCCGGCGTACCCCCGGCCGGCGGGCCCCGTGCCGATGTGACAATATCGGCACGTGGACTCTCCCGGCGATTCCCTCTTCGGCGACGACGCCCAGGAAACCCCTGCCCGCCTGGCAGCGGCCCTGGCGCGCGCCGCCACGCCCGGCCATTTCGACGAGCTGCGCGGCAGCGCCGCACCCGGGGCCGATGCGCCGCCCACGGCCGCCTGGTCCCGCTTCTTCGAGGAATTGGGCCCCGAGGGCTTTGCCGACCTGGACCGCCGCAGCCTGAACCTGGCACGCCAGGTGCGGGACAACGGCGTCACCTACAACGTCTATGCCGACGCCAACGGCCCGCAGCGGCCCTGGTCGCTGGACCTGTTTCCCCTGATCGTCACACCGGACAGCTGGGCGCGCATCGAAGCCGGCGTGCTGCAGCGGGTCCAGCTGCTCGAGGGCATCATGGCCGACGTGTACGGCCCGCAGCGCCTGCTGGCCGGCAACCTGCTGCCGCCCGCCCTGGTGCATGGCCATCCCGGCTACCTGCGACAGCTGCATGGCGCCACGCCCGCGGGCGGGCGCCACCTGCACATCGCCGCCTTCGACCTGGCCCGCGACCCCGAGGGCCGCTGGTGGGTGGTCTCGCAGCGCACGCAGGCGCCCTCGGGCCTGGGCTACCTGCTGGAAAACCGCATGGTCATCTCGCGGCAGTTCCCCGAGGCCTTCGCCGGCCTGCGGGTGCAGCGCCTGGCCGCCAGCTACCGCGCGCTGGTCGACAGCCTGCGCGCGATGAGTCCGCATGACCGGGCCGGCGGCGAGGAGCCGCGCATCGTGCTGCTCACGCCCGGCCCGTACAACGAGACCTACTTCGAGCACGCCTTCCTCGCCCGCTACCTGGGCCTGACCCTGGTGGAGGGCAGCGACCTGACGGTGCGCGACGAGCGGCTGTACCTCAAGACCCTGGGCGGCCTGGAGCGCGTGCACGGCATCCTCAAGCGCCTGGACGACGAGTTCCTGGACCCGCTGGAGTTGCGCGCCGACTCGCGCCTGGGCGTGCCCGGCCTGCTGCAGGCGATCCGCGCCGGGCACGTGCTGGTGGCCAACCAGCCGGGCTCGGCCTTCCTCGAATCCACCGCCCTGCTCGGCTTCCTGCCCGCCCTGTCGCGCCACCTGCTCGGGCAGGAGCTGCAACTGCCCTCGCTGGCCACCTGGTGGTGCGGCGAGCGCGCCGCGATGGAATCGGTGCTGCCGCAACTGGGCACCAGCGTCATCAAGCCCACCTACACGGGACCGGGCTCGGGCGCGGTGCTGGGCCGCACCCTGTCGCGCCGCGCGCTGGACGAATGGGCCGGCCGCATTGCCCGCGCGCCCGACGAGCACACCGTGCAGGCCTACCTGCCGGTGTCGCAGATGCCCACCTGGAACGGCCAGCAGCTGGCGCCGCGCTCGCTGCTGCTGCGCGTGTTCGCCATGCCCGACGGGCACGGCGGCTGGCGGGTGCTGCCCGGCGGCCTGACCCGCCTGGCCGGCGCCACGCAGGAAACGGCCTCCATGCAGCGGGGCGGCAGCAGCGCCGACACCTGGGTGATGACCGAGGGCGAGGTGGACCGCACCACCTTGCTGGCCACCGATTCCCTGGCGGGCGTCGTCTCCGCGCGGCGGCACCGCGTGGTCACCAGCCGCGCCGCCGAGAACCTGTTCTGGCTGGGCCGCTACACCGAGCGCGCGGAGAACGCCGCCCGCCTGGCCCGACTGGCGCTGGAAACGCTCACGGGCGAGGACCAGGGCTCGCCGCCCCTGCTGGCCTGGATCAGCGCGATGGTGGCCGGGCACGGCCTGGTGCCGGCCGGCGTGCCGCCGGCAACACAGTCGCGGCGGGTGTTCGAGCGCTCGCTGGTCGCGGCGCTGGCCGACACGCGGCATGCCACCAGCGTGGGCTTCAACCTCGGCGCCCTGCGGCAAGCCGCCTCGGCGGTGCGCGAGCGGCTGTCGCTGGAGCAGTGGAACCTGATCGTGCGCGCCGAGAAGGAGTTCCTGCGCGGGTGCGCGCGCGGCACGGCGGACGGGGACTACGCGCCCGTCGAGGCGGTGCGGGTGCTGGAGCAGCTGTCCGGGTACCTGGCGGCCATGACCGGCGCGCAGACCGACCGCATGACGCGCGACGACGGCTGGCGCCTGCTGTCCACCGGCCGCCACCTGGAGCGCCTGGCCTTCCTGGCCTCGGCCCTGTCGCAGGGGTTCGAATCCGGCGCGGTGCAGGGCGAAGGGGGCTTCGAGGCCCTGCTGGCGCTGTTCGACAGCACCATCACCTTCCAGTCCATGTACCAGCAGCGGCACGACATCCCGGCGCTGCTGGACCTGCTGGTCCTCGACCGCGACAACCCCCGGTCGCTGGGCTGGGTGGCGCAGACCCTTCGCGGGCGCCTGGCCCGCATCGACGACGACGCCGCCGCCATCGGCTGCCTCGTGCCCGACCCGAAGGAGTGGGCGCTGCCGGCGCTGTGCGAGCGCGATGCCCGCGGGGACTACCCCGCCCTGCAGGTGCTGCTGCAGGACTGCATCGCCTCGGCCTTCCAGCTGTCGGACGACCTGACCTCGCGCTACTTCACCCACTCCGACGACGCCCGCCACAGTGTGGGGGCCTGAGGCCCGCCCGCCCGCCACCCGCCAGCGCCAGGACCGCGACAACGATGCGACTGCAGGTCACCCACGAAACCCTCTACGCGTACGCGCAGCCGGTGAAGACCGCGCAGCACCTGGCGCACCTCAAGCCGCTGGACCTGCCGTGGCAACGGCTGCTGCGCCACGCACTCACGATCTCCCCCCAGCCCGCGCAGGTGCGCGAGGTGGCCGACGTGTGGGGCAACACCCGCAGCTTCTTCAGCCTGCAGTCGGCGCACGCGCAACTGCGGGTGGTGGCCGACAGCCTGGTCGAGACCTCGCCCGTGCCCGTGCCGCGCAGCACCATGTCCTGGGAGGAAGCGCGCGAGCGCATGCGCTACCACCGCCATGCCGCCTTCGACCCGGCCGCCGAGTTCGCCTTCGCCTCGCCCTACGTGCCGCGCCATGACGACTTCATCGCCTACGCCCGGGACAGCTTCACGCCGGGGCGCCCGTTGCTGGAGGCTGCGCGCGACCTGATGGCGCGCATCCACGCGCAGTTCGAGTACCAGCCGCAGGCCACTGACGCCAGCACGCCGGCGCTGCAATCGCTGGCGCTGCGCCGGGGCGTGTGCCAGGACTTCGCGCACGTGATGATCGGCTGCCTGCGCAGCCTGGGGCTGCCGGCACGCTATGTCAGCGGCTACCTGCTGACGCAGCCGCCGCCGGGGCAGGAGCGGCTGGTGGGCGCGGACGCCTCGCATGCCTGGGCCTCGGTCTACCTGCCCGGCGAGCAGGCGGGCGAAGGCACCTGGGCCGACCTGGACCCCACCAACGACCGGGCCCCAGGCGAGGACTACGTGACCTTGGCCATCGGCCGGGACTACGCCGACGTGTCGCCGGTTCGCGGCGTGATCCACGGCGGGGACAACCACCAGCTGCGCGTGGCGGTGACGGTGGCACCGGCCGTCCCGGCTGATACGATCACCGGCACCCCCCGGCCCCCAGCCGCCGACGTGCGCGGGGCGGGCCAGAAACAAGGACAGGAACAATCCCCATGAGCATCGCCGACAAGCTGAAGCAACTGAACATCACCCTCCCCCCGGTGGCCGTGCCCGCTGCTGCCTACGTGCCCTTCGTGCGCACGGGCAACCTCGTCTTCCTGTCGGGCCACATCGCCAAGCGGGACGGCAAGCCCTGGGTGGGCCAGCTGGGCAAGAACATGTCCACGGAAGAAGGCAAGGCCGCCGCCCGCGCCGTCGCCATCGACCTGATGGGCACGCTGTCCGCCGCGCTGGATGGGGACCTGGAAAAGGTCGTGCGCATCGTCAAGGTGATGAGCCTGGTCAACAGCACGGGCGACTTCACCGAGCAGCACCTGGTCACCAACGGTTGCAGCGAGCTGCTGGGCGAAGTCTTCGGCGACAAGGGCGCGCACGCCCGCAGCGCGTTCGGCGTGGCGCAGATCCCGCTGGGGGCCTGCGTGGAGATCGAGCTGATCGCGCAAGTGGCCTGAGGGACCAGCCTCCCGGCCCCTCGCCGGGCCTTGCTTACTCCACCCGCGCGATCGCGGCCGGCTTGAAGCCCAGGTCCGCCGCCTTGCCCTTGCGGCCGCGGCCAGCCTTGGCGTTGTTCAGGGAGCGGATCTCCAGCGTCTCCTCGCGCTCCTTGCCGCCGCGGCCCACGCCGCTGATCTTCACGCTGCGGGTGTAGGCCGCCGCGCCGGCCAGGGTGTCCTTGGCCTCCAGGTCGATCAGCATCAGCCCGCGGCCGCCGTTGGCCTGGGTCTTGAGTTCGCCGATCTCGAAGGTGAGGATGCGGCCGCCCGTGGAGGCGCAGGCCACATGGGTCGCAGGCACGTACAGGCCCGCGGCGGCCTGGCCCGAAGGCGGCGCCACGTTGGCCGGCGACGGACGGCACACCGTCTCGCCCTCGCCGCAGGTGATGAAGCCCTTGCCCCCGCGCTGGCGCGAGGTCATGTTCTCCACCGTCGCCAGGAAGCCGTAGCCCGCCGTGTTGGACAGCAGCAGCCAGGCCCCCGCCGCGCCGGCGAAGTAGTGCACCACCTGCGTGCCGGCTTCCAGGTCGATGAAGCTGGTGACGGGCTGGCCGTCGCCCCGCGCGCCAGGCAGCGTGGACACGGGGATGGAGTAGATGCGGCCGTTGCTGCCGAAGGCCAGCAGCGTGTCCACCGTGCGGCACTCGAAGGTGCCGTACAGGCCGTCACCCGCCTTGAAGGCAAAGCTCGCGGCATCGTGGCCGTGGCCCTGGCGGGCGCGTACCCAGCCCTTTTGCGAGACGACCACGGTCACGGGCTCGGCGACGATCTCCACCTCCGCCACGTCCTTCTTCTCGGCCGGGATCAGTGTGCGGCG
>JACCEA011681721.1_pt1 | contig 12029 bp, 9 predicted proteins | sample 7449851 | NCBI WGS metagenome assembly JACCEA01 (sample SAMN15323453, study PRJNA562643) | freshwater metagenome | isolation source: river surface water | place: USA:Blue River Watershed | collected 2017-08-18 | reverse complement strand
TCCCACATGATCTTGCCCAATCTTTTGTGAAAGTAATCCACTGGCTTGGTTCCATTGATTTTCAATAGACGCTCAATTCCCTGTTTCACTTCTTCTTTTGCGCGAGCAAATTCAGGATGATTTTCATCAACTTTAGTTGGGGTAAGTTGCGCCAAATAATCACCTACGGTGTAAGGAATTACAAAATACCCATCAGCGAGCCCCTGCATCAAGGCAGAAGCACCCAAACGATTGGCTCCGTGCTCGGAGAAGTTGGCTTCACCCAAAGCATATAAGCCAGGAACTGTAGTCATCAAATTGTAGTCTACCCAAAGTCCGCCCATAGTATAGTGGACCGCAGGATAAATCATCATCGGCGTTTCATAAGGATCCTCTCCAGTGATTTGTTTGTACATATCGAAAAGGTTGCCATACTTCTGTTCAATGATCTTTCGCGTATCGCGTTTGATGGCATCACGGAAATCTAGGAAGACTGCCTCTCCTGTTTCGTTTACGCCACGACCTTCGTCACATACGTATTTGGCATTACGAGAAGCCACGTCACGAGGCACTAGGTTACCGAAAGAAGGATACTTACGCTCCAAGAAATAGTCGCGGTCCTCTTCTTTAATATCGTTTGCTTTGATTTGTCCTTTTCTAAGTTTCTCCGCTATCTCCTGGGTAGCAGGTACCCATACGCGTCCGTCGTTACGAAGCGATTCAGACATCAAGGTCAACTTGGACTGATGATCTCCCGATACGGGAATACATGTCGGGTGAATCTGGGTAAAGCAAGGGTTAGCAAAAAACGCTCCACGCTTGTGTGCTCTCCATGCCGCAGTCACGTTGGATCCCATGGCATTGGTCGAAAGGAAAAATACGTTACCATAACCACCGGTACACAAGAGTACCGCATGTGCTGCATGTGTTTCCACTGCACCAGTGATCAGGTTACGAGTCACAATCCCCTTGGCTTGGCCATCGATGACCACCAGGTCCATCATTTCTGTACGTGGAAATAATTTTACTTTTCCATTGGCTACCTGACGGCTCAAAGCAGAATAAGCACCCAATAAGAGTTGCTGTCCTGTTTGACCGCGAGCGTAGAAGGTACGAGATACTTGAGCACCCCCGAAGGAACGGTTGGCCAAAAGCCCTCCATATTCTCGAGCGAAAGGAACCCCTTGCGCCACGCATTGATCAATGATTTTTACAGACACCTCTGCCAAACGGTACACGTTGCCCTCGCGCGCACGGTAATCTCCACCCTTGATTGTGTCGTAGAAAAGCCTGTAAATGGAGTCCCCGTCGTTTTGATAGTTCTTGGCTGCATTGATCCCTCCTTGAGCTGCGATAGAGTGCGCTCTTCTTGGGCTATCTTGAAAGCAAAATGCCTTCACATTGTAACCCAATTCTGCTAGGGAAGCTGCGGCAGATGCACCTGCCAAACCAGTACCTACGACGATCACATCGTACTTACGCTTGTTGGCTGGGTTGACGAGCTTGCTTGAAAACTTATGCTTAGTCCATTTTTCTGCCAAAGGACCAGCAGGTATTTTGGAATCTAGTATCATAGGGGACTATTTAGTAGCTAGTGAAATGAATGTAGAGTGGCATGGCTGCAAATAATGCAGGAACCAAAATGCAGTAGATCATACCCACAACCTTGATGGCCGGAGAGTATTTTTTATGGTTAAGACCCAAGGTTTGAAATGCAGATGCAAAACCATGGGATAGGTGAAATCCTAAAAAGATCATGGAAACCACGTATAAGGCCACCAGCCATACTTGCTTGAAAGCTTCGCTGACAATGAGGTAGAGATTTTTGAATTCTTCCCCTTCATAGGTAACCATGGGAACTTCACCCCAGTGCATTTTTGCCCAGAATCCTTGCAAGTGGACTACCAAGAAAATAAGAATGATGGTACCCAAGACACCCATGTTTCGAGAAGACCAAGCCGAGTTGGTGCTTCCTTTGGAAGTGGAATAGGATACCGGTCTTGCTGACTTGTTGTGTTGCGTCAAGAAGATGGAATAGACGATGTGACCAATCACTGAAATGTAAGTCAGGTAGGACAAGAGTTTTACCGCCGGATTGGTAGTCATAAACTTGGCATACATGTTAAATGCCTGACCGCCGTCTCCTTTAAATAGAAGCAAATTTCCAGACACGTGACCTGTCAAAAACAGGATTAAGAAAAGACCAGTAAGGGCCATGATCAATTTTCTTCCTAGGGTGCTATTCAAGGTTTTGGTAACCCAACTCATAAATGATAACGATTAGTTTAAAACGAAGTAGTTTTGCTATTCAGGTGGCCAAATTTACATCTGAGAAGACTAGTATCCAATGCATGCAAGAGCTGCTTTATTATTTTAAATGATTCTAAATAAGATTGATAATTCAAGTGGTAAAACTTATCTTTTCCTTGATCGCAACAGTCTGTTCAATTTTATTGTTTTAATTTTTCACGGTTTTTCTCCCTACTTCCATTTACTTCGTATACATAGTTTAATTTGAGAAAGATCGCCCAGTAGCAAGTCTTCTTCAACCGATAGTTAACGAATTGATTAGTCACCTTGATCGATATGAAGCTTAGAATTTATTTTGTCCTTTTTTGCATCACGTTTTTAGCTGCCCTCCCTACTGCTTGGGCGACCCACATTCGTGCAGGGGAAATTATCGCAGAACGGATTTCGGTACAGACGCTCACCTACCGAATCACTGTTGTGGGCTATACGGATACGCGCTCCTCTGTAGTTTTTGGTCCTGGAAGAATCAATTTTGGGGATGGTCGTGAGGAGCAGCTCAATACAAAAAGTGATTTTTCGCTGGTAGAAGACTTAGGGGATATGATCGAAAAAAACACCTTTGTCATCACCCACACTTTTCAAGGACCAGGCAAGTACAAGATTCGATTTATTGAATTTAACCGAAACGACCTGACCCTCAACATGGACAACTCGGTAGACACCCCCTTCTACGTAGAAACCGAAATTACGATAGATCCTTTCATTGGAGTGAACAACTCACCCGTACTGACCATTCCTCCAGTAGACAATGGAGCCGTCAATGTGCGCTACATCCACAATCCCGGGGCCTATGATCCAGATGGAGACAGCCTTTCCTACCGACTCGATATCCCCAAGCAAGGGTTTGAACGGGTAGTCAATAATTACAGAGATCCATCCAATTCCGAATTCAGCAAAAACAAAGAAGATGGAACTGGGCCCGCTTTTTTACGCGTGGATCCACTTTTTGGGGATTTGGTCTGGGATGCCCCGGGCACCGCAGGGCAGTTCAACGTCGCCTTGCGCATCACGGAATGGCGCAAAATCGACGGAAAATTTGTTGAAATCGGCTATGTGGTCCGGGACATGCAGATCATCATCGAAAATTCGAATAATAAGCGCCCCAAGCTGATTCTCCCTCCGGACTTGTGTGTGGTAGCAGGAACCCGAATCCAAGAAATCATCCAAGGCGAGGATCCAGATGGTGACCCCATCAAAATTGAAGTTTTTGGAGAGCCCCTAGAAATCAATGCCTCACCTGCCACCTACAAACCAGAAAACAAATTCCAGCCCCAGCCAGGGATAGTCAATTTTGATTGGCAAACGGTATGCAACCATGTGCGGGAACGCGAATATGAGGTACGCGTGCGCATCACTGACCAACCACGCTCTGGACCTAAACTGGTCGATATCCAAACTTGGAAAATCAAAGTAATTGGCCCTCCTCCTGTCTGGGATGAATTGGAGCAACTTCCTGGCAGAACAGTAAACTTAAGCTGGGACCCCTATGCCTGTGCAAATTCTGCCGATGAAATGCAGGTATGGCGTAGAATCAATTCGGATCCCTACGAGCCAGACTCCTGCGAAACAGGAATCAGGGCAGGGTTTGAATTAATTGGCACCACAGACATGGGTACGTTTTCCTTTACGGACACCAATGGTGGCACTGGTTTGGCACCAGGCAATACCTACTGCTACCGACTGGTGGCAGCATTCCCTACACCTCGACTCGGAGAAAGCATTGTCTCGGAAGAAATTTGCATCACCATCGATGTAGATGTACCGCTATTGACCAATGTGAGTATCACCGCTACGGATGATCAGGATGGGGAAATATTTGTCAAATGGACACCTCCCTACGATCTAGACAAAACCCAATTTCCAGGACCCTATTCCTACGAATTAATCCGAAGCGAGGGATTCACAGGATCCCAAAACCGAATTTCTTTAGGAAAAACAGCAGACACGTTGTTTACCGATAAAAAGATAAATACCGAAAACCGGGTTTACAATTACAAAGTGGTGCTTTGGGATGGAGCTACCAAGGTAGATACCTCCTCCACTGCTTCTTCGGTTAGACTTGAACCTACGATCATCAACGAAGCCATCGAACTGAAGTGGGCCTTCACGGTGCCCTGGAACAATTCCATCGCCCAATACAAACACGAAGTCTACCGAAACCGTGCGGATGCCGCGGCAACAGATGTGGCCAATTTTGTGAAAATTGCCGAGGTAGATGTGACTCAAAAGGGATTTCTGTACCTCGATGATGGAAACTTCAATGGGGTCAAATTGAAAAAAGACCTCGAGTATTGCTACTATGTCATTACCAAAGGAGCTTACAATGTAGCAGGCCTGGTGTATCCCCTGGAAAACCGTTCACAAATCATCTGTGCCAAGCCCGATGACAATCGACTCCCATGTGCACCTGTTTTGACCTTCGATGGGCCAGATTGCACAGAATATGTTTCAGAAGAAGCCTGCGGCATCATTACCTATGTGCATGAATTAAGCTGGACACCCAATTTCAGTGGCAACTGCGACGACGAACTGAGCGGATATCGATTGTATTTCAATCCAGAAGGTAGCCCAGACGGAACCTTTACCCGAATAGGACAATTTACCGCCCAACAACTTCGTGCTACGCTTAGAAACCTGCCCAACTACAAGGGATGCTACTACCTGACTGCCGTGGATCGCTCTGGCAACGAAAGCCCAAAAAGCAATGTGGTGTGTGTTGACAACTGTCCCAAATACCTCCTACCGAATGCATTTTCTCCGAATAGCGATGGGCTCAACGACACCTTTATGGCGTTTGACAATCCCTTTTCAAAATGCCCAAGATTCGTAACCCAGGTAGAACTATTTATTGTCAATCGTTGGGGGACAGAAGTATTCCGCTATGCAAGCCAAAGCGCTGAAGAGAATGATCCATTTATCCGTTGGGACGGCAGAGACAAAAGTGGAAATGAACTTCCCGCTGGGACCTATTACTATTCTGGCACGGTCAACTTCGATGTGGTCGACCCGAGCAAAAAACAGCAAACCCTGAAAGGAACTATCCAACTTCTTCGCTGATGGAATCTCCTTCCATCCTGCTTTTTGATGGATACTGTAGCCTATGCAATGCTTCAGTGGATTTTGTATTGAAGCGTGACGCAAACAAAAAATTGCTTTTTGCAGCCATTCAAAGTCCTGCTGGGCAGCGCGTACTGAAGCAGTATGGTTACCCTTCCACTTATTTGGATAGCCTCATTTTGGTAGAAAAAGGGAAGATCTACCTTGGGAGTACAGCGGCCCTACGGGTAGCGCGCCAGTTGCGAAGAGGCTGGCCGCTACTTTATCCCTTAATTATTCTTCCAAAAGGAATTCGAGATCGAATTTACCAATGGATTGGAGCCAATCGATACGCCTGGTTTGGCCGAAGAGAGCGTTGCAGAATGCCTAATCCTTCCGAAAAAGAACGGTTTTTAACTGAAAATCATCCCCTTTAAGCGGCCTGGATAATCATCCAGTAGATGGGCATCCCTAGGGTCAGGTTAAAGGGAAATGTGACTGCCAATGCCATGGGGACATACAAGCCCTCATCGGCATCGGGGTTGGATAGCTTCATTGCTGCAGGAACGGCAATGTAGGAAGCAGAGGCAGCGAGAATGGCAAAAATCAAGCGATCTCCAGCTTCAGGACTGATCCATTGGCTGACATAAGCGACGATTACCCCATTCACTAAGGGGACCAAAATCGCGAATAAGGAGGAAAAATATCCAGTCTTGAAAAATGCCTTCAGCTTCCTCCCACTACTGATCCCCATATCCAATAAGAACACCGCCAAAAACCCTTTGAAAATATCCGTCACAAAAGGTTTGATCCCCTCAGCCTGCTTTTCATCGGCGATCAAGCCAATGAACAGACTCCCCAAAATCAAGAGTACGGAACCGTTGGTTAAGGCATGAATGACGATTTGCTTCAGTCCTCCTTCGGTCTTTGTAGGGGTGAATTTCCGTAGCAAAATCATCCCTGAAATAATCGCAGGGGCTTCCATCAAGGCCATTACAGCCACCATATATCCACCAAAAGTCACTCCTTGAGCTTCCAAGAAAGCCGCAGCTGCCACAAAGGTTACCGCTGAAATAGATCCGTAAGCGGCAGCGATGGCCGCTGCATTAGGAACTCCAAATTTTCGCTTGAGTAGAAAAAAAGTGTAAAAGGGTATGGAGGCAGATAGAAAAACTCCAAAACCCAGGGACCATAGAATCGTGTCGCTAAAGGCACTGTGAGATAACTCTTGGCCACCTTTAAACCCAATAGAGATCATTAAATATAGCGCAATGAACTTGGCGCTTGTGGCAGGAATCTCCAAATCACTTTTCAACTTGACTGCCAAGATGCCCAATACAAAAAAGAGCAAACTTGGGTTGGTAAGGTTATTCAGAAGAATTTGAAAATCCATGGTACAAATATCCTCCCTACTCCTGTTCTAAAAAAGTAAAACATAATATTTTTTTATTCGTTATGATTTTTAAATTAATTTTACTTATGAATATCACCCTGCACCAATTGAAGGCTTTCCAAGCCATCGCCAAGTTTCAAAGCATTACCAAAGCAGCAGAGGCCATGAGCATGACCCAGCCAGCAGTTTCCATCCAGTTGAAAAATTTACAGGAACAGTTTGAGGTGCCACTCACCGAAATCATTGGAAAGCGAATTCATATCACCGAGTTTGGCCAAGAGTTGGTAGATACAGCAGATCGGATTTTTGGTGAGCTTGGGCAGATTGAAGAAAAAATGTTGGAGCTGAAAGGGCTTCTTGGTGGAAAGATTCGAATTTCAGCCGTTTCCACTGGTAAGTACATCATTCCTTACCTGATGGCTGATTTCATGAAAATCCACCCCCATGTAGAGATCAGCTTGGAAGTCTCCAACAGGTACAATGTCCTCGCCCATCTCCAGGAAAACTCCACAGACTTGGCTTTGGTATCCCTTTGGCCCGAGGAACTGGATTTGGAAAGCATCCAATTGGCAGAGAACAAATGGTATTTGGCTTGCTCCCCTGAAAAGAAAGAAGTCTATGCTGCAGCCATTCAAGCAGGACATTGGGAAAAAGTCCCCTTTCTCCTTCGAGAAAAAGGTTCTGGCACACGAACCATGATGGAGAAATTTTTTCATGACCGAGATATTCATGTGGAAAGCAACCTGGAACTTGCCACCAACGAAGCCGTAAAGCAAGCGGTCATGGCTGGCTTAGGCGCTTCGTTACTCTCCAATTTTTCCATGTCACAGGAGCTTAAAGAAGGACGAATTTCACTTTTGGACATGCCAGGACTCCCACTAAAAGCAGATTGGAAACTGATCTGGTTGAAGCAAAAAAAGCACTCCCCTGCAGTCAAAGCCTTTATTCGTTGGCTTACAGAAAATCGAAAAAAAGCGATTTCCACCCACTTCCCAAGTCTTGACAGCTTGTAAACGCGTGTTCCTAGAAGACCAAAAAACCCTATATTTGAGGCTTCAAAATCCTTACCTCAAGAAATGAAAGCGATTGTATTTCCGGGCCAGGGAGCCCAATTCCCAGGAATGGGCAAGTCCCTTTACGAAGAAAATCCAGAGGCAAAAGCCTTGTTTGAAAAAGCAAACGAAATTTTGGGCTTCCGAATTACAGATATCCTCTTTGAAGGAACGGAAGAAGAACTTAAGCAAACTAAAGTCACGCAACCTGCCATCTTTTTGCACTCGGTGATTTTGGCAAAAACTACACCTGACTTTGCTCCTGACATGGTTGCTGGTCATTCTTTGGGTGAATTTTCCGCCCTCGTGGCCAATGGAGTTTTGAGCTTTGAAGATGGACTAGCCTTGGTATTCCAACGCGCCTTGGCGATGCAGGAAGCCTGTGAAATCAACCCTTCTTCCATGGCAGCAATCCTAGGCTTGGAAGACCAAGTGGTCGAAGAAATCTGTGCAGGAATCTCTGGAGAAATCGTGGTTGCAGCCAACTACAACTGTCCAGGACAATTGGTGATCTCTGGATCCACTAAAGGCATTGAAATTGCCTGCGAACTCCTTAAAGCAGCAGGAGCAAAAAGAGCGTTGCCCCTCCCTGTAGGAGGCGCCTTCCATTCCCCATTGATGGAGCCTGCACGGGAAAAACTTCAGAAAGCGATCGAAGAAACTGAGTTTCACAGCCCGATCTGCCCTATTTACCAAAACGTGAGTACCACAGCGGTGTCGGATGTGGCAACCATCAAGGCAAACCTAATCGCTCAACTGACTGCTCCAGTAAAATGGACTCAATCTGTGCAGCAAATGGTAGCCGATGGTGCCACTGAATTTGTGGAATGTGGTCCTGGAAAAGTGCTCCAAGGATTGGTCAAAAAAATCCATCCCGAAGCCATCGTATCAGGTCTTTAATATCAAAATCCCACCTTTTCAGGTGGGATTTTTTTATTCTTATTCCCAAACAGACACCTTACCCAAATCTGAACAGGCTGCCAAAAGTTCTACCGAAGTCTTACCAGAAACGGGATGTTTTTTTAAAGGCAAAATTTCCGCCAAAGGCTGCAATACAAACCTGCGTTCAGAAAGGTAGGGATGTGGAAGCAAAAGTCGGGAATCGGTACTGACTAACTCACCAAAATACAGGATGTCGATATCAATGGTCCGGTCACCCCAATGCTGTTCCCGAGTCCTTCCCAGTTCAAGTTCAATAGATTGAGTGACCTGCAACAAGGCCAATGGCTCCAAGCTAGTTTGGATGAGAAGCACCTGATTCAAAAAATTTCCATTTTGCGCTACACCTCCCCAAGCTTCGGATTCGTAGACTTGAGAACAGGAAATAAAGGTTACTTGCTTCGACAAGGCCTCTATTGCCTGAGAAAGATAACTTGCTCGATCTCCTTTATTTCCTCCTATTCCAAGGACAACCTTTGTTTCCATTTCTCGTTTGGATAATTTTTGTAAAGCTGGCCCAAATTAGGCTAAATTTACAGTCTAAATTGAACTACTATGAAGTTTCTGGGTAATGTTTTGGCTGTTATCGTCGGCCTATTCGCTTTTAGCATTGTCGCGATTTTGATTGTTTTTGCCCTACTGGGATTGGTGGCAGCATCTTCCGAGGAGGAAGTGACGTTGGAAAAAAATTCCATTCTTCATCTTGACCTAAATGGGAGAACTTTAGTAGAACGTACCTCTGAGGAAGATTTGGTGTTTGGGTCTTTCTTGGATCCATTTGGAGGAGACAACACCGCGGGGTTAGTCAACCTCAAAAAAGCAATTGCTGAGGCTAAAACCAATGAGAACATCAAAGGGATCTATTTGAATGCAGGTCTTTTTGGCGCCGGTCAAGCCGGATTACTTGAGCTACGCGAGGCTTTACTGGATTTTAAAGAATCAGGTAAATTTATCATCGCGTACGATGAAGCGTATTCGGAAGGGGGGTATTTCTTGGCCTCTGTTGCTGATGAAATTTACCTCAACCCATTGGGAGGCATTGACTTCAACGGATTTTCCTCTGAGGGTATTTTTTTGAAAGGTTTCTTTGAAAAAGTAGGAATCAAGCCGGAGGTATTCCGCGTAGGTGAATTTAAAAGTGCGGTGGAACCCTACATTTTGGATAAAATGAGCCCAGAAAATCGCTTACAAACACAATATTTTTTGGATGACATCAACCGTCATGCCATTGACTTGATTGCCGAATCACGAAAAATCACCAAAGACAGCCTTACCCTCATCAACCAACAGATGCTGGTTCGTAAGCCTAAAGATGCAGTGACCTACAAGCTTGCCACCGCACTAAAATACGAAGATGAAGTGCACAGCATACTCAAAGAAAAGCTGGGATTGAAGGAAGAAGACCAGATCTCTACCATCAATGCAACTGACCTAGGTGGTCTTGCGAAAAGCAAAAACGTTACCTCTGCAAACCGAATTGCAGTAATCCTTGCTGAAGGCGAGATAGTAGGCGGAAATGTAGAGGGTGCCATCAGTTCAGAAAAATTTGCCAAAGAAATTCGAAAGGCACGGAAAGACGAAAACATAAAGGCGATTGTCTTGCGTGTGAATTCACCAGGAGGATCGATCCTTGCATCAGAGGTGATTTGGAGAGAAATGGCTGAGGCCAAAAAGGCCAAGCCAGTCATTGTATCTATGGGTGAAGTAGCTGCTTCAGGTGGCTATTACATTGCTGCACCAGCAGATACGATTGTGGCACAGCCAAATACCATCACAGGTTCCATCGGTATTTTCGGAATCCTATTTAATGTTCAGGAACTCGTCAACGATAAGTTGGGCGTAACGACGGATGTGGTCTCCACCGGGGAGTTTTCGGATTTTGGAAATATGGCTAGACCCCTTACCGAGGTAGAACGCACCATCATCCAATCCAGTGTAGAAGATGGATACGAGACGTTCATTTCTCGAGTTGCTGAAGGTAGAGGCATGCACCCGGATTCTGTTCGCAAAGTAGCTTCTGGAAGAGTTTGGACTGGAACACAAGCCAAAGCCCGTGGATTGGTCGATGTATTGGGTGGATTGGATACCGCTATTGGTATTGCCGCTGCGAAGATCAAAGCTGGTGAAGATTACCGTGTGGTGTACTACCCAGAGAAAAAGCCTTGGTTCGAGGAATTGATGCTCAACTTTTCCGATCAGGTACAAGTACGGATTCTTCAAACTCAATTGGGAGAGCAATATCCGCTCTACCAAAAAATTCAGAAACTCAAAAACTACCAGGGCGTGCAGGTACGAATGCCGCAAGATCTGGTCATCAAATAATAAAAAAACTCAGCCCGAAAGCTGAGTTTTTTTTGCTTTTACTTCTGTAAAAGTATTTTCCAAGCGAGCTCCACCTCACCGGATTCCAATTCTTGTTGGGCCCAGCGGTGCAGGTGATCTATCCAGGATTCTGGATCTCGTTGAAAGCGCTTTTTTAAATCAAGCACTTCCTGCGTTTGTCCAAAAGTGGCTACTTCCTCAGAACTTGGAAGTTGCTCCACATTGCCCAAACGGCCCAAATTATTCCCTGTAAGTACAGGACTGAAGCGAATCTCCTCAGGAATCTGGTCTACTCCTATTCCAAGGGTTGTTAAGGGTTTAGGGATTTGAAATAAGGATTCAGCGGTGATTTTGGTATACCAATTGCCTCCCAAGCGAGCTACAGGATCCAACTTCAATGGTGCGATGGCTCCTGAAGCATCCAGAATTTGTTCATCCAGGTGGATTTGAAGTACCTCACAGATGACTAAGTTGCCTGCGCCACCTTCTTCTCCTAGGGAAATCACCTGGTTCACGCGGCATTCAAAAGCTAAGGGTGCTTCCTTCACCCGAGGTGGAGACACTAGATTGGAGGGAACTTGGGTTAGTCCTGCTTTCACAAACTCATTGACCCCTTTCGCATATTCTGTACTAGCGAGGGACATTTGCTCCACCAAACTATGGCCCACCACATGAATGACTACTTCGGGCACCTCAAGCACGTTTTCCAAGGTATGCTTGGTGCTCTTGTCGCGCACCCTCCGGGAAGGAGAGAAAACCAGGATGGGAGGATTGGCGCTAAATAGGTTAAAAAAAGAAAAAGGGCTTAAATTAACGGCTCCAGCCCCATCAATGCTACTTACAAAGGCAATGGGCCGAGGAGCCACAGCACCTTGCAAGAGGGCTTGCAACTCAGGGGTAGAAAGGTCTTTGGGTAGAATCGTTTTCATTTCATGAAATTAATAGGCAATTTTAAGTGAAAGCCATCAATTCACGAATTTGTTTCCAAATTATGTCAG
>JACCEA011333596.1_pt1 | contig 12030 bp, 10 predicted proteins | sample 7449851 | NCBI WGS metagenome assembly JACCEA01 (sample SAMN15323453, study PRJNA562643) | freshwater metagenome | isolation source: river surface water | place: USA:Blue River Watershed | collected 2017-08-18 | reverse complement strand
CAATTGGAAACCTTTTCCAGAAAGTTCCTGCATCGACGCGTGGATATCGGTTACATCAAACGCAATGTGGTGAATGCCTTCGCCTTTCTTCGCTATGAATTTCGCAATGGGACTGTTCTCATTGGTCGCTTCCAACAATTCAATCTTCGATTCACCTACCTGGAAGAAGGCGGTCTTTACACCCTCACTTTCTACACTTTCAGTTTTATAACAAGGCGTCCCGAGTAAATCTGTATATGTTGCGATAGCGGCTTCCAAATTAGAAACGGCAATTCCAATGTGTTCGATCTTATTCATAGTGTAAAAATAAAAAACCCCGACTAAAAGCCGAGGTTCTTTGTTATAGTTTCTAACTGATTATCCTTTAAAGAACTTCTCAGTTTTGTTATCAAAGTTGATGTAGTAAGCACCTTTCAATAAGTTTCCACAAGGAACTGAAGTACCAACACCTTTCTTAACGATATTCCCGTAAGCATCGTAGATCTCGTATTTGGTCTCTACCGGCTTGCCATTTGCAGTGAAGTTGATGACATCTTTCACTTTAACCGGACTTTTCACTACAATTGGAACAGTAGATGTAAACTTCACTTCTTTAGAAGAACGTTTTGTGCCACTGTGGTCGATTTGAACTACTCGTACGGTATTTTCACCTGAGTGAGGAGCAACCTGGAATTCATAAGAATTTGTTCCCGGTGTACCTTTACCTTGAACCTCACCAACTTGTACCCATTTGTTCCAACGGTATTGTTCAATGATGTAAGGAAGCTTTCCTTGCTCATTCGATGTTTTCCAAGTTAACATACCGTTGGGAGCCACTTTGATCTCAACAGTATTAAATGTAGAACGCGGCAATAATACCTCAGGATTCAGGATCTTCGGCTTACAGCCATCATTGTGTTCAATAACGATGAAAACCGGCTCGCCGATTTCAATATTGAACAATGAGAAGTCGATCTCGAAAGCACTGGATGCACAACCACCTGGCATTACATCACCATTCACGGTTACCTTCGTAGCACAAAAACCAAATCCATCTCCATCTTCCGGATTCTGAACATATAAGTTTTTGCCTTGGTAACTTCCTTCAATTGACAGAGCCGCAAAGCTAGAAAAGCCTGTGAACAGAGCAAATAAGGTAAGTAAGAGTAAGTTTTTCTGTTTCATTACAAATTAGTAGCTACACTAAAACATGCGCAAGTATAATAGCAATTTTTCATAAAAACAACCTTTGTCGACGTAATTTTTTATTTCGTCGAAACGAGCTCGTTTATCATAGGCCCGTTTGAGTTGATTATTTTGCCAATTTCGATGAGTAATTTTAATTGAATGGTTGAGACCGTTTATTGATTGGTAATGTGTTGAATATGGTCAGATAATATTTTTTTAGTATTCTTGTCTTTCATATTGAACCAACTGATTCTATGAAACTTTCGATATTTGCTTTTTTGCTTTTGCTAGTGTTGGTTGCCTGTGGCGACGGATCGGATAAAAAGCAATTTGAATTTGCTGGTGGAACTCTTACCCTGTGTGTTGAAAACGAACCAAGTACCCACATTGCGTGCGAAGTGACGGATGTATACTCCAACGCGGTACTAAGCCAGGTCGTTGAAGGCTTGGTTTCTTTCAATCCGGAAGACCTACAAATTCAGGGACAATTGGCAGAAAAATGGTCGATCTCGCCTGACGGTACGAAGTTTACCTTCACGCTGCGCAAGGATGTATACTTTCACGAACACCCGATTTTTACTTCCGATGAGGAGCGCAAAATGACCGCTGAAGATGTAAAATTCTCTATCGAAAAAGCCTGTTCACCTACTAAAAAAGGCGAACCATCATCTGCATATCTCGGATTGTTTGCTGATCAATTGAAAGGCGCAAAGGAATATTTCGAGAAAAAAGCGACCACTATCAGTGGAGTAAAAGTAAAGGACAATACGGTAGAATTGACCTTGATCGCTCCAGACCCTACTTATATCAATAAGTTGGCACAGATCAATGCGGCGATCATTTCGAAAAAGATCGTTGAAGCGGACAAAGAAACAGATCTTGTAGGTACCGGACCGTTCAAATATGCAGATTATGTGCAAGGTGAACCGGGTAAGATCATCCTTACAAAGAACGACTCATATTATTTATCGGATGCGAAAGGAAACGCACTTCCATATTTGGATTCTGTTGTTTTTGTGGTTGAATCCCGTAAATTGGAACAATTAGATATGTTCGAACGTGGTGAAACGCAAGTGATCAATACCCTGCCTACTTCACGCATTGCAGAAATGTTGGAAGGACGTATCAAGGATTTCAATTCGGAGCCGCCTCTAATGGTGTTGTACAACAATCCGTTATTGATCACCAATTACTACTTTTTCAATATGACCGATCCACGTTTCCAAGATCCGCGTGTGCGTCAGGCATTCAACTTTGCGATCGATCGCGATCAATTAACGAGTGAGGTCTTGCGTGGTCAGTTTTACGAAAATGGAATTTATGGTGTTGTACCTCCAATTGGTTCAGCATTCCGCGGTTACGATTTCAAAGGCGTGAAGGAAGTCTCTTATAATTACAATCCTGAATTGGCGAAAAAGTTGTTGGCCGAAGCAGGCTATCCCGGAGGAAAAGGATTTGGTTCTGTGAATTTGCGTTTAAACATCGGAGATATCCATTCAGCTGTTGCTGAAGAGATCAGTGAACAGATCTACCAAACTTTAGGCATTAACGTAAATATCGATGGGTCTTCCTTCGAGCAGAAGAATGAGGATGCCAATTACGCTAAAGGAGATATCTTCCGAAGTGCATGGGTAGCGGACTATTCTAGTCCGGAAACGTTCCTAACAAATTTCTACGGTCGTTTGGTTCCAAAATCGACTCAAGAAGCGTCAAAAATTAATCAAGCGCGTTACGTGAATCCGGAGTTTGACAAGCTGTTGGAGCAAGCACGTGCGGCTAAAACACAAAAAGAGCGCTACCGCTTATTCGGTGAAGCTGAAAAGGCATTGATGAAGAATCCGCCGCTCATGGTATTGTGGTATAACAACGATTTCCAATTGAGCTACTCACGCGTACGCAATCTTAAAAACAATCCGATGAACTTATTGGATCTGAAGCAGGTTTACTTGAAAGAATGGACGAAGGAGGAATACCTGAAATCGATTCAATAGTGTACGGATTACCGCAACAGTGAAAATTGATATACGGAAAATCGGGACGTCTTTTGATCGTCCCGTTTCTACTTTTACCAAAAAAACTTATGAAAACACAAGTACTACTTACACTAATATTTTGCTTGGGCTTAGGTACTTTTGTATCGTTTGGGCAAGGTCCTACCCAACGAGTTCGCGGAAAAATTGTTGAACAAGAAACGGAATCTGAAGTCATTGGAGCTACTGTCCGCATTTGGTTTGAAGATTCTACGAACATAGCCACTGTAACAAACGAAGAAGGGAACTATGAATTTGAAAAGGTTCCTGTAGGGAAACACCAATTGGTGGCTTCCTTTGTTGGCTTCGAGCCTATCTCAGTGACCATTACTGTTAATTCCGGTCGTGAGTTGGTGATGGACTTGAAAATGACCGAGATGGTCAATGAAGTGGAAGAAGTAGTGATCGTTGCTCAAAAACAAGGGGAGGTGAAGAACGAAATGGCCACGGTTTCAGCACAACAATTTTCGGTAGAAGAAACGGAACGCTATGCCGGTTCTCGTGGAGATCCCGCACGTATGGCCAGTAACTTTGCCGGTGTACAAGGAGCAGATGATTCCCGAAACGATATCGTTATCCGCGGAAATTCGCCGCTTGGAGTTGTTTACAAAGTAGAAGGGATTGACATTCCAAACCCATCACACTTTGCTATATCCGGTAGTACGGGTGGCCCGGTGTCGATCATCAATAACAAGGCTTTGAGCAATTCTGACTTCTTCATGTCGGCCTTCCCGGCAGAATACGGAAACTCCACTTCCGGAGTCTTCGATTTGAAATTGCGCAACGGAAATAATCGTCAGCATGAGTTTACCGGTCAATTTGGTTTCCTTGGAACGGAAGTATTGGCAGAAGGACCAATGGGTAAGAACGGACGCGCTTCTTATTTGGTGATGGGTCGTTATTCTACCTTGAGCTTGTTTCAAACTTTAGGGATCAAGATCGGTACAGATGCTGTTCCGGTTTATGGCGATGGAGCTTTCAAATTCAACTTCCCGATGAAAAAAGGCGGACAATTGTCTGTTTGGGGAATGGGTGGAGCTAGTGAGATCGCGATCAAGATCTCGGATCAAAAAACATTCTCTGAAGAATTGTATGGAGAAGGAGACCGCGACCAATACTTTGGAACTTCGATGTATGTTGGTGGTATTACTTATAAGAAAACGCTTTCTGAGAAGACTTTCTTTACGGCGAGCCTTTCCGGAGCCATGGATGAGCAACACACGAAGCACGATTACTTGTACCGTTCATTGGATACAACAACTGTAGATGGCGTGGAAACCGTAAATGTACGCGTGGATTCGATGTATACCTTATTGCAATACCAATTCAAAACAACGCGTGCATCCAGTTATTTGGCGTTCAACCACAAGTTCAACAAGCGTCATGTAATGAAAGTAGGTTTGAATGCAGATTACTTGTACTTCAACATGCAAGATAGTATCCGTCCAACCTACAACGGTCCGTGGAATTTACGTTGGGATTACCAAGGAGCTTCCGCTTTGATCCAACCGTTCATTTCTTGGAAGTACCGTGTTTCGGATAAGATGGACGTCACTGCCGGAATTCACGCACAGTACTTCTCCATGAGCAAGTCGATCAGTCCTTTCGAACCGCGTTTGGGATGGAAATACCAGATCAATCCAAAATCTAAAGTGTTCGCGGGAGCAGGATTGCATTCCCAAACACAACCGTACTATATATACTCGTACCATTTGACAGATGCGAACGGACAGCGCGTGTACCACAACAAGAACATGGATTTCTCGAAATCAGTTCACACTGCTTTGGGTTATGAGCGCGCCTTCAATAAAGGATTCGTTTTACGCACCGAGGTTTACTACCAATACTTGTACAACGTGCCGGTAACGGTTGACCCTAGTTCATTCTCCGTGATCAACATGGGTAGCGGATTCTCACGTTTCTTCCCGGATAGCTTGCAAAACACGGGAACAGGAACCAACTACGGAATCGAGTTGACGGTACAGAAATACTTCGATAAAAGCTTCTACATCTTGTTCACTACGTCTGTTTATGACAGTAAATACACCGGAAGTGACGGCATTGAGCGCAATACATCTTACAACGGATTGTACACATCGAACTTGTTGTTCGGGAAGGAATTCAAGATCAACGCGAAGCACATGATCGGGATTGGTGGAAAAGTGACTGTTGCCGGAGGAAAGCGTTATGGGTATGTTGACCTGGCGAAAACACAAGCGGCAAACGAATTGATCTTCTCGGACTCTTTGTTCAACGAGCGTCAGTTCCGCGACTACTTCCGTGCCGATGTGAAGATCAACTGGCGCATGAACGCACAGAAGGTAACACACGAGATCGGATTGGATTTGGTGAACGTACTCAACACAAAGAACTTATTGAGCTTGGCCTATGCGCCTAACTTGGCTGATCCTACAGCAGAACCGATCGCTGAGAAAACGCAATTGGGCTTCTTGCCGATTTTCTACTACCGCATCGAGTTTAAGATAGGGAAGAATGAGAATTGAAAATTGAGAATGCAGAATTGAGAAGGGGCGCAGTTAATGTGCCCTTTTTTGATTTAGAAAGATCCAAGGAAGTTCAAAAAGTTCAATTCAATCCCTGCTTTCTTCTTTCCTCTGCGTTCTTTGCGTTAAAACGAGTTCAAACGGATTAAAAGATCAACGAGTTCAAATACTCTCCTGTCGGTTCGAGTCCGCCTAAAGCGGGTATCGAGAACAAGGGAGAGATGATAAATGAAAAGGGAGAATGAAGAATTGAAAAGGAAGAGCAATTCAATCTCTGCTTCCTTCTTTCCCCTGCGTACTTTGCATTAAAACAAGTTCAAACGGATCAAAAGATCAACTCTTGGAACTTTAATTAAAGACCAGATCAATTCGAGGCAAGGCTTTGTATTTGTTCGAAACGTCTGATGAACCGTAATCATGAAAATTGGTCTCCGTGATGGTCATGATGCCGTAGTTTAACGGATAATCAGACTGCTCGGTTCTCACCAAATGTCCGATGGTTTCGGTGATGTATTGTCCCCAATTTGTCTGGATTCGATTGATCGTATAAGACAGGCCACTTTGTAAATTGACCGACGTGTGAGGTGTCGCGTAAGAAATATCACTGGAGCTGAATTGATGTCCGCCGCTGTAAATGATCGCTGAATCTGAATTCCTGATGATCTCAATGACGTAATCTGTTGCGCTCAAATTTGGTTGACTTTGGTAACCAAATGATTTAATGGACTTGTTCTCGTCCAGAACAAAGGTGTATGAATGCACTTCCGTATCCCAGGTTTCCTGTGCCTCATGTCCCTTTTTGATGAGCTTGTTGTAGATGTTCTGAAAATCGGAATCATTCGTTTTGAACTTTCCTTTTTTGCAAGAGATGAGCATTACAGGAAGTAATAACAGCAGGGTGTATTTGGAAGTGCAGGTCATGAGCGGGTAATTTATAGTCATAACGGTTTGGGACAAGAGATTATTGTTAAAATGAATATTGAAAAGTTATAATTGAAAAGAAAGTTCAAAGGAAGATCAAAGGAAGTTCAACCAGTTCAAAAGGAAGTTCAAAAGATCAAATAGATCAAGAGTTCAAACAGTTCAATTTCATCCTCTGCGTTCTTCCTTCCTCTGCGCACTTTGCGTTAGAAATGAAAAAGGGAGTTTTAAGTTTTATTTCGCGTGCTCTCTTTTTTAAACACAGAGTAAAGGAGTGAAGAAGAAAAGGAGACTCTGCGCTCTTCCTATCTCTGCGCACTCTGCGTTAAAATAAGTTCAAGAAATTCAACCAGTTCAAAAGTTCAAATGTCTGCCGAAGGCCTACAACCGATAACTCAATTGCAATCCATTGAACGTTGGGTTCACTTGTAATTGTTCTGAATTGTTGTTCGTCCATTTGCGCATGCGTTGTGCCATCCAGAGATCGTATACGAATAGAAAACCTCCCTGGAGGATCATCCCGTTGCCAAAACCTGTCAGACGGTCTGTATTTGCGCCTTGAGCCCTGTGCTGCATGATGCCTCCGGCCACCATGTAACCAATATCGAGTCCGGCATTGATAAGGTAGATCTTGCGGTAACGAATTGCCAGTTCATCTTGCGGCAGTGCTTTGGTGCGTTTATTCGACGGAAGTAGCGTTGCGGTAGCCAGGCTTGCATTGATGACATTCCAATAGCCGTTCATTTGGTGGAAGTACAAACGACTCCCCTCACTTTGCGAAGCACCGATTCCTGCTCCGGCCATATTGGCAACCGACCACGATAAAAGCATCAGAGATCCGTGACGCACTTCGCTTTGCACAGAATTCTGATCTTGTCCGAAGCATAAAACTGGCAAGAGAAACAAAAAGAACCATTTTTTCATATTCTAAAGACAGACGAGTTCTTCATTTGTTCTCGAAACAAACCGTTTACTGATCCAATTGAACAAATTTTGTTCGGCGCGTCTTGTTTTGGATATCTGTTGTTTCTAAAATGTAGATCCCAAATGGAATAGAACTCGACTTTAAAATATTTTTCAAGTCAGAGGTCTCACCAGCATGTGCAAAGATAACCTGACCATTTAGGTCAATAATTTTTATTTGCTTTATCGGAGCATTCGATTCGGACATCTCGCAAGATGTAGGATTGTAAACAGTTTTTTCACCGGATAGATCCACTTGTGTAAGGCGGTAATAATTGGTGCCTAATTCCGGATTGGCGTCTATGATGTAATAATCTGTTGGATTCGATGTCGTTCCTTGTCCCTGAGAACGAACAAGCTCAGTGTAGTTCACACCATCGGCACTTTTTTCCAGAATAAAATAATCCGAGTTAACTTCTGCAGCTGTGTTCCAATGAACGTTTATGAAGTTTTCATCTTGTGCACATTCAAAAGAAGTTAGCTCTACTGCAAGTGGCGTGCAATTCAGAGAAGCACCACTTGTAAGGTTCCAATCCAGTAAAAAACCATTTGCCGTTGGACTCCAGTTATTCACCATGAGGTAGTAAACTTGACCGGCAGTTACAGCAAGCGTACTTGTCCATCCATCACCTGACACATTCTCTGAATTATCCGCTGCCCCATTACCCATCCCGGTATTCCCGGTGTTTGCTGCATAACTGCATCGAATAGGCGTTCCCAAAGTACCACACGTAACGTTCGGTCCGTATAGCGCATAGTCGTAGTCATCCGAATTCACGTTCGGATCGATCGTTAATCCCAGCGTTCCACTCGATGATACTTGAAATACATACCAACTGGAGTAAACTTCTCCACCGGAAGCAGTACATCCGGAACAACCATCTGAAACCAATCCCGGTCCGGATGGGGTGCTGGAGATAGGTGTGTCAGCACACACTTGAATGGCGCCTGTGCAATCTGCATTTCCCACTGTTGGTCCACCAGCACAAGCTACACAACTCAATGTGGCTGCCCAACCTGCTAATTGAACACTCCCATCAGAAACTTGTCGGAAGGTTAAACAGCCGCTGGGGTTAGAAGCCGTTACGGTTCCGGGCGAGGTAGTGCAATTGTTATAAATGACCGGGGAATTTTGCGCAGGACCATTAAGAATACGTAAATAATCGCAGCAGTTGTTCGGTCCAGAACATAAAAAGTAGGTATCGTTCATGGAAAACGATGTGAATGTTGCACGAACGCACATCCCGGGAGATGAGGGGCAAAATGTTCGGTAGATATTGTTGATGTTTGCGGCATAATTTGCTCCGGCTCCTCCATTGTCATAGAACGTTCCTGAACAGGTGTTTACCATGCAAGCTCCGGCATACGTGCTGTTGATTCCGGTTGTGGGTTGTGTGTATGTTTGTGCGAGCAAGATCGCTTGCAGCATCAAGAAAACTACAAGTAACAAAGGTGATTTCATGATTATGGTAGATTAGTTTTTGTTCGCTCGGCATCGTTCATCCGAGTACAGAATGATAATATATCCGCTGGAAGGGTCCAAAATTTCTTTGTCCACCAAGGGATCTCGTTGTAGATCGTATTCCAAAAAAGGGAGGTGTCGAACGACTTCTGGTTCAGGATTCGGGTTGTCTTTTATTTCAAAATCTACCCACAATCGCTGGTAATAATCGATTTGCATTGCTTGCTCTGCACGCGAAGTTTCTGGTTGACTCCAACTTGTAAAGACAAGACAGCAGCACAGTGAAATAAACAAAGTTTTCATAGCAGCTTAACAGTTAAGGCCGTGAAAATAAGACAAATGAGCGAATAAACAAAGCGGAAGTATTTGATTTAACATTTGAACCGTATACTTAGGACATTGCGTGTAACATGTAAAGTAGGAGCTTCAAATTTTTTCCCAGCGTGGGCACAATGCAAATTTCATAACACCGATAAAACAAGGCCGCCATGATTTCGCTCGCTGGCTCGTTCTACATCCACGACCGTCAGTTCGAGTGATATTTTCAAGACCTATTTGTCTTACTTGTTTTGCTTCCGGTAAGATATCTTGGATATGGGAAATTAATCGGTATGAAATATTTTGGTCGAAAAGCAGCTTCATGATGCGATTCCTAAATGCCCTTCTTTGGACGCTGCAAAGAACAGACAAGCATTGATTTGCTCATCGTCTAACTCCGGAAAATCTTGAATGATCTCCTCACGAGTCATTCCATTCGCTAGCCAGTTTAATACATCAGCTACAGAAATACGCGTTCCTTTGATAACGGGCTTGCCAAATTTTTTTTCAGGGTTGATCTCTATGTACTGCTTGATGTCCATGAAGACGTAGGTCGTAAATTATTGTGAGTTAAACAAGTATGGAAATTTGTACAAACCAGATTTAAAATCAACTTGATGTTAATTCCTTTTTCCGTACAATTAACCAGCACGAATAGGCCGAGACCAGCGTCATGGCGGTACCTGCAATTTTTTCAAAGAGATTGTTTGCCAGCAAGTTTCCCAAGGTGTTGAGACTGAAAATGACGGTGAAGATCCACAGGCTTACGTTTTGTACTTTGGGTGAGAACAGTTGTTTGATCCAATTTGCTTTTTGTAAAATGATGAGCAACAAATACGCATTCAATGCCAGGGAGATGGATTCGAAAACAAACATCTCCTCTTGCGTTTTCAGGCGCCCACCCCAAACTAGTTTGAAGTCAACAAGTCCGGTGATGATACTTAGATGAAACAGCAACACTACTCCAAGTAGTGTGATCATCAGATGACAAGCCAGTTTATAATTCATATGCTTAAAAGTAGGCATTTGAGCTGGTTGGGGGGGAGAAAATCTGGTTAGGGGAAATTCGAAGACTTGCAAGATCTGAAAAATCAATACTACATTTTCAAAGAGTATGTTTAGTGCTCTTTCAGAATTTAGACTATCAATTGAATATGAAATGGTTTAAATATTTTGATATCTATTCTAATATTTTCAGTTCATTTTGTTTGTATAATGAACCCAAGTGTTGTGATTTGATACGAAATTGACTCCTCTTTTTTATCTTAGGTTTAGTTGATACATTTTCCATTTTTATCCCTGGATCGTAATATATATTTCCAAGAGCCATTTGATTAAGGAAAAGTTGAAAGTCTGTACCTGTTCCCAAAATTACTTTATTCCCATACTTATATCTTCTGTTACTTGAAGTGTCAGACAGAGAAGGAACATAACAAGCTTGATTATGCTTTCTATTCCAGTGGAGAAGCATGGAAGAAAAACTCCAAGCAGCAGCTTCATCTCCGTTTAAATCAACCAATGCAATACGTCCATTCGAATTTCTAATTTTACCACTGTCTGCATCAAAGCCGATTAATTGCATTTCCAGATTTGTAGAACAATGTCTTACACCTGCTTTATGAACGCCACCAAAATTGATTCTGTCTTCTCTACCTGTCTTGTCGGCATAACCGTATAGTTTTAAAAATTCTTCAGCTCCATGAGTTTTGTACAATCCCTCTGTTGGTTCAGGAGTCATAAGTGTTATTACTGAAGAAGATATACGATCAAAATTTGATACTCCGAATTGTTTTATTTCCCAACCCAAAAAATCCGGTTCAGAGTATCCGTTTGGAGTTATCCCGAGTTCTGCTTCAAGTGTATAACCACCACAATTTGGAGATAGGCAAGCTAAAATGTTTCCGTCCTTATCAAGGCGTTTTGAGGTAATCCAATCTAATTGGTGGATTCTTAAAAGTTCGGCAAATAGTTTTTCTCGGTTATTGATCGATTTTGGAAGTTCTATAACTTTAAAAATACCGATTTCATCTGCAAATGTTGAATTTTGAAATTCTATCGCAATTTCTGAATTGGGTGAAGTAACATATCCAAGAACATTTCCTTTATCCGTGACACTCAAAAACAGCAATCTATTTGCAAGGCGTTGTGTCATCAATTCAGATGGTGGTTTTTGACATTTTGCAAGAAATCCTGAAAATCTAACTTCTGGATATTTAGGATAAAGTATTAGTTGCGAATTAGGTGCAGGATAAACATGTCCATCATCAGTAATCCAAGAGAAAGATATAGAAGCCTTAAATCTCTCTCTATTCCAATCTCCAGCTTCTTCAGTTTTAATTTCAGAGATAGGGAGGATATTTAAAATCTCAAAACTTCCACCCAAGTATACTTGGTTTTTAGAATTGTCATTTGGAGAAAGCTTTTTTACATAGATTTTTTGACAACCATTATCAATGTACAGCTTCTTTAGATTTTCGAGATTCATTATAGGCTAAAATTGATTTCACGAGTTCTTTTCCAACAGCTTGAATTAAGGGAACTGTTACAGAATTTCCAAATTGTCTGTATCCTTGGTTGTCCGATACAGGTATAATGAAATTATCAGGAAAACCTTGAAGTCTTGCGCACTCTCTTGGAGTTAATCTTCTAGGATTTAAACCATCTT
>JACCEA011370969.1_pt1 | contig 12032 bp, 8 predicted proteins | sample 7449851 | NCBI WGS metagenome assembly JACCEA01 (sample SAMN15323453, study PRJNA562643) | freshwater metagenome | isolation source: river surface water | place: USA:Blue River Watershed | collected 2017-08-18 | reverse complement strand
CCTCAAGCTTTGTTGTTGTTTCGTGTTGGAGATTTTTACGAAACATTTGGTGAGGATGCCATTAAAACAGCAAAGATTTTAGGAATCATTTTAACAAAACGTGGTGCTGGTTCGCCTTCAGAAATTGAATTAGCAGGATTCCCTCATCATTCACTCGATACGTACTTACCAAAATTAGTGCGCGCTGGTCAACGTGTTGCGATTTGCGACCAATTGGAAGATCCAAAAATGACTAAAACCATTGTGAAACGTGGTGTTACGGAATTAGTGACTCCAGGTGTTTCATTCAATGATCAGGTGTTGGATCAAAACAAAAACAACTTTTTATGTGCCATTCACTTTGATAAAAACGAGCATGGAATTTCCTTCTTGGATGTTTCAACAGGTGAATTTCTCGTGGCACAAGGAAATAAAGAATACATCGATAAATTAATTCAAGGATTCGAGCCAACTGAAATTGTTTATCAAAAAAATCGATCGAAGGAATACAACGAGCTTTTTGGCGATAAATATTATACCTTTCGTCTAGAAGATTGGGTGTTTACGGCAGATTATGCGAATGAATCGCTCAATAAACATTTTGAAACAAAGTCATTAAAAGGATTTGGAATCGAAAATTTGGGATTGGGTGTAATTGCAGCTGGAGCGATTTTACATTATTTATCCGAAAATCAACACAGCCGTTTAGGTCATATTACATCAATTGCAAGAATTGAGGAAGAACGCTACGTTTGGCTCGATCGATTCACTGTTCGAAACCTTGAGTTGATTAGTTCACCTCATGAAAACGCCACGACTCTCGCAGACGTGTTAGACCGCACGCGAACGCCGATGGGTGGACGCATGATGAAACGATGGATTGTGTTGCCGTTGAAAGATGAACAACCAATTAAAGAGCGTTTGCAAGCCGTTCAGTTTATCAAGGAAGATGAACAAATGGGCTATGAAGTAGGCGAACGCTTAAAGGAAATTGGCGATATCGAACGCTTGATTTCCAAGGTAGCTGTAGGAAAAGTGAATCCAAAAGAAGTGATTCAATTGAATCGAACGCTGCATCAAATTGATCCAATAAAACAACTGATTGGTAACACGAAAAGCAATTTGCTAAAAAAGGTTTCAGATCAATTGAATCCTTGCTCAAAATTGATTGAGTTAATTGAAGCTACTTTGGTTGATGAACCCGCAGTTCAAGTTGGAAAGGGATTTGTAATTCGTGAAGGTGCAAACACTGAATTGGATGATTTGCGAACCATTTCGTTGAATGGAAAAGATTACTTGGAAGAAATGCAGAACCGTGAATCGGAGCGAACAGGAATCCCAAGTTTGAAAGTGGCTTTTAACAATGTTTTTGGTTATTACTTAGAAGTTCGAAACACACATAAAGACAAAGTTCCAGCAGAGTGGATTCGTAAGCAAACATTGGTAAATGCTGAGCGATACATTACGGAAGAATTAAAAGAATACGAAATAAAAATTCTTGGAGCAGAAGAGAAAATCCATGCAATTGAGTCGAAAATGTTTCAAGATTTGGTCTTCGGAATGGCTGATTACATTCAATTAATTCAGCACAATGCCTTCTTAATTGCACAATTGGATTGTTTGGTTTCATTTGCAAGAGTGGCCACTGAAAATAATTATTTCATGCCATCAATCAATAATGGTTTCAGTTTGAAAATCAAAGATGGTCGCCATCCAGTTATTGAAAAGCAATTAAAAGTAGGTGAGGAGTACATTTCGAACGATGTATACTTAGACAACGATACGCAACAAATTATCATGATTACGGGGCCAAACATGTCAGGTAAGAGTGCAATTTTGCGACAAACAGCTTTGATTTCCTTAATGGCACAAATGGGTTCGTTTGTTCCAGCTGCTTCAGCAGAATTGGGATTGGTTGACAAAGTATTTACGCGTGTTGGAGCGAGTGATAACATTTCTTCGGGCGAATCAACTTTTATGGTTGAAATGAATGAAACCGCGAGTATTCTGAATAATTTATCGGAGAGAAGTTTAATTCTTTTAGACGAAATTGGGCGTGGAACCAGCACATACGATGGAATTTCGATTGCTTGGGCAATTGCTGAATATTTGCATGAAAATCCAAAAGCAAAAGCAAAAACCTTGTTTGCAACGCATTACCATGAGTTAAATGAAATGACCAAGAAATTTGATCGAATTAAAAACTTCAATGTTTCGGTAAAGGAGATTGGTAATAAAATTCTATTCATGCGTAAATTGGTTGAAGGCGGTAGTGAGCACTCGTTTGGTATTCATGTGGCGAAATTGGCGGGTATGCCATCACAGGTTTTAGCGCGCGCAGAAATGATGCTAAAAGAGCTTGAAAAGTCGCACGAAATCGGCGGAGGTAAGCAACAAATGAAAACGAAAGTAAAAGAGGCAATCGCATCGGAAAATATGCAGTTAAGTTTCTTTCAGCTGAATGATCCTGTTTTAGAGCAGATTCATGAGGAATTAGTTTCCATCGATATTAACACCTTAACACCGGTTGAGGCTTTGATGAAACTCAACGAAATCAAGAAGTTAACAGGAGGATAAAAAAACTTCGAAAAAAATATTGCAAAGAGTATTGTATTTTTAGAAATACTTTATACATTTGTCGCCCGTTACAAGTGAAAGCGACGGCTTTCTAAAGCGGTTTGAAATACTAAATTGCGAGAGTAGCTCAGTTGGTAGAGCACAACCTTGCCAAGGTTGGGGTCGCGAGTTCGAATCTCGTCTCCCGCTCAAGTCCGCTCGGATGGTGGAATTGGTAGACACGCCGGACTTAAAATCCTGTGCCTGTATGGGCGTGCGGGTTCAAGTCCCGCTCCGAGTACAAAAAGCCTCAGTTTTACTGGGGCTTTTTCTTTTTAAAAAACTTTTAGATTGGCTTCCACCTTCTAAAAGAAGTTAAGTCCCAGGTGTCTTTGATGCTTGGGATTTTTCGTTTTTTAGCATTTGAATCTCAGTTATAAAAAGATTTTAAGCTTCCAGTAAATAACAATTTGATTAATTCAAATAGATGTTCTATTTTTACGCCAAACATATAAAACTATTTTAATGAAAAAAGTATACATTATTGGTTTGTTTTCATTGGCATCTTTAGCAGTTAATGCACAAAAAGTAAACAACGAATACAAATCTAGAATTGGAGATGTAAGCGCAGAATACAAATCGAAACCAGTTTCAGAAGCTACTGAAAAAGTAATTATCTGGAGTAACGATTTTTCGAATGCTTCTGATTGGGATATTTCAAATAATACTTCAGATTTACAGGATTGGATTATCACGAATGTTTCTAATACAACAGCAGGTTACAATACTGGAACTTGGACTGAAGCAGGAATAACCGTTTCAAATGAAAACGGATATGCTTTGTTTGATTCTGATGCGGTTGGTACGAATGGTGGAACACAAGATGCTTTTATTACAACTGCAACTGCAATCAATTTAAGTTCTTACCCTAATGTTGTGCTTGAGTTTGCTCAACGTATTCGCATTTGGCAAACAACTGAGTCTATTGTTGAAGTAAGTAATGACGGAGGTACAACTTGGTCTCAATTCCCGATCAATGTTGGTCGTCCAGTTTCTGTGCCTTACGAAGAAATTGTTTCTGTTAACATTACAAATGACTTAATTTCAGGTTTGCCTGCAGCTGGTGGACAAGCGAATGTTTTAATTCGTTTCCGTTACATTGGTTCTTGGGATTACTTGTGGTCCGTTGATGATGTTAAAATCATTGACCAACCAGCTGACGATATTAAAAACAGTTATGCATACATTGCAGGTGTTAATAATGAAGGAATTGAATACGGTAGAACTCCATTGGATCAAGTAGATGCTTCTTATGAAGTTGGTGGTGATGTAGTTAACTTCGGTGTTAATGATCAAAACAACGTTCAAGTTGTAGCGAATTTTGGTTCATTCTCTTCAAACTTCAGTTTAGGAACTGTTGTATCAGGTGATACAATTTCTTATTCAAACGTTGAAACGCCAACATTAGCTGTTGGAACTTACAATGGTGTTTACACAGTAACTTCAACTGCAGAAACTGCAGGTGCTAACTTTGCAAACAATACTTCTTTGAGAAACTTTGCAATTACTGACAACTTGTACTCTCAAGATGGAATTGGCATTCACCCAGCAGCAAATCAACAATTAAGTTCTTTTGGTTCTGAGTCATTCGGTGAACCAGCCGATACATATTTAGCTACAATGTACCATTTGCGTGCTGCTACTAATTTAGTTTCTGGTTTTGAAATCGCAATTACTTCTTCAACAGTTGCTGGTGCTGAGGTACAAATTTCAATTGTTGATACTGCTTCGTTCTTGGCAGATGCTTTAACTCCTTTTGGAGATTTAAATGGAAATACTGCAGAAAGTGACATTTTTGAAGTAGCTCAAGCTCACATCGATGCAGGAATTATTGGGGTTGCATTCCCTCAACCAATTTCGTTGCCAGCAGGTGCTTACTACGCAGTTGTTCGTCCAATGAACACTTCAGGATCTACTCCAATTCGTGTATTTGATGATCAATCAGTTCCACAACCTTGGTATGCAAGTATGGTAAATATTCCAGATCCAACGGCAACTTCATACTCAAATGGTAATGCTTTCGCTATTCGTTTGAAAATGGGAGATCAGTCATCTGTGAATGAAATTGAAGGACTTTCTTCAGTTGCGGTTTATCCTAACCCAGCTGCATCTTCAACGAATGTTGCAATCGAAATAACAAATGAAGCAGATGTAGCTATTACTGTTACAGATCTTTCAGGAAAAGTTGTTTATTCAAACGCTTTAGGAACAGTTAACGGAACACAAAACGTAACTATTAACACTGATGCAATTAGCAACGGTGCATACATGGTAAATGTTTCTGTGAACGGAACAGTTTCAACTCAAAAATTGATTGTTAGAAAATAATTTTCTCAATGGAAAAGGAAGCCTCGCAAATGCGGGGCTTTTTTTATGTCTACTTGTGAACTTTGATTATTTTTGTCGACAAATTCAAAAGAATACTTATGAAAGCATATGTTTTCCCTGGTCAAGGAGCTCAATTCTCAGGAATGGGTAAAGACCTATACGATAATTCAACCTTAGCAAAAGAATTGTTTGAAAAAGCAAATGAAGTGTTAGGTTTTGATATTATGAAAATCATGTTCGAAGGAACAGATGAAGAATTGAAACAAACGAAAGTTACACAACCTGCGATATTCTTACATTCAACAATTTTGGCTGCTTGTTTAGGCGAGTCATTTCGTCCAGATATGGTTGCAGGACATTCACTAGGAGAATTTTCAGCTTTAGTAGCTAACAAAACCTTGAAATTTGAAGATGCCTTGAAGCTGGTTTATCAACGTGCACTTGCTATGCAAAAAGCTTGTGAAGTTGAACCTTCAACCATGGCTGCTATTCTTGGTTTAGAAGATGAAGTAGTTGAAAAAATTTGTTCTGAAGTTGATGGTGTTGTTGTTGCTGCAAATTACAATTGTCCGGGGCAGTTAGTAATTTCCGGAGCTGTACCTGCTGTTGAAACGGCTTGTGCTAAATTAACTGAAGCGGGTGCAAAACGAGCAATGATTCTTCAAGTTGGTGGAGCATTTCACTCACCATTAATGGAACCTGCAAGAGAAGAACTTGCCGCAGCAATTGAAGCAACTGAATTTAGTCAACCAATTTGTCCTGTGTATCAAAACGTGACAGCTTCAGCTATTTCAGATCCAGCAGAAATTAAGAAGAATTTAGTTTCTCAATTGACAGCTCCAGTGCGTTGGACACAAACGATGAATCAAATGATTGCTGATGGTGCTACAGAGGTAATCGAAGTTGGTCCAGGAAAAGTTTTACAAGGATTGTTTAAAAAAGTTGACAGAGCATTTCCTTGCTCAAGTGCTGAATTATAAGGAATTATAAATAATTTTGAAAAGGTTCTCAAATTTCGAGAACCTTTTTTTATGGAATTAATTATTGTCTTGCATCCAAAGGGAAACAATTAAATTAATAGCCATGAAAAAAATAATGATCATAGCGTGCTTATTAGCAAATCAGTTAGTAAACGCTCAAAGCGCAACAGGAGAAGTTGTAGGAACAGTTCAAGTTGAACAAACAGGAGAAATGGCCTATGGAGCGGTTGCTTTTATTGTTGACCAAGATAAAAAGTACCAAGCGTTGGTTGATCCAGATGGCAGATTTCGTATTAGTGCAATTCCAGCTGGAGATTATACCTTAAACATTAAGTTTCAAGGCGACACAATGCCAAACATCCCAGTAAAAATCCCAATGGATGGAATATGTCAAGCTGGCTTAATCAAATTCACTGCTGATCCAAAAATGCTTGACGCTGTAATTGTTGTCGCTAACAATAAACGAATGAAATTGGAATATGGTTCTTTACCCATCAAAGAGTTAACTGCGGAAGAAATAGAGCAAAGTCCTGTGAAATTTAGTGTTTCTGACTTAGCAACTACACTTTCTTCTGAAGTTAGAAAAGATGAAGATGGGCAGTTAATGTTCAGAGGTGCTCGTAAAGGAGATATGATTTACATGTTGGATGGTGTAAAAAGCAATGAAGTTTACAATGTTCCAAGTTGTGCAATCGGAAGAATGATGGTTTATACAGGCGGACTTCCTGCAAAGTACGGAGATACACTTGGTGGGGCAGTTGTTGTAGAAACTAAAAGTTATTTTGACCTGTATCGAGCTTGGGAGCGAGAAGAAATGAAAAAACACTAACATTAAAAAAGGGATTGAATTTCAATCCCTTTTTTTGTTGATTATTTATCAAAAAACTGAGGACTTTTAACTTCTACTTGTTTCAAGTAGTTTTTAAGTTCTTGTTCGTTTTCAGCTTTTAAAACCATTAACATATTATCGGATTCAACAACAATGTAATCGTTGAGTCCATCCAAAAGGACTAATTTATTGTGAGGGATGTTAACCAAACAATTGGATGAATTGAACAAGTGTGCGTTCGTTCCGACAACCGCATTATTGTTTTCGTCTTTTTTCAAATGGGTATTTAAACTTCCCCAAGTTCCAAGATCGCTCCAATCAAAATCTGCTAATACAACATCAACATTGTTCGCATGTTCCATTACAGCAAAATCAATTGAAATGTCCTCACAGGTTTCAAAACAATAGTTTACTTTTTCTTGCTCTGTGAGGGTGTTGTAATGACTTAAATCACCCGCAAACAACTCATGAAGAGCTGGTTGATAAGATTCAAGAGAATTTAAAATACTACTTGTTTTCCAAACAAATATTCCTGAATTCCAATAGAAATTTCCACTTTTCAAAAATGCTTCAGCCGTTGCTAGATCTGGTTTTTCACGGAATTGTTTTACCTCGGTCACTTCTCCTGCCTGAACAGCCGCAGAATTATCAAATTCAATATAGCCATAACCGGTGTCAGGACGAGTTGGTTGAATTCCAAGCGTTACTAAGCGTTCTTCTTCGTTTGCGCGTTTAATTGCAGTTGCCACGATTTCTGTGAAACGTTGTTCTCTTACAATCAAATGATCTGCTGGAGAAATGATCATTGTCGCATTTGGATTCAATGCTTGAATTTTCGCTGCAGCATAAGCGATGCAAGGAGCTGTATTCTTACGTTTTGGTTCTGTAAGAATTTGATCATACGTTAAATCGGGTAATTGTTCTTTGACAAGTTGAGCATAACTTGTGTTCGTTAGGACATATATATTCTCTTTTGGTGCTGTTAACAACAGGCGCTCATAGGTCATTTGAATGAGTGATTTACCAATTCCAAGTACATCTAAAAATTGTTTAGGTTTTTGGGGAGTTGACATTGGCCAGAAGCGGCTTCCAACACCACCTGCCATTATTATGCAATAATTATCTTTCATCTTGTTTTTTTATTTCAATTGGATAAACCTGTGCTAAAGCGCTAACTAAAAATGAACGTTTCGATTTAACTTCTTCACAGATATAGCGCTTTCGTCGTAAAGGACCTTTCACGAATTGTCTTCCGTTTAAAGCAAAGGTAGAATTTTTTGGTAATCGTTCTAAAATTTCAACGCCTTCTTTTGGTTTGTCATACGTTTGTAGCACGCGTGATAAATGAATATCAGAGCAAGAAGAGGCTTTCGTATTCACCAAAGAATTCATTAAAACGCGCTCAATATCTTTTGGCAAATGACCACTTTGAATGACCGGCAATAAAAGTTGTCGATAAGCATTTTTCCATTCTTCTCCGTGTGGAGCAACACGATTTTGATAGGTATTGAAGGTATTTAAATGTGCAAATTCATGCAATGTTGTGATCAAAAAAGAATATGGATTCATGTCGCCATTCACGGTGATTTGGTGTTTTTCACCATTTATTCCAGCTCTAAAATCTCCCAATTTTGTTTTCCTTCCATTCACAATTTTAAAACGAACTGAGGATTGCATAAATAAATCAACAACTATGGGAACGAAGGCTTCAGGAAGGTACTTTTTAAATGCTTCCGTAACTTGTTCTCTTTTGGTTAATTTTGCGTTTTTCACACCTTAAAATTACAGGAAATCAACATTCAATCTTGATAAAGTTTTCAGCTTATCAATGTGAATGAAAGAAATAAGAATTAACTTAGCACCCAATGAAGGTAATTTCGAATATTGGTAAGTACATTTTGATGCTCGGTGTTGTGTTTTCACGACCTGAAAAGATGAAGATTTTCCGTAAGCGCGTTTTTACTGAATTCGAGATAATTGGGATTAATTCTATTCCGATAGTTGCTCTGATGTCAACCTTTATGGGAGCTGTTATTGCACTTCAAACTGCATCAAATATTGATAATCCTTTGTTGCCTGATTATACAGTTGGATACATCACACAATCAAGTACAATTTTGGAATTTTCTCCAACAATCATTTCCTTGATTTTGGCTGGTAAAGTTGGCTCGAATGTAGCCTCTGAGATTGGGACAATGCGCGTTACAGAACAAATTGATGCGCTTGAAATAATGGGTGTTAACTCGTTAACATTTCTAGTTTTACCAAAAATCGTTTCTGCAGTATTTTTCTTTCCAATCCTGGTGATTTTTTCGATGGGACTAAGTCTAATCGGAGGTTGGTTAGCATTGACCTTATCTGGTTTATTAACCACAGAAACCTATATTCTAGGTATTCGTTCCTTTTTTGAAGTTTACAATGTGGTCTATGCATTAACGAAAACAATTGTATTCGGCTTCTTGATTGTTTCTATTGCTTCGTTTTATGGATATTACACAAAAGGAGGAGCATTGGATGTTGGACGTTCTTCAACACAAGCAGTAGTTAGTGGTTCGATTGCAATTTTGATTGCCAATTTTATTCTTACTCAATTGATGTTGCTATGATCGAGATTGTAAACGTCAATAAATCGTTTGGTAGCAAGCAAGTTTTGTTTGATATCAATACATCTTTTGAAAAAGGAAAAGTTAATTTGATTATTGGTCAATCAGGACAAGGGAAATCGGTACTTGCTAAATGCATTGTTGGACTGCATGAAGTGGACAATGGACAGATTTTATTTGATGGAAGAGATTTTTCGTCCATGAATCGTTTGCAACGAAAAGAAATTCGCCAAGAAATCGGAATGCTTTTTCAAGGTTCAGCACTGTTTGATTCAATGACAGTGGAAGAGAATGTCATGTTTCCTTTAACGATGTTTACAAAAATGTCGAAGAAAGAAATGCAAGACCGCGCCGATTTTTGTTTAGATCGCGTAAATCTGGCAGGAACGAATAAATTATTCCCATCAGAATGTTCTGGTGGTATGCAAAAACGTATTGGGATTGCGCGTGCGATTGCGATGAATCCTAAATACTTGTTTTGTGATGAACCCAATTCAGGGTTAGATCCAAAAACGTCAATCGTAATTGATGGTTTGATAAAAGAAATTACGTACGAATACAACATCACGACAGTTGTTATTACGCATGACATGAATTCAGTTATTGAAATTGGTGATAGTGTAATGTTCATTCATCAGGGTAAAAATTGGTGGGAAGGTGATAATAAATCAATTATTACCACTGAAAACCCTGAGATTTTAAACTTTGTTTATGCATCTGAATTTATGAAAGAGATTCGTTCGGTGATGCAGCAAAGAAGACAATAATTCGGATTATTCTTCAGTCAATTTTCTAAGATTTAAACGATTTCCTTGATATTTCCACTTTAGAAATAAGCGATATATCCAAAATGAACTTTTCCGTTGCGCATTAAAATTGGGTTGTCAAATTGTTTTCCAAGTGCATAGGAAATTGAGAAAATTCCAATGTTGGTACCAAAGGATAAACCAGCTCCAAAACCAAAAGGATGGTCATTGATGTAAGTGCTTGTTGTATTTTCATAAAATGCTTGATCAAAGAATGCAAACAAATGTGAATTACGATCAAGTAAGAATCGGTATTCAATACTCACAATTGAACGTGTTGTTGCGTACAATTCTTCTTCGTTAAATCCTCTAAAACTAGTTTGTCCTCCAAATCGGTAAGCTTCATTTTGATAGATTTCGGGCGCAATATAAAAAGCAGTATTTGTGGCAAAATGAAGTACATTTCTTTTCGAAATTTGAAGAAACCAGTCCAATTGAAAGTTTGCCCTGTATGTGGTTGTTTTTACTTCCGGGATTGTATCAATAGCTAGTTTTTTTCGTGTTCCGATGGCAGCTTCTATAGTAAGTGCGAATCCTTTGGACGGATTTGGAACATAATCCAATTGCCTTCTGAAAAGAGCAATTCCGTAAGCATTTGTCGAAACACTTTTTAGATTAACAAAAGAAGGGTTGTTTTTTCCACCGTCCAATACTGAAGAAGATGCATTTTGATAAAATGCTTTTAAATAGCTTCCGCCTTTGAGAAAATACTGCACGCCAATGGTGCTTTTTAGCTCTAAAAAGGATGAATCCCTTTTGTATAAATGAAATTGGCCGTCAATACCAAATGGTGTTTTGAAAAGAAATGGGTAGTTAATCTTTGCGTCAAGTGATTGGGTTTGTGCTTGTATACTTTTCCAATTTAGATTGAGTGATTCTCCTCGTTTTAATATGTTGAGAAGTTTTAAACTTAAATCTCCTGTTAAACTAAGTTTCTTTGAAACGGTATTTGGTTGAAGTCCAACAGCACCATTTATTGAACTTACTGGAACTGAATTTAAATACAGAAACAATTCAACTCCCTCACGTGTGAATAATAATTCGTGTGGTTTAATTTCCTTGATGAAATTTAATTGTTTGATTTTGGTTGAAATCAGTTGAAGCTTTGATTCATCATAGACATCCCCCATTTTTATATCGAGTAAGCTAGAGATAAATAATTCAGAAATTGAGCTATCTCCTTTCAGGTGGATTTTTGAAAACGTGAATTTATCGCCAAGAATTACATTTAATTTAGCTGACACTGCTTTTTCATTATAAGTTATACTGTCAAAATAAACCTTTACAAAGGGATAGCCATTCTCTGTTGCAGAATTGTAGATGCTTTTTAAAATTCGATTCGTTTCTGTTGGAGTGAAGGGAACATGGGTAAGTGCCTTTTCGTTGATTTTTGATACACGTTTTAGAAATTTCTGTGTTTGCTTGTTTGTGATAATGTCAATCGATTTGAATTGTTCTCCACATATAAAAGCCACGCTCACTTGTTTGTTGGAAAATTGTAAAGAATCGAAGGAGGCTAACAAATAACCTTTTTTAATAGCATACAATTGAAAGTCACGCAAATAATTCACTGCGGTAGCGCTATCCTTGAATGAAGTCGGAACATTCTTTTTTATCGTCTGGTAATCGATTGATTTAAATACAACTATGTAGTCCTTTTGTGAAAAAGCACTAAGAGTCAAAAAAAGTGAAAAAATGAGTAAAAATGTCCGCATCATTATCAAAACGAGTTGGAAATTACTTTATTTCAAAAGATTAATAATGAATTGTGAATAATATTTTTTGGAATTACGGTATAAAATATTGTATTTTCGCACGAACATGAAAGACCTTATTAATAAAAACAAACAACAATGAAGAAAATTTTGACCTTGACACTTGTGGGGATGTT
>JACCEA011016639.1_pt1 | contig 12036 bp, 7 predicted proteins | sample 7449851 | NCBI WGS metagenome assembly JACCEA01 (sample SAMN15323453, study PRJNA562643) | freshwater metagenome | isolation source: river surface water | place: USA:Blue River Watershed | collected 2017-08-18 | reverse complement strand
TGCTGGTCATCCTTTGATCCATGAATCGAAATTAAAACCAGATTTTAAACCTGTTCCTCTCACAGACGAGAGAATCAGGAAACATTATGATCGTAAATTGATCGAAGAAGTGTCCCATGAAGTTCATATGCCCCAAGACAAAACGGGAATTCATATCAGTGGCTAAGCAGTCCATCTCAAACATTCATAGCTGGGTCTTGCAATGCATGCAGATCATGACCGGCAAGACTTTTTTATTTTTTTATTTTCCACATTAAAATCGAAATATATTGATGTGGTGTGGCGTTACGTGGGTGGTGAATTCATTTTCATGTTTGTTTGTCTATTTGTTGATCTATAGTTGGTTGGTTAGGTTGTAGATTTTTCCTCTGAAATACGTGCTTCATGGTAGGTAATGGTTTCGAGGTTGATTAGAATACAATGTCGAGAACGCACGCGGTGATATCTCAGGATTGATAATCTAGATGTACTTGTTTTATTCCGATTCGATGCAGCATATCTAAATATGTTTGATAGTATGATTACTTGTTACAATAAGATATTTGGATAAAGGTGTGGATAAGCTTTGCTGATGATATTGCTGTCATTGTTATGAGGAGCTATACTTTGGAAGCATGGTCATAACGAATTGGATGTTATGGTAGTGATTAATTTCCAATCATACATGATTAGTGTTCTCATAGCAGTAAATTATTCTGTGATAGGGGATGTAATTAGAGTTTGTAGACCTTTATTATTGGTGACAAAAAAATACAGTGATTATTTGTATAAAACGAATTTTTCATAAATTATCGCCGAAACATCATTCTTAACATGTCTTCTGCATTGATAATGCTGTTCGATAGAACCACAATCTTTTTGTTGCATGATGGGTAATCAGCTATAATACTTTGAATTTGTGCTACTTCCTTCCAAGAAACTCCTCCAATTATTGCTAAGACAACAATTTCTTGGTTAGCGGGGTGCTCTCTTGAATCTCGGGAGCTTCCATGAACAAAGCTGAAACCAAATCTATGGAAAACGAAATAAAAATCATAATAATTTTGCGGGCATGGATGCATGAATAAATTCATACCGTTCCATGCTCTTTGATAGAATATCGAGACCAGCTTTGGCAACGTTATTCAACAAGCTTCCTCCCACATGCTCTAAGATTCCGGGCAACAACCGCTGGTCATACTTTGGATTTTCATCGTCGAAGATAATGCAGTCCTCTATAATAGAGGCAAATAGTCCTTGATTCATGAATTTTATATCTTGAGAGTCGCTTGATTTCATCAAACCATAATCAAGCAAATTATAAGGCGAGCTGATTACGAGATCAAACATGTTGTTTTCCATTAATTGCCGATTCCTCATTAAGGAGGACGAACAAAATTCAGAGAGTGCTTTCAAACTATCGCTATTCAAAAGCTTTTGCATTGCCTCCCGGCAAGAATATCGACTAGAATTTTCAGTGTCGGCCTCCATCATACTTCTATATTCATGGATGGAAGCCAATACTGGAGTAGACAATATACCGATTCAATGCATATACAAGAGCTCTTCATTTTCCCGTCTAAAATGAGTAAAAACAAAATTATTTGCATCAATACGAAATAAACGAATGTTTTTATACCTCTGGTCAAGAAGATAATCAGATAGATGAGAAGCTAGATTCTTCACAAATTCCACTGATATCGTTTGATACCGATAGAGGGACAGCAATCTGACAATCACACAATTAAAATGACAGAAGAAGTATCAACCATTACATTACCCGATAATTTGGAGAATGATGTGAATCGCATCAACGGGACCGTAATTATTATCGTCCTCTTTGCTAGATTTAGCAGGTTTTGTACCAGAAGGACTTTTATCAACTGATTTTCGGGGAGAACTCACTGCTGAGGTTTGTGAGTAATTCAATGAAGAGGAGGAATATTTTTGACTTAAAGAAGTGGAGCAAAGTAACGGTTTCATAGCCTTTGTTACTATTGCATCAAAATCTTCATGGTGGGGGGAATTTGTGTTGACACCAGAATCAACAACAATAGACTTCATGGACATTCGTAACTCAGAATCTCTAGCACAACGAACATCCACAGCACATTTCCAATCACAAATTGAATAGAACTGCTTTCCAGAGCTACGTTGCATGGTTTCAATGACAGAAAGGCAGAGCGACAACAAATTAATATGGCGATAAATGACAGATTCCTTGCTATCTCCAAACTCCAATCCAGGTGAATCCATGATTGCTTGCACGTATGCAAGAATCTCTGCACCAAGGCCCCTTTTTTTTGCTACTGGAAGGCTTCCTCTCTCCAATTGGATTACTTTTCTTAACTTCCTAACTATAGCTGTCCGAAATTCTTCTTCGCCATGAGCGAAAAATAGTTTTCGTAATTGATCAATCTCCTCATCCTGTCCATCACCTTTATCAGAGTGGATACAAATGGATGGCTTAGCTTGAAATGATAATCCAGATAACGCAGACATAGGATAGAAGTATTGTTCATACGCGTCTTCAACTCGCCCATCATTCAAGGCTTCCCTCAAAGACGTCATGAACAGAGGTTCCAATGAAATATCTATTATTTTTGAGGAGGATTTATGAAGCTGATCACCATGATATTGATCTTCTTCATTCAAACTGGCAGCTCTAAATTTCAACGCATTATAAACTCTATGAGCTAATGATTGAGTTTCTACACCACAATATGATGTCGGAGTGTACATATCTTCAGTTCGATCAATCAGGATAAAGCTAGCTTGTTTGAGAGAATAAGGATTAGAAGTAGATCCTTTGGGGAGATTTTGGGACTCATACAAATTCTTTATGGCAGGTAAGATATCCTAATCACATGACATGAAAAACAGTAGTGAATTGGATGAACCAATAAGTTGAGAGATTATTACCTTCAGAACCTTTCCCAACAACGAGGATGTCTTTCCCAATGTGAAAATGGATGACTCAACATCAACTTGGAGATCAAACACAAGTGAACCCGCAATTTCATACGAAAAAGAATTTAACACTTGTTTCATCTCAGCGGGAAGATCGGACATATCAGTAATCTCCAGAACTGAGTGACAATCTTTGTCTGAAGCGGTGCTTGAGATAGATGACGGATGATTGGCTTCCAAATGATGAAGATTTATTGGAGCAACCAATCTTAAAGCCTGGTTCAATAATATCTTGCATTCCAAACAAGAAAGCAATGAAGATGTCGAAGAAGAAACTGGATGAAAGATATCTATGCAATGACTTGGTAAGTACACAACTTTGGTTGGTAATGAAGGGGACAAGTACTGAAGAAAATGCTCATAATCTTGAGAATTAAAACATTCTGATGGTAACGACGATGCGTATGAATATTGACCGAGAGCTGGAGGGGATATTGTTGTGATTATCACACACTGCGGAAAATTTAATAAGCCTGTATTATCTCCAGTGAATATCGACAGTGTCGTCAGCAAGTATTGAATCGAAGAAACAACTTCAATATCTAATGAAGTGGTTGCAATAGCAACTAACCACTGATGTCTACTGTCACCCTTACCAACCTCTCTCCAACTGATCTCCTCTAAATAAGATCCCAATGCCGCAATAATGGTGGACTTTAGCTTTGGTATTTCCCCTGAAAAAGGATATATACGAATATTTTGCGGTGCGATGACTGGGGATATATCGAGGCGAGAACGTTTAAGTCCTTGCCGCCACTGCTCCACCTCACTTAATGATTCATCTGTGAAAACAAGTATTTCATCGATCATGGTCTCGTTTTTATTGTCAATGAGCCCCTCATAATATATTATCTCCACCAGCTCTTCTATCATCTCCACCAAATTCCAAGCAGTCACACAATGTGACAAGACTTCTACAAAAACCGCCTTTACAATGTATGGAGCAAGATACTTTAGATAGGATAAGCGTACAAGCTTGTAGGAATGCCAGATACCAAAATAATAAGTTATATCCTTGTCTCTTCTTGTCTACACTTCTATATTTTAGTGCAGCCTGCTGCTGCCTGCTCTCGCCTGCTCTGCTCTGCTCTGCTGAACACCATAAGCGTCTGGCGTCTGCCTATGATGGCGCGCTGCTCCTGCGCCTGCTGCATGCGCCTCCTCTCAGTCAGACGTGTAAAAGAATCTCATCGACTTACGGTACATGTTTAGTTGGCCCTCTTTATAATAGGTTGCTAGTTGGTTCCAGTAGTTAGTAGGTGAGCCAATAAAACGAAGTCGTGTGAGCACCTCACACTACCCGATTCTGATGAATACATAAATAATAGAAGTAATAATAAAATCTCATGGATCCATGAAGTTTTGTAATTGAATGAATTATCGATGAGGAAAAAACTTGCAAAAACGTCCATGCCCAGGACGATGCCGTCGATTTTTTGGGCTGGAGAGGTTTATAGGTTATTCAATATAAAGAATCCTGCTGAACACCAAATAAATCTGGGTACTTAACTAAATAGATCATGTTAAATAAGTCTTCCGTTTCTCAGCTTTTGTTGACGCAGAATACACGGCGCTTTGGATAGCAACTATACATTTTTGACATAACAACTGTACTTGAAGGGAGTTGACCGTGTATTAGCAAACAAAATCATGGATAGATTCAGAATTTTCAAACGAACCGAAATTATTCATCCTCCATATCGCTTGAGTATGGCTATCTGATCCAACATTCAATCTTTGAGGGCTACAAAAATATGAAACTCTCTATTCTTCAAAACTATTCGATAAAGATTGATCGAAAAATGCATCGTACGAGCATTAGCTTCTTTATAGTGTTCCATTAGTAACCATCTTTGTGATTTCAAGATAATTACGTCAAGAGAGTTGAAAAGAGTTCCTGAAACTGTAAATTCTGTTAAACAGGCAAGACTCCCATGGTATGCAACAAATGGACCGCAACTGCTCCAGATATAATATGAGAGTCAAATCGATCCAGAATGCCACCATGACCTGGTAAAAGAGTACCACTATCCTTACAATTCGCACTTCTCTTTAGCGCGGATGCCAGAAGATCTCCAAGGATTGAAGATATGGCCAAGGTGGTGCCAAATATTGTCCCAAAACCAAGCCAAGATGGAAGCCCCAGTAGATATGCACCGGTAAGTCCTGCAAACCAAGAAAAGAACAACCCTCCAAGAAGTCCTTCTATCGTTTTGTTTGGTGAAACCACGCCAGCAGCGTACGATAAAGTCGACAATTTATGCCGGCCAAATGCACGTCCTATGAAATAGCCTCCAGCATCTGTGGAAAACGCGGAGAAGACATATTGCAATATTGTCAATTGAGCTTCTATACCAAAGTCCAGTCAATTCTTACCTGTAGAAATAATGATGATCCATGACCAGACTGTTAAATACTTACCCAGCTGGAATGCGTATGATGGAAGTGAAACACCATGTAAAGCAATCCAGAAACTTGGAAAATATCCCAGGTAAATGACCCCGAAGATTGAAGCAAAAATATCAATTGCTTGTGGCTTCCGGGACTGAGAGGTTAAATGGGCAAAAAATAAAGCAAGGATGGAGAATGTTAGTAACATCGTGGTTGTATAAGGCGCCCACATTGCAGATGCGAAGAAGAGTGCAGTTAACAATCGACTTGTTACAATTGCGGGCTTGATATCGATTGCATGCATCATCTTTACAAATTCATTGTGGGCCAAGTAAGCGATCGCCAAAAAACCCAAAGAGAAATAAGTTGTAGGGCAGCAAACCCAAAATGCACATATTGATCCGAGCAACAATCCAGTCCTCCATCTCTTCACAGCAATATTTTTCTCATTTTTTAACGACGAGTGCGTGGAATTTATTGGATCTAATTGCTTGCGGTGTTCATCAATGACTTCCACTAATGCAGTCGGTGATATATTCACCAGTGCGGTCAATTGATTCGACGATTGTCCAACGAAATGGCTAACATCAAAATTTGATTTCAGCGTAGGTTTAAAGAGCATCGGAAAGGTTCGTTTTGGAAAACAAGGCGAACGAATTGACCAACCTTCACATTTGGAAACGAAAGTGGTGTAGATCAAAATCAAACAAACACGAGCAAAGAAGCAACCCATAATTTCAAAGCAAATATCTCAAATTGCATGAGATATATCTGAAAAGAAGCAATTTTGAGTGGTGATACAGACTACAGTACTGCGTCCTCTTTTGCGATTGGATGTTAATTTTTCGACCACAACGACTTGAAATTACACCCGAATCTTAAATCAGGCGCTCAATTTCGCAAAAAATGGAATAATAAGGCTTACAGTATTGCATAAATTTGGAATTGTTTTTATAATAATTAAGGCCTAAGAGAGGGAATATGATGTATACTGTTGTACCCCACAGTTAGATAATGGTGACTTTTTTGATTGCTGCAACATTATCTAAGGCTTTGAATACAATAATAGCGTGTTTCTATGTGCTATTTTGAAACCCTTCTGCGTCCTAGCCAAAAAAATCGCTGCGAATATCTTACTCAGAAAATTATCTTACTTTGGACGTAATTTTGTGCTAACGGTTGATCTAATCGGTTTACTAGCATTTTCGAAGTTGTTGTAGCATATATGGTACCATATATCTGGCATCTGAACTTTCTTCTTTTTATGGTTGAATATCTACAATACGTAGTCCATGCGCTCCATCGATGATAATATTGTGGTTGATATGATGGATGGACATCTGCTAAATGTGTTCGCAATGAGAGATTCTTGAAATATGTGGCTTGGATCATATCTAACATAAAAGATTGGGTGATAACGGTGTGATGCGGTCGAATTGCGAAATGTTCTCCGAATAGCATGTGCAATGAAGTTAAGATGTCTACTACCGCAATCGTATTATGACATTGATTCATTCAAAAGAAGTTTATTATAGGTCTGATTGCTTGATTTGCTATATGTTGACGTTTTGATCACTCATTTCCTTTGCCGAATTGTTATTTTGTGATCTACTATAACTGGAATTGATGCACTGACTGGTTCAAATTTCATGTTCGGAATAGTTTATAATAAGGGTGATAAAACAATATTATTACAATTACGAGTCATGGTTGATGGTGAATTGTTGGAAATGGATTGGCGCGGATCGTGTCGTGATATTATTGGGTGGGTTGAGTACTTATTTACCATGATCGAGGATAATGTTACACAAAGCTGTGTTGTTCATTGATTTTGAGTTTTTCATGTTCTTAATGATATCAAAGTTTCAATACATGAATCGGTAGCAAATTAAGTATACCTTCTAACGCAAATAAGAAAGGCTTTGTACAATATCATCATCCTGGAAATTCGACGTTTTGTGTTAACGGACAAATTTGTTCATTAAGTGGGTCGCGGGTTAATGTTGGAACTTAAGTTGATGATTGAATGTGTAATGTCGTCACACAAGCGATCTCTCAAGATTAAGCATTTCTAGGTCTTGAACACTAATCTCCGTCATATAAACCTAGGTTGCAAAAATGAACTCTTCACGGAGTGACTAGGATTGTAATATTCCAAAGACTACTTAGAATTAATATTATACAAGTATTATACATGAAATAACACACAATAATCGCTGGCTATTCGCTGAACCAATATGGAGTCTACTTCACTTGCAACACACCAGCTGCAATCAATTTCTCAATCTTTTTTCTAATATCCGGATCATTCATCATAGCTTGTTGGGCAAATTTAGGGTTTTCCTGGAAATCAGTGAGAACCTGACGAATTGTAGGGTCTCTCAAGATTTGCTGAATTTCGGGATCAGCCATAGCGTGGGCAGCACGCTCTTGATCCATATCGCCATTTGCAGTAGCTTCTTGAATCTTCGACATGGTCTTTGCCATACCTTGCTTGCAAAGAGCGTTGTCGGGCTCAATCTGAAGGCCAGCCTTGTAGCTGTCTAAACTCTTGTGGTATTCTTTCATAAAGAATTCGATGTCACCTTTCTTAGCCCAAGCCTTGACGTAGTTTCTGTCTAGTTCCAAAGATTTTTCAACTTCCTTCTTAGCATCATTAAACAAACCCATCTTCTGATAAGCTGCGGCTAAATTATTGTGGTAAGATGCATTAGAAGGATCGCGCTTGCATGCATCTTCATATTCAGCGATTGCTTGAGGAAAATTTCCTTCACGGAAGGCGGTATTACCACGCTCCTTCGCTTGTGCTCCTAACTCAGGATTGATGTATTGTTGCTGTTGCAACTTCTTTAAATCTAGTTCCAAATTCTTAATCTTACGCTCTATTGCTTTATCATATTTTTCCATTTGTGATTTACCATATGCTTGAATAGCTGATTGGATATCATTTTTCTTCAAGTGAGCAGCAGCAATTCTTTGGAATACTTTTGCGCGCTCTTCGAAAGGCAGTTTGACCGAAGAAGCTTTTTCTAGAACCTCATTACAAACTTCAATCGCTTTATCGGTGTCACCCATTTCAATATAAACAGCAGCCTTGTTGTTTAGCACCATTACGTTTGTATTGTCGAGATTGTAAGCTTCATCATAAGCTGCAAGAGCATCGGTAAAATTCTTCGCCTTGTATAGAGCATTACCTCTTTCCTTCGCGGAAGTAGATTCATCTCTCTTCTTCTTAGTAGCGCGTTCTTCCTCGGACAATTCCACTTCAGGTTCTGGTTCGGGAGGAGGTGGAGTATTCTTTTTTGGTGCTTCTGTCGGTTGCGAAGGTGTTGGATTAGGGACCGGTTCCCCATCATCCATACCACCCAATAGAGCCTGAAGAACCTCCATCAACTCTGGATCATTCATCATTAGTTGAGGATTGGTTTGAACCATTTTCAACTTTGTAAGGAATTGAGGATCACCGAGCTTTGGTCCAAACTTAGGATGGCCTGCAAGCTTGGCCAACATTTGCGGACCAAAGAGGCCCCCTCCACCACCGAATGGATTCCCAGAAGATGCAGAAGATGCAGCAACCTTTGCTTTTTCGGCGTCAGCTAAACCACTCTTCAAACCATCATCATTTGGAGCCACTGACAAGCCAGCTTGGTAAGCGCTTATGGCATCATCATAACGACGAAGGGCATGCAAAGCTGCACCTTTACGAGAGTAACCCTTCGCCCAAGATGGATTTAACGAAACACAACGTTCTCCATCACTTAAAGCATTAATGGCATCACCCTTGCTGAGGTAAGCAGCGGATCGATTAGAAAAAAACACATGTTCCTTCGGATCGATATTAATGGCCTCCGTGTAGGCTTTAATTGCTTCATCGAATTGTTTCGCTTGCAAAAATTTGTTTCCTTGTTCTTTAAACTGAGCTGCACTCATTTCTATTATGAATCAACAAGAATTAAAATTTGGATTTTGGATTTGAAATAAAATGTAATTTGGTATAGCGCATCTGCGCATCTTGCTGGTATAGTATCGGCGAAGCGCCAACAAAAGCTTCTAGAAAAGACAATTCTAATTCTTCAAATAAGGCCCTAAATAAGCATCAAGAAGATCATTTTTTCTAAGTATCCAATAAGTAAGTTATGGAATGCCACACTAATAAGGCCTAATAAGTTATTACAAAAAAGCAAGGGCCAAAACTTAAAAGTGGAATGCTTTATTTTATACCAGATATGTCAAAGCAAATAACAAATTGTACAATGTAATATAAGATTATTTGTCTATTAGTTGTTGCATTTTCCACTATATCTCGACGTTGCTATGAAGGATACACTGGAATCCACTAATTGGATGTAACGACAATGTTTGTTCGTGAACAGCACAGTATTAATTGAAAGCTTGAATTATCGGTGACAAAATAAAGTCTGTACAATATTTACATACAACGAAAGATTAAAAAATTGATTTGATAATTAATACTCTCATTTTTCTGATGTGACAAATTTTGGGATTTTCAATTTGCCCGAGCCTTTATTTGCCTTGATAACTTTCAATACATCACCCCGAGAGTGTTTCATTCTGGGTCGTTCTTTGCCAAGACGCTCGATTGCTGATTGAAGCTTCTGTTGTTTTTCAGTCATTTTCACTTGGGCTTTCTCTGGAGTTATAAAGTTAAACAACCAAAAGAATAAAGCAAGTTTTACATGTGAAAAAAAAAAAAAAAAACTAACCCAAATGGCTCTTGAACAATTTTTTTGATTTTTTCTTTTGTGCATCTTTGCCCAGTAAATTCTCACAAGCTGAAGACAGATGCATGCTGAGTAAATCGGTGCTCATTTGTATTGAAAATGTTTAGATTGGTATACAGACAGTGGTAAAATTATTAAAAAAATATAAGCAATATTTGTACTACATAAATTGATTGATTGGTCGGTAAAGCGGCCCGATAGGAATATTTGGTATCCGCCAGCGCGCGCTTACCAAGCCGTAACAGACAGCAGAGCAGCCAAGCAAACAAAATAACCATCTTCGAATCTAAGGCCTAATAACTAAACACGCTTGCACTATACAATATAAATGCACCAATAAATGAATGTTGAAATAATATTTTACGGTGCACACGCCATGCATACATGAACTAATTTAAAGTATACCTTCATTGTAAAAAAAAAGAAAAAAACTGCATTTATTTGCTTCAACTGCAAGTTACCATACAAGCAGTACAAACCAACTCCTATCTGAATTTTTTCCTCATTCAAGCTTCCGTAAAATCACAGATTGGTGGTTGTAGTGTAGTGTTTATCTTATCAACTGTCTTTCGTAGTGAATATGATGAATGAAGATTACCGCTCAGCGGCCATTCGGTCGCATTATCACGATCGTAGATCGCAGGCCTACGCCTTCTTGTTCACAATTGGTGCCAAGGCGTTAGTTTTACAAGAGCATCGGCAGATCATTGGGCTAGATCAAGCAATGTTCTGTGACTCAACACTATCACTATCGACCATGACAGATGAATTCAGATTAAGTGGTTCGCCCGTACCTTCAGCGCATTTCAGCGGGTTGCCGGGCGTTGACGAAACTACCACAACTGCTACTGCGTCTAGAGCGGCCAGCAATCACGACAGTATTCGATCTGATGTTGCAGGATTGATTGATGAAGCAGAGACAAGACAAAAGATTATATTGCAAGAGCGTCTTCGATCGGTTCGTAGGAAAATTTTAGAAAAAAATGCTATTTCTGTCTATAAGCGTGGTAGAAATCATAAAATGAGACTTATTGAAATTATTGTACAGCATGAAAAGAAAAAAGAAACGTACATAATGTGGAAGTCAAAAATGAATACGTTAAAAAAAGTAGAGATAGATCATCATACCCAAGTGGAGATTCTTCCTCATCAGAATTGTCATAGTGATAGTTTTCAACATGAAGAGGCATTCGCACGAAGCCACCAGCTCCACCAACAGTATTCTCATCATGGATCGCATTCACATCATCATAACTACCATAACAACGTTATCAATTCGAATGGACATGGTGGTAAGAATCCACACAATACGAGTACAAATAGTATTGGAAGCTCCAGCAGTGTTGGCAAGTCGGTTATGCATCAAGGCTGTAGTATCACGAACGGTATTGGGGCTCTCGATGAAAGTATGTTCATCAACTCTTCTTCTTCCCAACATGCACGGCTCAGTACTGTACCAAAACAAGTTGGTGACCGGCGATCAAGAGTAAACAGCAAAGATAGTTCCAGTACCAACAAAAGTGACCTAGATTCATTGGCAGGCAATATTAACCAATTAAGGATAAGTAATAGCAGTCAGACCAATGCTCAACAGATTCTTCTTCAGCATGATTCTACCGACAGCAGAATTATTACTAATGATTATGAATCAGGAAATTTTAGCAGCCATAGTATTACCAGTATCAGTAGTGCCATGAGTTTGTCACGCGCATACTATCACCATCATGTTGGACTCGGTTTACAACACCATAATCAACCGTCGAAACCTGTACCATTCCTTCGCTTAAAAAATCGATCAAGGTATTTGGATTTGCAATTTTTGACACATATTGAATTGGAGGCATTTCTCTATGTAATTCAAAAATATGCGAATCTTGAACTTAAGTTAGATAATCATTTGCTGACGATTACTGGTGCAGGTAGTAATCCCAACTCACCAAACCTCAATCTCAAT
>JACCEA010655063.1_pt1 | contig 12036 bp, 7 predicted proteins | sample 7449851 | NCBI WGS metagenome assembly JACCEA01 (sample SAMN15323453, study PRJNA562643) | freshwater metagenome | isolation source: river surface water | place: USA:Blue River Watershed | collected 2017-08-18 | reverse complement strand
TTTTTTTTAAACTCTTTCTGTATTTTTTACTAGGAGGAAACATTATGTCTACAGACAGTAACTGGAGCTATCAGGCAGAACTTGAGGCAGTCAATGAGATATTGGCAGCTATCGGGGAATCCCCAGTGTCTACCCTAGAGGGTGACGCTAACACTGATGTGGTATCAGCCCGTAGGATTCTACACAAGCACAATCGCCGTGAGCAGTCTCAGGGTTGGACATTCAATACCACCGAGGAAGAGACCTTGATTCCTGATGTATACTCCAACATGATAACATGGTTGCCAACTTACCTTAGGGTTCTCCCTGTAAGTGGTGGCTCACCGTTCATCAACCGTGGTGGCTACATCTATGATAAGGATGCCAAGACCGATAGATTTACCTCCCCGGTAACTGTGAGCATGGTCGAGTTGTACGACTTTGAGCAGATGCCAGAGGTATTCAAATCCTACATCATCACTAAGGCAGCTAAGGAGTTCAACATTAGTTTCTTTGGTGCCCCTGAGATTGATACCGTATTGGGTAACGACTTGATAGACCTTAAGGCCTCCCTGATGGAATATGAGTTAGACTTTGGTGGCTTCAACGCCTTCAACAGTGACCCCTTCATCTCACAGGCAATTCAACGATAAGAGGAGTAAGTTTATGGGACTCGTATCACAATCAATCAAGAACCTCAAAGGTGGTATCAGCCAACAACCTGATATTCTACGCTATGACGACCAAGGTGCATGGCAGTGTAATGCCTATTCGTCTGAGGTTGAGGGTCTACAGAAAAGACCTCCTTCAGTGCATAAGGTACGCTTAGGGGCACAAGGTGGTTATGGAAGGAATCCACTATGTCACATAATCCACAGGGACGAACGTGAAAGATATGGGGTATTCTTCACCGAGGTTGGCACCATAGGTGTGGTAAACCTTCAAGATGGTTCACAACCTACAGTACACTACCCTCAGGGAAACAGTTATTTACAAGGTGGGAACCCTAGGGAGAACCTAAGGATGGTAACAGTGGCTGACTATACGTTCATCATTAACAAGCGGTTTACCATAGAGACAGCGGGGGAGTTAACACCTCAGCATTACCAGAGAGATGGAATCGGACTTGTGTGGCTTAAAGGTGGGCAATATGGTAAGACTTTCTCAATTTGGGTCAATGGGGTATCCGCCTCATATGCGACACCTTTAGGCGACCAACCAAACCATGCATTGTATATAGCCACTGGTCATATTCTTGGTGAGCTAGCTAAGCAGCTTATAGCGAAACTACCCGGATGGTCAATAAACCACGGCTCCAATGTGATGAGCATCGTAGCACCTAACGGTACTTCTGTTAACATTGCTTCATCAGACAACTACAACGGGCAGTTGATGAGCAGTTTTACAACAACAGTTCAGACAACAACTGAGTTACCACCTTCTGAAGTTCCCGGTTGGTGGCCTGTTTGTGTGGCTGGTGAGGCTGGTGATAACCGTGACGATTTCTACCTACACTTTGTGCCAGGTGAGAACGTGTGGCGTGAGATAGCTAAGCCCGGTATCTTAGCCAATCTCGCTAAATGGACTATGCCTTGGGTACTCATCCGTCAATCCGATGGTTCCTTTGTATTCCAGCAAGCTGACTGGAAGGGTAGGGTTTGCGGTGATGAGGATACCAACCCATGGCCTTCATTTGTAGGTCAGACGATAAGCGATGTGTTCTTCTTCAGGAACCGCCTAGGGTTCATCTCAGGGGAGAACGTAATCCTATCTGAGGCAGGGAGTTACTTTAACTTCTTCCCTAATAGTGTAGCTGTTACCGCTGATAGTGACCCAATTGATGTAGCCGTATCGACTAACCGAGTGTCCATCCTAAAGTATGCCGTTCCTTTTGGTGAGGAGCTATTACTATGGAGTTCAAACAATCAGTTCGTACTAGGGTCAGAAGGTATCCTTTCCCCTACATCGGTTAAGCTAGACCTTACGACTGAGTTCGAGGTGAGCGACCAAGCCAGACCGTTAGGGTTAGGACGTGGCGTTTACTTTGTAGCTCCTAGGGCCAGCTACTCATCGTTGAGGCGTTACTATTCGGTACAGGATGTTAGCTCAGTGAAGAACGCTGAGGATTGCTCATCACACGTACCTAGTTACATCCCTAACGGTGTCCACTCAATCACTGGGTCTTCCACTGAGAACTTCATTACGATGCTCACTGCTGGCGCTCCTAACATTGTGTACATGTATAAGTTCCTATACATCAATGAGGACATAGCTCAACAGTCTTGGAGTCACTGGGACTTTGGCCCCGGTGTTATAGTGCTATGTTGCACCATGATTGGCGCTATGATGTACCTTGTGTTGGATACCCCAAGTGGGTTACTTCTGGAGACCATTACGTTCACTCAGAATACCTTGGATTATCATAACGAGCCTTATAGGTTATATATTGACCGTAAGATACCTTATACTATCCCTACAAAGCACTACTACCCAGATATTCACAAAACACAAGCAAGGCTTAGTCACATCTATGGGGCCAACCCTAATACTGGTGCTTACTACTTTGTTATGCAAAATGGTAAAGCCTACAAGTTTGACCCTCCCGATGGTGGTTGGGGAGTTACTGACGGATTGATTGAGTTCGATGGGGATGTTACCGGGCAATTGTTCTTTGTCGGCGAAGCCTATGAGATGGCCTATACGTTCTCTAAGTTCCTCATCAAGTCAACCGATAGTCAAGGCAACACGGCTACAGAAGACATTGGACGTCTACAGTTACGTAGAGCATGGGTGAACTACGAGAAGTCAGGGCACTTTGATGTTCTTGTTCACAACCAAGGGAGGAACTTCAAGTATTCAATGACTGGTCAACGGCTTGGTACTTTGGGATTCGTCCTAGGGTCTGAGGTTCTTGACACTGGACAATTTAGGTTCCCGCTTGCTGGTAACGCTAATAAACTTACTGTTTCCATAACGTCTTCCACTCCTAGCCCAGTTGCTATAATTGGTGGAGGTTGGGAAGGTAATTACGTTCGTCGGTCTTCAGGTATTTAAGGCCAACTATGGGGAGGCACTATGTCTCCCTTAGTCTTGCACATTATATAAGGAGAAACCCTATGACAACTTTTAAGCAAGTTCGATTAACCCCTGAGCATTGTGAATCAATCAGTCATCATTTATCTATTGAAGATATTCGTGAATTGGTTGCTGCTGACCGTTTACACTCTGAGAGCGCTTGTCCTTCTGACATTGAGAATGTACTCATTGATGCACCTCTAAGTCACAGCTATGCTATCATCGGTTCATCCAGTAAGTTTGTGTATGCTGTTGGTGGTGTTACGTTTGATGGCTGTGTATGGTTCGTTACCACTTCACACATTGGTAAAGGTAAATGTCCAGCGTATATCCGTAAAGAGTTCCTTAGTAGACTTAAGGATAACCTTGACCATGCACTGCGTGTTCATGCCCGCATTGAGAACTATGTCTGGTCAGGTAATCGCAAACATGTTGCCTTACTGCGTCACCTTGGTGCTATCTTTGGTGGCCCCGTTGTTCATCCTGCTACAGGTGAAGAGTTCATACCTTTCCACTTTGAGCGTTACTAAGAGAGAGGAGGTGACCTATGTGGGGAATGATTGCAGGTGCAGCGCTTAGCGTTGTCGGTGGCCTGATGAATAGAGGTCAACAGAATTCCGCTCAAGCTCAGATGGAGATGCAACGCCGTAAACAGAACATGGAGTATCTCCGCCAAGGAAACGTGGCTGATGCCAACTTGGTGTTAAAGGCTCAAAGTGCTTTTGAACAAACACGTCAGGAGATTGAGAACGTTAACATTCAGGGAATCAAGGCGTCTTCCTCAGTGCGTACCGCTATTGGGGAAAGTAACCTTGAAGGTCGCTCAATGGATAGAGTCCAACGTGATGTTGATAACGTGGCGTTAAGAACCAAGGGTATGCTAAACACTAACTACAAGCGTGACTATCAGAACATCTGGGCAGAACGTGTTGCTAACAGGGATGCTACTATCTCAGCTATCAAAGGGAATGCACCTCAGGTTCAGCAACAAAGTGGCTTAGGGTCTGCCTTAGGGTTAGTCGTTAACGCTACACAAGGTATGGTCACAGGTGAGAAGCTGTTTAGCATTCTTAAGAAATCATAGGAGGCATTGAATGAGTAAATTACTTCAGGCTCTACAGGGAGTTGAAGCCCCTAAGGTATCACTGAGGGAACTCCAAGGTGCTAACTACAAGGCTGCTGCTGTACAGGTTACACGTAAGGAGCAGACAGATTATGCAGGAGGCTTTAACCAGATTGCAGCAAATATCACTCAAGCCTATGGCATGTACGATGAACGACGTAGACGTGAAGGTGATGAGAAGCGTAACGAGATTCTATTGAAGAACCTTAAGCCTGAGGAACTAGGCCAGTTACGCAGGGATGGCACATTGTTGTATCAGGATGACCCTTACGCAATGAAATCCCTTGAGAAGGAACTAGGACGCATGGAGGCGTTCAACGTTGATGCAACGATTCAACAAAGAGTAGCCAATGGGGACTACAAGACCCGTGACGAAATGGAAGCTGACCGTAGCGCCTTGATGGAAATGTCTCGTAAGAACATGGCCCAAGCCTATGGTATGCCTGAGGAAGGCACTGAGTACTTCACTAAGGGTTACGCTGAGAACATGGTCGATAGAAACATGGCGTTGTATGGCTCCTTCTCTAAGAAGATGGATGAAACCTTGCGCTCAGAATCACGAGTCGCTACCCGGAATAATATCTCTGCGGTAGCCCTCTCAGACCAGACCTCAGGTGCTGACGTTCTGACAGTGGTGAATAGAGCAAGAGAAGATGGCCTTATCCGCAATGACTCGGAATATCTAGACCACATGACCAAGGCAATGTCTGACGTTGTGACCAGACCTAACGGGTACAACAAGGTCATGGAAATGATGGACGCTAAGATAAAGCTGATGGATGGCACTGAGACTACTATGCGTGTACACCTTGGTGAAGAAGGTGCCCGTGGGATTGAACTTGCGGCTGCTGAGAACGTTAACAAGTTTGAGGTGGAGAATGTCCGTGAATTCCGTAATCAGATTACCAACGCTGTGACAATCGACCTTAGTCAGGCAGATGGTTTCGCAACTGGTATGAACCAACTTGTGGCATTGGAAGAACAGCGTAAACTTGATGAGGGTGACGCTAACAACACTTCCCGCGCTCAAGAGATTATGCGAGCAATGGAGCAATTGAAAGCACGGCAGGCTGCATTTAACGATAAGAAGGCCAAAGGTCTTAAGGATGGTATCCAACAGAACAACCGTGTCTTAGCTATCCAAGAGCGTGTCCAGCGTAAACAAGCAGGTGAAGCCCTTCCGTTAACCCTAGAGTCTTACACTGAGACTGAGTTGACCGGGAAGTTCTCCGCTCAGGACTACCAGCACTACTATGACCTTGAGGTTACCAACATTCAGAATAACCCTAATCTGGCTCCTGCCGACAAGCAAAAGCAGATGATGGAGTTAGGCGCATTGTTGAAGTCTCAGGATAGTGCAGGGTTTGGTGCTCGCTATAAGGCTCAGGTAGATGCAGTTAACAATGAGTTCACCAATGTGGCCCGTCAATTGGATGCTGGCTTGGATATGCCTGAAACACCACGTCTTAACTCTTTCGTTGAGATGTACAAGGCTAGTCCTGCTGACTTCATTGAGACCTATGGTGACGACTCAGAGATTGCCCTAACTGTTCAGGCCATTGCCGATACTGGTATCTCTCCTGAGATTATCATCAAAGGTAAGGCGAGTCTTGGCAAGTTGAGCAAGGAGCAACGTGTGCTCTCTGACCAACAGTTCACCACTATGTTTGAGAAGCGTGGGACATTCCCAAGGTTGCCACAAGCTGACCAACAGGCTCTACGCACATGGTATGCCTCTATGACTGGGCTTGATGATGCACAGAAAGGTAGTGCTATCGACAAGTACCTTGAGGAACGCTATGTTGACATTAAGCAGAAGTCAGGGCGAGGTGTCATTGGGACTATGCCTAAGGAGTTCTTCAGGTTGAACCCTGAGGACAAACAAAGTGCTGACCAAGGGAATGCAATCTTCAATGAGATGCTTGATGAGAAGTTCAAGGGAGTCGATGTTGTAGGAATGTCCGTGATGAGTGATGGCAACCGTGTCATGATTCAAACCGGGTATGGCACTACAGCGTACATCTACAAGGAGGATATGTTGGAGCGGTACAATAAGGCCAAGGCTGGCAAGAAGTAAACTAGAGGCAGTCACATCGTGTGGCTGTCTTAACCTAATAACAGGAGGCTTTGCGCATGAATAACTTATATAGTCAACTTCAAGGGTATGACCCAAAGGAAATGGCTAAGATAGCAGGTAAGCAATTTGGGTTAGGTGAAGGGCAGATGGTAGGTGTTGGCACACTTGAGTCAGGTTTTCAAACCAATGCTCAGGCCAAGACCTCCTCCGCGCGTGGGCTGTACCAGTTCACTAAGGGCACTTGGGATTTCCAGATGAAGACCAATGCGGCTAAGTATGGGATACCTGAGGGAGCAACCCCAGACGACCCGGTAGCTAACACCATTCTAGCAGGTGCCTATATGAAAAGTAATGCTGATTCCTTTAAGGCCACCTTTGGGACTGACGCTAACCCTACCGATATTTACCTTGGTCACTTCCTTGGTACAGGTGGGCGCAACAAGTTCATGAAGGCGTACCTTGAGAACCCTAATGCAACCGTTCAGTCTGTAATTGACCCTGACCAGTATGCGGCTAACGCAAAGATGCTTAAGGGTAAAACCTTAGCGGACTTGTATCAATCGTTCAACAACAAGTTGAGCGCCTATGTTGGTCAAAGCGGTAAAGCACCTGAGGGTAAGTTTGGTCTGGATATAACTAAAGGTCAGGCTCCTGAGGCAATGCCTTCCAAAGAGTTTAAACCTGAGGATGTTGTCGAGGAGAAGGGATTCTTTGATGATACATGGGCAACCGTAAAGGCTGAACTCACGTTATCAACATTTGGTAGAAACATAGGGGAACGTAAAGGCCGTACTGATACCAGTGAGCTATCCCGAGAGGCCCGAGATATCGCCTCTCAGGCTGGTGATGTTGATGTGCCTTCACTACCAAGGTATGCTGCTGTTGAGCGAGCGTCTCAGCGTAACCTTCAAATGATGACAGGTAAACGTGCTGTTATCGACAATGAACCTCTTGAGGTCATTACGATTACACCTAAGATGCTGGAAGACATTAAGAAGACAGGTCTTGATGATAAATGGCTACCATTCTTACGTGGAGCTACAAGCGCCAATGATCTAGCTGCTAAGATTGACCAAGCGTTAGAACTTCAGGCTGCTGATAAGATTCGTAAAGAGGCTGGCACTGGAGCACAACTTATTGGTGGACTAGCAGGTGCAATTGGTGACCCTACTTCATATATCCCTATTGGTGGTGTCGCTGCCTCCATTGGCAAACGGGTAGCAACCCAAGCCAGTTATGGTGCTATGTCTGGTGCCTTTACTGAAGGTTCGTTGGAGAACTTTACTGGTGGTGCCATTGAGGGAGACTATGGTTCAGCCATTGTTGGTGGTGCTGCATTCGGTGGAGGCTTAGCGTTCGCAGGTGGTATGTTCGGTAAGTTCATGGGTAACCGTATGTCTGCCAGAGAGCAAGCTATCAATGCTGGTGCTGAGGTTGACCCATCGTTACATCCCACTGTTCGTGCTGACGATGCCCGTGGATTTGTGGATAGCCCAGATGAGCCGGGTGCGGTGATTAATTCAGAGGGTCAGATTCTCAGTGCTATGAACCCAATGAACCCTAAGACTCAGGCTCTAGCTGACGACGCTATCAAGGCAGCACGCTCTATTACTCCGGGTCACCGTAACTTGCAGGACATTTCAATATCGGTTCTAAGTAATGAAGACGTGACTGTGCGTAACATAGGTCAAAACCTAATGCGCTCATCTACAGGTATTGAAGGTGGTGGCTCAGGTCTACAACGTATGGTGGCTGAGGATATTGTACGGCAGTTAGGCATGAGGGATAACGCTATGTACTTTGACCTTAAGAAGCAACTCAATGATGCTATGGAAACTGGTGTATTCGGCCTTAATGCTGATTCCCGTATGACAGCACAGCGAGGCATCGTAGAGGCTATCGAGTCAGGAGACTTGTCTAAGCTGACCCCTGAGCAGATGAAGGTAGCGGAGACAGTAAGACAGAACTTCATTAATAAGTTCGATGATGCTAGTAACCCTGCTAAGTTTGGCAATGGTGATGCTCCTCCAGTGTTCGAGTCAGGCCGCAATGCCAGCAAGTACTTCCCTCAGATATTTGAGGAAGGTAAACGTAATGCTGCTATTGTACGCTTTGGTGGAAACCAAGGGTTGCAAGATGCCATAGCGTTCAACTGGAAGAACCAATATAAAGCAGACCACAACGGTGTTAAGGCTCACTTTGCTGAGATATTCAAAGAGGATATTGCCGCTGGTAAGAACCTAGATGAGTTGGTTGACGACTATATCAACTCCAAGTCATATGGTATCGCCCATGCTGGTGACTTCACCCATAGCTCAAGTTTGGCTGAGGCTGATATTCGTCCGTTCTCCTCAGTAACATCGAACAATGACTTCACCAAAGAGCGTAACATCTTTGATTCAGCGTTCAAGACGATTGCTGATGATGGTGTGGAGTTCGCCCTAAATGACCTACGTCACTTTGACATTATGAATACGGTTGGGATGTACAATCGCCGTATGAATGGTGACATTGCAATACATGGGTCAACAGGGAGTTCAACAGCAAGTCTAATCCAGAAGATTAACGAGGTTGGTGATAACCTAGGGAAGAAAGACCTTCAGGAAGTCGTTAAGATTATCACTGGTCAGGCCCGTAGAGACCCTACTGGAACTTGGGGTTCAGCCATTAAGAGTCTTCAGGACTTATCGTTTGCTGCTCGTGGTGCTATGATGTGGACTAACCAGATTGCTGAAGGTGCAGGATTTGCCGCTAACAGGACTCTGAGTTTCATCCGTAACATTGACAGAAAGATTGATGGACTGATGAACCCAAGGTCTAAGTTCTCTAAGAAGGACATTAAGGAGTTCCAGCGTACCATGTTCGGTCTGGAGTTCAATGATGTTATGGCCCCGTCGTTCTCCCAGTACAAGGAGTCACTGCAAGCTACAGGAGCAGGGAACGTTGCAGCCAACATAGCGGCTAGTGGTCGTGTGGTAACATCTACACTGGCACGTAACTCCCCGTTCACCCATATGCTCTCTAAGTCTACTCAGTTCCTGATTGATAAGGCAAGAGGTGCAACCTTAGGTGATGTGGCTGACGATGCTCTTACAGGTCGTGTGATGTTCACCGATGCACAGCTTAAGTCTGCTGACATTACGCCTGAGCAGTATCAGGGTATCAAGGATATGATGAAGCAACACCTTAAGGAAGACAAGAACGGAAACCTGAAGATTAACTCTAAGGCGGTACTCAATGATGTTCGCTCCAATGACTTGTGGCGATTGGCTGAGGCAGTGGCTAATGAGACAGTCTTCAGAACAGGGAAGATAGGTCAGGCGTATACCCGTGCTCCCGGTGCAGGTATGGGGATGGTACTACAGTTCAAAGCGTTTGCCATTAAGGGTCTCAATGGTCGCTTCATGAAGGTACTCAATGAGGCTGGACAAGGAAGGGCAGTTGACCATGCGTTCCACACTATGTTAGGCATAGGGTTTGCTGGTGCTATTTATGCTGCACGTTCTCACGCTAATGCTTTTGGTATGCCTGATTCCAAGAAGGACAAGTACTTGGATAAAGCCCTTAGTCCATCCGCTTTGACCTACAATGCGTTGTCACGTAGTTCAATCATAGGTATTCCCCTAGGGTCTGCTGGTATGATTGGGCCTGATGCTGCTAAGATGGGTAGAACCACACTTGAGGCCGACCGCTTCAATGAGGAGAAAGCCGACCTTAGCGTCAAGACAACCAATAGACAGCAGGTTCAAGATGCTATGGGCAAGTTCGTAACCGATGCTATCCCCGCTGCTGGCATGCTGGCTGCTGGTGGTGCGTCTGCTATGTCTGCCGCTGACTGGGCAACCGCTGATGAAGGGCATGAGTCTTATGAGCACAAGAAGGCTTTCATAGGGAATATCCGTGGGTTGCTACCTAATGACCCGTTCACTCAGAAGCTGATTTCAATGTGGGCTGAAGAGGTGGACGTCTACGATAGATAACGCCAACTATAAGGGAGGAGCATAACGTTTCTCCCTTTCTTTTAATAACGTAAGGAGGTACACAATGAGTAGTGGAACCCGCGCACCTTCAACAATTGTAACGGTGCCTTTGGTAGGACAGACCGAGGTCGGTATTCCTTTTGAGTATCTAGCCCGTAAGTTTGTCGTATTGACGTTCCTAGGTGTTGACCGTTTACAACTGGTGCTTAATATTGATTACCGCTTCATTAATGCTACCAAGGTTTCTCTTATCCGCCAACCTCCAGCAGGTTATACCCGATTGGAGATTCGTCGTCAGACTTCAGCCTCAGAACGCTTGGTTGACTTCCACGATGGTTCTATCTTGAGGGCTATGGATATGAACCTCTCACAGGTACAGACTCTCCACGTAGCTGAAGAAGCTCGTGATTTGACTGCTGATACCATTGGGGTAAACGATGAGGGCCACCTTGATGCTCGTAACCGTAAGGTAATCAACTTGGCAAGGGCCACTGACCCGGCTGATGCAGTTAATCTATCGATGCTCACTGAGTATGATACATCTACGTTGAACAACGCTAACGCTGCAAAGGTTAGTGCTGATAGTGCGTATGATAATGCTGTAATAGCGTTATCTGCAAGAGATGCTGCCAAGGCTTCTGAGACTAATGCTCTGGCAAGCTCTAACTATGCTGAGAACCAAGCGGTACTGGCTAGAGATGCTAGAATTGCTGCTGAGATTGCAAAAGACTCTGCTAACACTTCTGCTGTACAAGCTGGTCGTCATGAGGAGGGCGCAATCGCTTCAGGTGCTCAAGCATTCGTACAAGCTGACCGTGCTCGTGATGAGGCTGACCGAGCTAAGGCTGAGGCGGATAAGCTCGCTAACTTCAACGCCCTTGCTGGTGCTATTGAGTCTGTTGGGTTATCTCCAGATTATACCGTAACTTGGAAAGGCAAGCAGGTAATAAATGGCACACTTTCGGTAAAAGGTAGTACAGCCCTTACTACCCTTACGGCAACTGAAGACTGCACCTTTAATAAAAATGTTGTGATAGGGGGCGCATTAACAGCTAATAAGAACATTGAGGTAAAGGGCAGTATCACAGTTCTGAATATAGTAAGAGGCCTCACTGGGCAATTCGCTGGGTACACTAACCATGCCTCCCAAGGGACACATATTGGCTGGAATGACTCAATGGGCAACGGGGAGTCTGCCTTTGTTAACAACAGAGGTGCTGGCGCTGGTGGGTTCACCTTCAGAGTAGTTAACGCTGCGGCCACCGCTGAGCTTGGTCGGGTAAGTTTTACTGGTACAGGGGAGATTCTATGTACAGGAGGGATTACCGCTAATGGTACTATTTATGGTGGTAGTTCCCCAACATCATCAGCCTTAGCCACTGACGGCAACGTTCGAGGTTCAATCTGGGGAGGCTGGTTATCTACATTCCTTGCTGGCCACGGTATATCCGATAGTCGCCTTAAGGAAGACATTAAGGATTCCACAAAGTCAGCACTAAGCGACATTGAGAAGTTCCGCTTTGTTGAGTTCAAATGGGGAGACAGGTTGTCCCCTTATAAGAGAACTTCAGGTGTATCTTGTGGTGTCATTGCTCAAGAGGTCGAACAGATTGATGAAACCTATGTCACAATCCGTGATGCCTCTAGCACTGGAGGCCATGCCGATGAACGTGGCCTAGATATGGCTAACCTACTGACCTTGGCCCTTAAGGGTATCCAAGAGTTGCAACAAGAAGTAAAGCGTTTAAGAAGTGAACTAAACAAGTAACGCTACGTGAAATCTGGAAAGATTGTAGCACTAT
>JACCEA010288241.1_pt1 | contig 12036 bp, 6 predicted proteins | sample 7449851 | NCBI WGS metagenome assembly JACCEA01 (sample SAMN15323453, study PRJNA562643) | freshwater metagenome | isolation source: river surface water | place: USA:Blue River Watershed | collected 2017-08-18 | reverse complement strand
GGGGGGGGGGGGGAGGGGTCTATCGAAGGACTTAAAAATTAGTGAGTTCTAAATGTAAAGTGAGTTTTTGGAAACCATGGAGGCGACAAGGAGAAAATGATTATTTGTAACCATATTTTGTAATGTGATGAGGAGATTCATAAATTAACACGTGGAATTGAGATAGCTAAATGTAGCTTTTTAGAAATGGAATTGTTAATTTAATACTATAATGCTAATCGTCAATTATTTTATAATGTTAATTACATATCGCACTTGAGGGGATTCTATTGATACAAACTCTGGACAAATTCATTGAGTCGTTCGCTCACTATATTATTATCTAGACTATTTCCGTTATTATCTGTATAAGGTAAACTCAAATGATATTTAGCCAATGCTTCTGCATTGTAAAACCGCGACATATGCCTGGATCCATTATCACAAATAATTGTAACTACATTACTACCCAGTGGGAAATGCTCTAACGCTTTCAATGTTGCAGTAATATTTAAAGCAGACGATGATCCAACAAATAATCCTTCATTGCGTATCAACCAATGTGCAACATTCACAAATTCTTGATCAGCAATAGAATATGCGTAATCGATTTTGGCTTGCTTAAAATTCTGTGTAAGTCGATCCAATCCAACTCCTTCGACAATACTATCATAGCGATGTTTACGAATAGTACGTTCGGATTGTTGCTTGGTATAACAAACATTGTGCATCACTTTGTGATATAAACTGGATCCAGGAGGATCGGCGAGAATCACTTTGATTGTATTATTTTTTTCTTTTAGAAACCTGAGACAGCCACACAATAGCTATAAATGAGAAGGAGTATTCAGCAAGAACTTGTTAACTCACCTTGAAACACCGGCGATTGTTCCTCCAGTTCCAGAGCTCATAACAAACCCATCGATCTGTCCATTTAATTGTCTCCATATCTCTGGCCCAGTAATGTCATAATGGACTTGATAATTAGCTACATTTTCGAACTGATTAACGAATACTCCACCCAATTCATCTGCAAGTCGCCTTGCCGTATTGACATAGTGATCTTTGCTAGCAATAGCACAAGATGGGACGATGACGACATTTGCTCCTAGGTTCATTAATAATTGCCTCTTTTCCAAAGCTTGGTCATCGGGCATAACTATATGAAGCTTGTAGCCTCGAGCATTACACTGATAAGCTAAAGCAATACCAGTACTCCCTGATGTGCCTTCTACGACATCCATACCAGGTTTAAGTAGACCTGATTTTTCAAATGAGTCTAGCATGTGTTGAACAGCTCTATCTTTACCGGTGCCTGCAGGATTATTGGACTCCATCTATTCAATTCATGCAATAATTTCACCATGGTAATAGTGGAAAATGTGATGTCCATACCTTAACAAATATATTTCGTCCCGTCATCTGAGAAAGCTTTGATAATCTAATTAGAGGTGTGTTACCAATGAGTTGATCATAAGATGTATGGCGATCCGATGATGAGGAGGAGGAGGAGCGACATATTCTCCAACCCTGAAGAATGGCATAAATAGCTCCACTCCCAAGAGAAAAGTAGACCCAATCTTCCATTATGATAGAGTGATACGCCAAAACATAGCTCGAAACGAGAAACTAAATACATAATCAATCGACAAAAAAAGCAAAGAGTTTTTTAGCCTGTCGAAATGAGGTCGGATACACTAGTGTACCATACTTTTCAAACCACAAAACCACCCGCGTTTCGTTGTTGAGCACAAATTTTGCTTTTTTCCAAACAATTAATTTATTAAACCTTCACGAGTAAGACAGTAAGACAGTATTGTTCACACCACCCAGCTATCTTTAATATTGAGGTATTCAAGGAGATAATTAATATTTTTCAGCTGTCCATAAATCGTTAATAGATGTTTTGGTGATGTGTAGATAAAGAGTCCTGAGCATATCCTAACCTCCTCACCGTCAATCATTCTATCGACATCGCTTACATAGAGTGTTGTGTTAGTATTAACTTATTGGTTGGTCAATTTTTATTTTGCATATTTATTTGTTATCTTGCATTCCATCATGTCACATAGTATGCCATCATCATCTTCTATTCCTCACCATCTTTCGTCATCTTCTACTACCCCAACTAGGTCATCACCAACTGTAGGTGTTGCAGATCCTCTTGAAGCCTTGTACCAACAAGGTATTACCCTTCGTACTACGAGAGATTATGAAAACTCTTTCAAATGCCTCAATCGTGCTGCTCAATTGGGGCATATGCGAGCAATATTTGCCGTGGGTTGGGCTTACTACCAAGGTTTAGGTATGGAAATTGATTTAGAGAAAGCCATGGGACACTTCCAGCAAGCTGCGCAGTTTGGTAATGATAATGACGCAGCCTACTATCTCGCACAATGTTGTATACAGCGTAATGAAGTCAATGGATCCAGTGCAACAAGGATGTCACACTGTAGTAATATCCACCAAACGGGCACAATGAGTCCCTCGTCGTCTTCTTCATCGCCATCTTCTTCATCTACTAGTAATTTCGCAGAGCAATCATCATTTGGAGTAGTAGCTGCTACGATTCCATTTAGTGGGGCAGATAGTATAGTCTCTAGCGGTGGCGGAAATAATGAGGTTGGTGTGAACTTTGCGATGGAGGCGATGACTTGGTACTTGGTAGCAGCGAGGCGTGGTCATGCTTTATCACAATATCGTTTGGGAATGTTTTACATGGAAGGTTATGGTGTTGAACCTGACCCAGTGATTGCATTGCAATACCTGCTACAGGCTGCCGAACAGCAGTACGCCGAGGCAGAGTATCGAGTAGGGCAATGTTATGAACATGGTATCGGTACAGAAGTAGACCTTGCCCTCGCCTATCAGTGGTACTTAAAAGCTGTACACCACAACAATGCCTTAGCCCAGTTTCGTCTGGGTCAATGGTATGCTGAAGGAAAAGCTGGTTTTTTGGACAAACAACCTGTTCAAGCTTGTCAACTACATACCTTGGCCGCAGAGCAAGGTTATTTACCTGCACAACTCAATCTAGGTTGGTGTCATCGATACGGCGTTGGTACAGAAGTATCAATGGAAAAGGCAGTTTATTGGTATAGTAAAGCGGCGGACCAAGGTAGTCCTGCAGCGCAAGATCAACTTGCATTTTGCCTGATCAACGGTTTAGGTGTCGATCGCAATGAAGGGCAAGGTGTTGAGTTCTATAAAAAAGCTGCTAATCAAGGATATATCGAAGCACAATTCAATTTAGCCTGCTGTTATCGTGATGGGATTGGAATTCAACAAAATCCTGCTCTTGCTGCACATTGGTTTGAACAGGCAGCAAAACATGGTGACCATCAAGCAATGAACAATCTTGGTTGGTGTTATCGGCTTGGTTTTGGTGTTGAACAAAATGATCAAAGGGCATTTCAATGGTATATGGATGCTGCAATTGAGAGAGATTCCATTGCATGTGCAAATGTTGCCTATTACTATCGACATGGGATTGGAGTCGAATTGTCGTTGTCAAAAGCTATAGAATGGTACCAGATTGCAGCAGAAGCTAACGATGCAATTGCTCAATATGAGCTTGGATGTTTGCTTTACCACGCTGTGGACTTAGGACTTGATGGTAAAAATGGATTAGTGCGTGATCAAGATGTGGAGAGTTCCGGGTATCAGCAACGAAGTTATGAACAACTTCTTGAAGGTATAAGTTGGTTACAGCGAGCTGCGAGTCAAGGTTCCGAGAAGGCGATGCAGAAGTTACAAGAAATCGCAAAAGGAGATACTAACTCTTCGCATCAAGCACAGTCATTTAATGATCTTGATCTTTCCACCCTTTCGCAACAACCACAACCATACCCAATTCAGCAATTATCGTTCCCGAGTGAGGCATTGACCAATATACCTGGGATTGATGATCCATGGGTTACGGCGGCAATATCTCGGGCAATGGAAGAAATGTCCAGTAGGTATGGTTTTGAGCCACAACGCGAAGTTGGAGGGGATAGTGGTAGCAATGGTGGTATTAGCGCAGAAGACGTTACCGGGGGCATTATGTATGGATAGAATTAAAATGAATGTTGCTGAAGTGAAATCGTCAGTAATGGATTAGGTGGATTTGTTTCTTGACCGGAGAGATATGAGTTGTGATGTTTATCTACTGAGATGGTCCTGTCGCACTAATTTTTACAGCTGGATTGTTTAAATGATCTACAGTGCTCTACTTCAATTTCTTATTCCTGCAGAACAGTAGCAATGGTGGACGATTGCATGACCAAAGCAGATATAGTCATGTAGGATATTTTCTCATCAAATATGAATGTACTGAGAATGCAGATTTGTTTTTGAGATATGTATTAACACGTTAATTCATAAATAATTGGAATTATATGCTGGTATCTGCACGGAGCTATACCATAGGTTAGTTGACATAAATTGTGCATTCAACAAAATCTCTTAAACAAACAAGTTCACATCTTCCATCACAATTCATTCATGAGTGAGGCAGTCTAAAAATTGCAGATTCGACTATTTTGAAACATATTAACGAGCCACACAGCAGTTGTGGGATGGCTCTATAAAAAATACTACTATATAATATTATTCTGAATCTTACATTGTATCCAACTCAACCAACAAACCGGAATCTGTTCCAACTTTCGTCTTTTGATGCAATTCACAACAGTTTCCCAAAGAATGAGATATCTTTTGGTTTCATGACACTCAAGCTGGCGCACAAAAAGAATATACAGCGAGTCGTGAAATTTAGATTGCTACAAAACAAAGCCGTCACAAGATACGTTCGTGACACCCTTCATACATAAATGTAACAATCTAACCGCTTATATGGACTTATTATGAAACAACTACACCATACACTCACTTGCATATTTATTATTACCTTTCCTTACTGTATAAGGCTATCTTTATTCTAGTCTTTTGAACACACTATATTCCCTACCAAAAATAACACAATTTCCAATTCTCCACATCGACGCTTCGATTGGTTTAGATTATAATACCTATATTAGCATGATGTTCTTGTATTGTTTGGAACACGAGCAACCAATAATGAAACAAATAGGTTGACAGTTGAAAAGAATCATAACATGCATGAAGACTGTAATACCTCATTGCTTACTTCTTCTGATCACTGAAGGCTGCCACGTCATGAAACATCTTTGAGTGATTGTATAGTAGGAGACGGAATAACCACATCCCATTTATCTTATCCTGACAGTGGAAGTTATATCAAATACATGCACAATGCCAAATGATTCATCGATTATCGTCATTACTCACGCTAAACATTACAACTTACATGTAAGCATGCAGAAATATTGCATTCATACAATATCACAACAGACCAAATAAATAGTCGATTCTTTCTTTTTTTTCTTGGCTAACTCATTTATTTCTTTTGTGGACTTCCCATAGGTGTTAACTCGCCACCTTCTCGGACATGACGTTCCCATAGTGCCTTAAATAATCCCTTGTCTTGTGCTAGCAATGATTGCGGAGCATCATATTCTTTTGCAAATCCTTTATCCATCACTAACACTTTCGTACTATCAATGATCGTGTGAAGTCTATGTGCAATTGTAAGTACAGTACATTCAGCAAATTTGGTTCGAATCATGGTTTGAATAAACACATCGGTCTCTGCATCAATCGAGGCGGTTGCTTCATCCATGACAAGCACCTTTGGTTTACGTAAAATCGCTCTTGCAATACAAATCAATTGACGTTGACCAGCACTAAAATTATCACCACCTTCAGATACTAATTCCTCTAATTTATTCGGTAAACTTTGAATATGATCAAACATATTGACACTACGAAGTACTTCCCATACTTCTTCATTGGAAAATTCATCGAATGGATCTAAATTAAATCGTACCGTAGAAGAAAACATTACTGGCTCTTGTGGAATAATACATAACTTAGAACGCAAAGTCTTCAAAGGAACAGTGGCAATATCAATATCATCAATAAAGATTTTACCACCAGATAATTCTTCAACACGAAATAATGCAACCATTAGACTACTTTTACCACAACCGGTACGCCCTGCAATACCAATTTTATCCATGGCATTAACTTCAAATGAGACATCTTTTATGACTAATGGCCCTTCGCGGTAACGCATGCTCACATTTTCAAAGCGAATTCTACCATGTGATGGCCAATCGGATGGAGGTGCACGTACGATTGCTTTCTCTTCGGCACCCTGGATGTCATCAAGCATATTCATCTCAATATCTCCACCAGTTATGAAGTCATCATATCCGAAGTCATCTTCCTCATCGTCATTGTCGCTTACTTTTTTCGATTCTGGAATTTTCCTCGTACCATCATCAGTGACATTTGCACTAACAGGTTGAGCAGTGTTATTGCTCACATCTGATAATTCATTTCGTTCTTCCGCTCCTGCTAGTTCGATATACTGCTTGATTCGCTCTACTGAATTAAAGTGTGCCTCAACGATTGCCATGGTACGAACAAGAATCTTCATTAATGCTGCCAATTGAATCGAATATGATAAGCCAAGACCAAGATACTTCGCCGGAATAAAGTCATTATCTTTCAAGGATACCGTCAAAGCACCCATAAAGAACATGATCAAAGCACCGAGAAGATCCAAACGAATGGCTAACCATTGGCCGGCAATATGCTGCATCACTCCAGGTACTGTATTCTTGTTTGCATAAGTCTCTAAAGTCGAAATAAAACGATCTTGTTGACCATATGCACGAATTGTACTTGCTCCTGACAGGGTTTGTGAAAAATCAGCATATATCGGCGAGCGAGAAATGGCTTCCAATCGAGCAATCGCTGTATTAGGTTTACGAAAGAAGCTTTGGAATTGATAATATAAGAAGATCAATGGAACTGCCAGGATTAGCAACGTGCCTTTCGTTGCACCAGCAATACCTGCGAAATATCCTACCGTAGTGATACCAGTAGTAATGACTTGGATCACTGTCATTGGCAAATCTTCATCAATAGTTGCAATATCTTGAGAGAAACGATTAAGAATACGACCAACTGGAGTAACATCAAAGAAAGAAATTGGCATAAATAAAATTTTTTCTAATAATTTATCGTGAAAAATTCGAGTAGAATAACCACGATGCCAAGTAAAAATCAATCTCGTCGCTACAAATGTGACGAAACCTCCCATAATCATACCAGAGTAACCTTTGTACCAATATAATGCTCTACCTTCAGTCATATCCCGGCGATAGAATAAATTATCTATTGTTGTCTCCTCACCCCAATCAGCTAACCAGAAATTCGAATTGATTAAAAACACTTGTGAAAAGACTTGACATAAAACACTAGCCAAAAATAGCCATGGACCACCGATCTTGATATATGTCCACACTACAGACAAACTTATATTACCTTCGTTTTTATCTTCTTTGGACATTAGATTATCAAAGAGTTCTTCATCTTCTCCATCCAAAGTTCCACTGACATAACCTTTCAATTGACTGGGAGGTTGTTTCATGAAGAACGACTGAGCATGTAAACCGCCGAATCCATGACTACCACCTTCCTCATCCAAAGCATCGATTGCATCGTCAATAGCATCTTGATTGTCTTCTTCAGCATTTATATACTTCTCAACATCTATTCCACTCGCCATTATCTCTTCATAACTACCAGCAGCTTTCAAGGTACCGTCGTTATCAATGATGATAATTCCATCACATTGCGGAAGAATATGCAACTGATGTGTGACAAGCAAGCGAGTCTTTCCATCAAGAGTCCCTTTGATACATTCCTTAAAGATATGACGACCTACATGTGCATCCACTGCTGATAGTGGATCATCAAGCAAATAAACATCCGCATCACTGTAAACTGCTCTAGCAAGACTGACACGAGCCTTTTGACCACCTGAAAGATTAATACCGCGCTCTCCGATTTCTGTTTCAACTCCTCCAGCGAGAACATCGACATCATCTTCCATACAAGCAGAATAAATTACTTCCTCGAACCAATCATCATCGTTCACTTTACCAAATAAAATATTTTCTTTCAGTGTTGCATTTACAATCCACGCACGTTGATCATAATATGCAATCGAAAGAGGCATTGCATCACCACTTAGATTCCTCTTTTGTGCCAGGATAAGCTCACCTTGACGCCTATACATTTCTCCCAGGATTGCAGACAATAGACTACTCTTTCCACTGCCAACTGATCCGATTATTGCTATCAATTGGCCTTGTTTGATCTTAAGATTTAAGTTGCGTAGAGTATGATCAGCACGGTTAGAAAAGATGTTATCGGTATCAACTAATTCTGCACGCAAGCCACCAGGGTTTGGAGATTCAACGTCCGTAACATCATCATGAACCGATAATTCCTGATAAGCAGAGTCTGCTTTGTTGACCAATAATGCTTCCTGCATTTCATTCGATACCGATTCAGAGGTAACAGGATTCCATGATGCACAAAAATTCTTAAATTCAATTGCGATGTCCATAATATCGTCTCTATTGTTGTTTATATCCATAGAGTATGATTCCTTTTTCTTCTTCTTGTTATCACTATCCATAGGAGCTGGTACTATTTCTTTATATGTCACATACGAGGTCATTTCTTCTTCTCCTAAAAAAGCGAATATACGATTCATTGCAACTTTTGATTGATTGAATTGTTGAAGTCCAACAGGTAAGGACGTGAACGGTACAAGCATTATACCAAATAAAGCAATCAATGTAAATGCTTTGGCAGCATCTAATTGATCCCCTTGAGAAACCATTGTAATAAAAATCAACAAAATTTGAATTTGTGGTGCGCACATCAAAAGAATAGTCCCAACAGATTGAAAAAGCATCGCCATCTTCATTAATGCCGATATTTCTTCATTGCGCAATTCACGCAACATCTTGACAAAAGCATCCTCCCAAGCATAATACTTAATAATTCGAATACCACTTAACACTTCATTGATTAATTTCACACGGCGATCAGTCAAATTAATCTTTAAGGAACGAATACGAAATACTATACCAACAACAACACCCATTAAGGGAATAGTCAACAATGAATATCCTAAGCCAATGAACATTAAATCTTGCACTTGTCCATAGATGAAATACAAACAAACAGCAATTTGGAAAGGAGCTAAGATCAAAATAGTCATTTGCGAATTGATGTAATTCCGTATTTGATTTGTATCATCAGAGAACATTGTAATAATATGCCCAGCGGATAGTTTTTGTCGAGCAAAGGAGGAAATTTTCAACGATTTGCGGTAGATAGCATTAATCAAAACATTCCTACTACCCGCACCAATATGTCCCATTATAACATTACTGTGGGCCTGTGCGATGGAGGCAAGAAAAGGACAAATGAACAAAAATGCAACCATAATCCACAAATCACTTTCAGAATAATCATCCAAACCTTGGAAATGTCTCACAAGACGTGTTAATATATTAATCGGACCGAATTGCAATGCAGCAGCAAATGCAGCTAATAAAAGTCCCCGCCGTAATTTATGTGTTCCTATCGTACGCCAAATCGCTTTCCACAATGATCGTCGATGTACCTGTTGGACAGAAATCTCTTTTTTGTATTCATCAACAAAACGTTCATATAATAATTCACTTCGATCTTGTGGAGAAATTCCACCAAGATCTTGTAAATCTAATGAACCTTTCTTATTTCCGACCGTGAAGACGCGATTAAGATAAGCCAAGGATATGAATGACATAATATTTGATGAATCTTCAAAGTTCATGTCATCCAGATCATATAAATCGTATTCATCTTGATTGGTGGCAGCGGATGAACGAAGATTACTACAATTTGAAGTGAAAGAGGCAGTTCGTATCGCTGTTTTTTCAGGAGTACTTGCAGCAAGGCTACCATTGATATCTTGTTCTTCAGGTGCTGAGTCCACAGTCAATCCCATGGCAATTCCACCATCTCCTCCAATACCAGCTAGGGCACCACCAATATCACCTCCTTTAGTTCTCCCTTCTTTACCGCTTGGACTTCTCGCAATGCTGCCAGGGCTTGGTTTCTCTGGGGAAGGAATTTCAATCGTATATTCAGAAATGGACACACGTTTGAGACTCGGTGATTTCTCTTTTTGCAATATACTAGTCGGGCTTATCGGACTGCTAGTACCTATTGAGCCACCAATACTACCGTTCGCATATGACACAGATGCAGCTGTTGGTGACGATGCAGGCACAGTGGAAGGTGAAGAAGTTGGCGATGGAATTATGGGAATATCCAAATGAGAAGGTGCAAGAGGTGGTCGTCTCATACCACCACGACTCATTGAACTTAAATCTAACTCTAATGTTATACCATTTGGACTTGTTCGATTACTTGTCGTGCTATCTTGCACTGCGTTTTGCTGGCGGGAAATATCGTGCAATAAATCACCATTAGCAGACATTTTTTGTGCAAGCTAATCCAATGAAAAGAGAAAAAACACAATGATTTACAAAATTCTCATTCAAACTATTGATTGGTTAAACAGTTGTGTGCAATGTAACTGATTTCTAGATTTTTGTTCACCAACTATTATATTTATTTACAATTGTGCACGTGGGTGTATGCCATATGGGATGGCGGGTGTGGATCTGAGTGGTGAGGACTCTTTACAATTATTATTGCATTATAATGGTTCTTTAAATGTAAATGGTAGAGTTCTTGTGGCAAACTTAGGGGCTTATGCAGTAAATACACCTACAATTTCAGTGTGATTGAATATTCTCCATTTGATCGAATGCACCTTTCAAACTGTCTCTAACATCCATGTATGCTGTCAATAATGCACTCTTGTTTTCTGACGATGCAGTTATATTGTTTGCATCGACTAAAGTTTCCAATCGTTTTATTGTAGTTTGTAATAACATTTTTGATGCGTATAAGTCTTCTTTCTTCACTTCTTTGTAACGATGTGAATCAACTAACATATCAGCAATGGTTGTCAATGCTCTTATCTTATCTTCCTCTTTCTCCCAATTTGATTCGGAGATTGCAGCACGCCACTGTAAACAAATTGGTAAGTACCGCACTCAATATATAGCTAGCTATAATCATTTAATACCTGTTTTGTTCTAGCTTCCAATGCCAAAGAGTATCGCCCCAGAGAACTTTGAAACATAGCAATTAAATCCCAGACATTTGGATCACTCTTTACTGAATTGGTCATTTTATGCAATAATTCTTCAAGGGAACTCCCCAAACTAGGCAATTCTGGGACAATATCCCGTTCTTCTGAGCGCTCATTATCATTCTCGGGAGATATAGCATGTTCCAAGGGCGTATCTTCGCCGGTTTCTTTCATTAATGTCTCTTTTTCGGCTTGTATACTGGCATGTGTGAGATTTACCACAACTTTGATTAGGTAAGCAAGTTCTTTGAAATGAATGGGACGTTGAGACTTGTATCTCATATCTAGCAGAGTGTTCATATGACGAATAACTTCTTTCCATCTGCTCATAGCAATATTCACCATCATCAAATTTTCAAACACTCTCCAATCTTCACGTTTATGCTTAGCCGCTTCTGTCAATGCATGATATGCTTTTGGCCAATTCTTCAAACGCATATGTATAGCCCCCATGTTTGTCCAGGCTTCACCAGATTCAGGGTCTTGTTGGACACAGCGTACAAATGCTAGCAATCCCTCTTCCCACCAATTCAATTTCATGCAAGATATACCTTTCAAGTACCATGTCGCATGAATCAGTGGTTGTACTGCCAGTGCTTGATCTAAATGTTTACAACATGCAGCAAAATCACCACGATCATGACAAATCTTACCCAAAGTGCGTTTTGCACGTGGATAGCGCCCTTTTGATATAGCCCAAGCATGTTCATAGAGATCTTCTTTACCTGTTAAATCAGCCAATGCGGTCACCATCGAAGGAGACTCGCTAATTTTTAACTGTTCACGCACCACAAGCTCAGCACGATGTGGCTTTTGCATCAATTGATAACATGTAACAACTTCATCCCACATTTCTAATTCTTTGAAATAATTCAAAGCACTCATAAATACTTGACACTGCAAATACTTAATTG